>ULQT01027828.1_pt1 | contig 24933 bp, 19 predicted proteins | sample 1954791 | NCBI WGS metagenome assembly ULQT01 (sample SAMEA4835663, study PRJEB28245) | human gut metagenome | biome: gut microbiome; material: fecal sample | place: Denmark | collected 2008 | reverse complement strand
ACAACATCACTAACAAGCTTGTTATCAGCTTTTCCCTTAGTCTTTGCTGTAACAACACCCATTACCTTGCCCATATCCCTTATAGATACAGCACCTACACTTTTAATAGCTTCAGCTACAATTTCCTCAATTTCAGCTTCTGACAACTGCTCGGGAAGGTAAGCCTTCAAAAGTTCAATCTTCTTATTAGCCTCATCTACCAAGTCCTGACGCTGTGCTTTTTGAAAGTCAGGCATGACGTCGTTAATCTTTTTAATCTCCTTGGAAATAACAGTTAAAACACTATCGTCATCAAGGTTATCAATTTTTTCATCCTTCTCAATCTGAAGAATGCCGGCACGAACAATCTGGATAACTTCTTTTCTTATCGTATCCTTTTCCTTCATTGCCGCTTTCAAGTCATTAAAAAGCAATTCCTTCAATGACATATTAATCACTATCCTTTGTGTAAATTAGTTGTACTTACGCTTTCTTGCAGCTTCAGACTTCTTCTTACGCTTTACACTAGGCTTGTCATAATGCTCTCTTTTTCTTACCTCGCCCATAATACCGGCCTTAGCACAGTTTCTCTTGAAACGACGAAGAGCGCTATCTAATGACTCATTTTCCTTAACTCTAACCTCAGACATTGTTACTTCCCTCCCTCCGGTTACATCAATCCTGCATAGCTATGCAAACCAAAACTATACACTACAAAATTATACACAATTTTTTGCCCATAGTCAACCATAATTTAATATTTTTTTAATTTTTTTTATATCAAGGCTCATTGCTTAATAAGCTCAGCAAATCCTCTTTGCTGAATTCATAGTCTTTATTACAAAAATGGCAGTGCATTGTAGCCTTGCCGTCCTCTTCTATAATCTTGGCAATTTCCTTTTTTCCTAAAGATATAAGCGCTTTTTCAACTCTTTCCCTTGAACAGTTACAGTAATACTCAACAGGCACTTTATCAAGTATATTCGGTTCCAGGTCTCCTATAAGGTAGTCTATTATATCCTCAGGGGTCATACCCTTTTCAAGCATAGTTGTTACAGGCTCCATTTCATGAAGCTTTATTTCAAGAGAAAATATAGTATCTTCATCAGCCTCAGGCATAAGCTGTATAATAAAACCGCCGGCCTGCTTTATTGTGTAATCCTTATCTACAAGCACACCTAAGGCAACAGCTGAAGGTGTCTGCTCAGACTTAGCAAAATAATAAGTCAGATCCTCTGCAATTTCACCTGAAGTCAAAGGAATTTGACCAACATACGGCTCCTTCAATCCCATATCCTTCATTACAGTAAGTGTGCCTTTTCCTATAGCAGTCTTTACATCAAGCTTACCGTCCTCACGCAGAGGAATATCAACCCTCGGATTGCCTGCATAGCCTTTAACTCTTGACTTACTGTCAGAAGTAACAGTAATTATCCCTGCAGGACCGTCACCCTTTATCTGCAAAGTAATAATATCATCTTCACCTTTTAACATTGAACCCATTATAGCGGCTCCTGTCAGTGCTCTGCCCAGTGCTGCTGAAATAACAGGAGAAGTTTTATGATATTCAAATGCCTTTTCAACAGTTTCCCTTGTATTTGCAGCAAATACTCTTACTGAACCATTTCCCGCTGTTGCCCTTAAAATATAATCCATATTATGTTCTTCCTTTCATCTTTTCTCTTGCCACAAAAAATATTCTTTGACTTCTTTCTGTAGGCTCATGGAAGGTCAATTCGTCATATACTGCCTCAAATTCCATTCCGGCCTCTTCAATCAGCTCTATTATTTCATCTATTGTGTAACCTTTTTCATAATGAAATTCTTCAAATCTTTCATAAAGCCCGTTTTCCTGCTTTATAAAAAAATTTGTATAAAATTCATTTATCTTTTCATCTGCATCATAATAATTTTCCCACGTATATGCAGAATTTTCTGTAGTCTCACAAAATGAGTTACACCCAAGAACCTTGTCAAATTTATATATTGTATTTAAATCAAATACAAAAAGCCCTTTTGGTTCCAGATAATTATTCACAAGTTTAAACACCTCAAGCAAATCCTCAGTTTCTGTAACATAATTTATGCTGTCACACACAGCAACAATAGCATCAACTGTACCATAAAGCTCAAATTCCCTCATATCCTGATTAAGATAAAGTATATCAAGGTTTTTTCCCTGTGATTTTTCAATAGCCTTTGCAAGCATTTCCTCTGAAATATCTATTCCAATCATATCAAAGCCGTTTTCAGCAAGTCTTGTTGTCATATTCCCTGTACCGCAGCCAAGCTCTGCTACAATATTTGTATTATTTATAAGTCCGTGTCTTTTAAATATTTCCTTTATATACTCAAGCCACTGATCATAAGGAGTATCCTCCATAAATTCATCATACACCTGAGCAAAACTCTCATAAGCCATACTCTCCGCCTCCGATCTTGCTGTCATTAATTATCTTCCGAACACCCATAGCTGTATTACAGCAAGAACCTCCCTGCAGTAATTAGGTATAACAGAAGACAACTTAGTTCTTGCATTATAAGCCTTTGCATTCAGTCCGTTTAGTTCTGCAAGTTCACCTGCTCTGTAAGAGTGAAAGGAATTTGTAATATATACAACTTCATAATCATCATCAAATATTCCGTCTAATATTTCTTTTGAAAACCTGTAATTTTCATTAGTTGATGTTGCCTTGTCTTCCATTATGATTCTTTCAGACGGCACACCTTTTTCTACGAGATATTTATACATTGCCTCAGCCTCAGTACAATCCTCCTGAGGTCCCTGCCCTCCGCTTACTACAATAACTGCATCTGTATTTTTACAGCTGTAGTCAATTGCAGCATTAAGCCTGTCAATGAGATTGGAGCTTGGAGTATCACCATGGAGACCACAGCCCAGTACAATTACAGCCTCCTCGTCAAAATCAGCTGAGTTAACCCGTGCCATAGCACCTATAAACAGCATAAAAGCTGCAAATACCACTCCCCCTACAATAAACAGCCTTTTAAGCCATTTAATAACATTGTTTTCAGGCAAATGGTACCACAAAGCTATTATTAACCCCGCTGCCATAGGAATAAAAATACCTATATTAAAATTATTAATAAGTGAAAACCACACCATAAACCCTGCAAGGATCAAACCAACTGCTGTTGTAATACTTTTTTTCATATTTTCACAAACTCTCTTATATTCCGTTTAAACTTTATCAATTCATAGTATACAATAACCATAACTTTAAAACAAGTCCTTTTATTGTAAAATACACAACATTCAAGTATCAAAATTTCAAAAAGCGGCAGCCAAAAGACTGCCGCAAACTGCTTATTTGCTAAAAAAACCTTTTTTCTTGCCGGCAACGCCGTTTAAACTGTCGCCAAACTTCTGCAAAAGTTCCTTTTGTTCTTTTTTAAGCTCTGTCGGTATAACAACATTCAATGTAACAATAAGATTTCCTCTTGCTTTATCATTTCTTACATTATAGGCACCTTTTCCTCTTAATGTAACTTTTGTTCCCGGCTGTGTTCCCGGCTTAATTGTGTACAATTCATCACCGTCAATTGTAGGTATATTTATTTCTGCACCTAAAGTTGCCTGAACAATGTTAATAGCTACATCTGTGTACAAATCATTACCCTGTCTCTGGAACTGCTTGCTAGGAGTAACTAAAATCTGAATAAATAAGTCACCGTTAGCACCGCCTTTAGTACCGGCTGAACCATAGCCTTTCTTTCTTATTGACTGACCATGTGCAATACCCTTAGGAATATCCACAGTAATTGTTTTCTTAGTAGTTACACTGCCCTTGCCGCCGCACTTAGGACACTTTTCTTTTATTATTTTTCCTTCGCCGCCGCACTGGGAACAAGTTCTTACAGTCTGTGCCATACCAAACGGTGTTCTTGTTGTTACTCTTTCCTGACCGCTTCCATGACAGTTAGGACAAGTTTCTGCAGTTGTTCCTTCTTTTGCTCCGCTGCCGTTACATTCAGAGCATTTTTCACTTACAGGCACAGTTATTTCCTTTTTACATCCAAACATTGATTCTTCAAAGGATATTGTCAGGTTCACCTGTAAATCAGAGCCACGCTGAGGTCCTCTTTTTCTTGAACCCCCGCCGCCGAATATATCACCAAAGCCGCCAAAACCACCGCCAAATATATCACTAAAAATATCGCCCATATCCATTCCGCTGAAACCACCGCTGAAGCCGCCGGCACCGCCCATGCCGCCTTCAAAGGCTGCGTGACCATACTGGTCATAGGCAGCTTTTTTCTGTGGGTCACTTAACACCTCATAGGCCTCATTAACCTCTTTAAACTTTTCTTCTGCCTCTTTATTATCAGGGTTCGCATCAGGGTGATATTTCTTAGCCATCTTTCTGTATGCCTTTTTTATTTCTGCATCAGAAGCTCCCTTTGTTACACCGAGAACTTCATAATAATCTCTTTTAGACGCCATAATCTCACCTCTTTATAATCAGAACAATAACTATCAACCACAAAAGAGTCAGAGCCATACAGCTCTGACTCTGTACATTTATTTGTCAATTAGCATTATGCTTATGCTGTATTTTACCACACAGTTGATTAACCGTCAATAATTTCATCATCAGCACCGGCACCGCCTGCGTTGCCCTGTGCATTCGGGTCTACACCTGCAGCCTGAGCAGCTTCATACATCTTAGTTGAGAATTCCTGAACAACGCTGTTTAAAGTTTCACAAGCAGTCTTTAATGTAGCAACGTCAGTTTCACTCATACTTTCAGCTGCAAGACCGTCATTAACTTTCTTTAAGTTTTCAACTTCAGCTTCAATTCTGGCCTTATCCTCAGCACTAATCTTATCACCTAAGTCCTTAAGAAGCTTTTCAGTCTGGAATACTAAGCTGTCAGCCTGATTCTTTGTATCAACAGCTTCCTTTCTCTTAGCATCCTGTTCAGCATACTGTTCAGCCTCTTTAACAGCCTTATCAATTTCTTCGTCTGAAAGGTTTGTTGAAGAAGTAATAGTTATATTCTGTTCCTTGCCTGTACCTAAATCCTTTGCAGATACCTTTGTAATACCGTTGGCATCAATATCAAAAGTAACCTCAATCTGTGGGATACCTCTTGGAGCAGGAGCAATACCATCAAGACGGAATCTTCCTAAGCTCTTGTTATCTCTTGCCATTGGTCTTTCACCCTGAACAATGTTAATATCAACAGCAGTCTGATTATCCTCATAAGTTGAGAAAATCTGCTTTTTGTTTGTAGGAATAGTAGTGTTTCTAGGAATTAAAGGAGTAGCAACACCACCGGCAGTCTCAATACCCAGTGTAAGAGGAGTTACATCAAGAAGAAGGATTGAACCGGCACCCTCATCACCTGCTAACTTACCGCCCTGAATAGAAGCACCGATTGCAACACACTCATCAGGATTAATACCCTTAAATGGTTCCTTGCCAGTAATCTTCTGTACTTCTTCCTGAACAGCAGGAATTCTTGTAGAACCACCTACAAGCAATACTTTTGTCAGTTCACTTGCAGAAAGTTCAGCATCCTTTAATGCTGTCTGAACAGGACCTAAAGTAGCTTCAACAAGGTCATGAGTAAGTTCATTAAACTTAGCTCTTGACAAAGTCAAATCAAGATGCTTAGGACCATCAGTACCAACAGTAATATAAGGAATGTTAATGTTAGAAGTAGTTGCAGAAGACAATTCTTTCTTAGCCTTTTCAGCAGCTTCCTTTAATCTCTGCATAGCCATCTTGTCAGAAGAAAGGTCAATACCCTCTTTAGCCTTAAAGTCGCTTACTAAATAATCTATAATTCTTTGGTCAAAGTCATCACCGCCCAAGTGGTTGTTACCGCTTGTTGCAAGAACTTCAATTACACCATCACCAATTTCAATAATAGATACATCAAATGTACCGCCGCCAAGGTCATAAACCATAATAGTCTGTTCTTCTTCATTATCAAGACCATAAGCTAATGCAGCAGCAGTAGGTTCGTTAATAATTCTCTTAACATCAAGACCTGCAATTTTACCGGCATCCTTTGTTGCCTGTCTTTGAGCGTCTGTAAAGTAAGCAGGAACTGTAATAACAGCTTCTGTTACAGATTCACCGATATAAGCTTCTGCATCTTTTTTGAGCTTCTGCAAAATCATTGCAGAAATTTCCTGAGGAGAATACTGCTTACCGTCATTAGTAAACTTGTAATCCTCACCCATATGTCTTTTAATAGAAATTACTGTACCGTCTACATTAGTAACAGCCTGACGTTTAGCAGTTTCACCTACTAATCTTTCACCGCTTTTTGTAAAACCAACAATAGAAGGGGTAGTTCTCTCACCTTCTGCATTAGCAATAACAGTTGGCTGACCACCTTCCATAACAGCTACACATGAATTTGTTGTACCTAAATCAATACCAATAATTTTTCCCATTATTCTCTCTCCTTTTTAAATTAAATAAAATATACCACTTTTTTATATATAAACGGAGGCAAGCCTCCAATTAGCTTTTAAAATTTTCACTAATTTGCAACTTTAACCATTGCAGGTCTTATTACTTTTTCACCGTGTCTGTAACCTTTTTGGAAAACTTCAACCACAACATTTTCATCACAGCTTTCATCTTCAATATGCATAACCGCTGCGTGTACATTAGGGTCAAAAGGTTCTCCCTCAGCAGGAATTTCTTCAACACCTACAGATGTCATTACTTCCAGCATCTGCTTAAGTATCATTTCAATCCCCTTATATGTGCTGCTTTCCTTATCCTCTGTTGCAGCAACAGCTCTTTCAAAGTTATCTACAACAGGCAGAAACTTTTCAATAGTATCTCTCACACCATTGTTATACATTCCCTGTTTTTCCTGATTTGTTCTTTTTCTGAAGTTTTCAAACTCAGCAAGCTGCCTCAGCCATTTATCCTGAGCCTCTTTAACCTGCTCTTCAGCCTTTATTAGTTTTTCTTCAAGAGTTTCCTCTTCTGTCTTTTCTTCTGTTTCACCGGCAGTTTTTTCACTTTCACTCACTTCATCAGAAGTGTTTGCCGCCTCGTTTTGAATTTCTTCTGTATTTTCAACAGTATCCTTATTTAAGTCCTTATCCAAATCCTTACTCATCATAACCTCCGTCACCGCTCTCAAACATAGAATCAATTATATTGTCCAGTTTTTTCACAATTTCATCAAGCACAGATACCGTCTGCGAATAGTTCATTCTTGTTGGTCCGATAACACCTATACGCCCCACAGAGTTACTGCCATACCTGTAATTTGCCTTTACAATACTGCAATCCTTCAGCTCCTCCATTTTGTTTTCGCCGCCTATTAGTATTTCAATTTTATCGGCAGCCGTATCATCACCCTTTCCCAAAAGAGTAATTAACATATCCTTTTCCTCAAAAGCTCTGAAAATATTTTTAGCCTTTTCTATATCACTGAATTCAGGATAACCAAGAAGATTTCTCACACCGCTTGTATATAGGTGCACATCCTCCTCTTGCCTTACAGTTGATATAACAGCCTTGAACACTTTAGCAATAAGCTCTTGATAATCTGTAAATTTATTAATAAGGTTTGAAACAGCTTCTCTGTCAATATCCTCAAGCGAATAGTCTTTTATAACATTATTAATTTCATTTGAAATTCCAAAAAGACTTTCTGCATCAGGAACTGCCTTAACTCTTATAATATGGTTTTTAATTGCCTTGCTGTCTGTTACCACAACAGCGGCAACTGTACTTTCATCAACAGGCACAAGCTGAATATGCTTAATTTTAATTTTGGTACTTTTTGGCTCCGTCACTACTGTAGTATAGCTTGTAAGCATCGAAAGTGCCCTTGCAGTCTGCTGCATAAGATATTCAACTCTGTTTACATTAAAAGATATGGCATTTTTAAGGAACTCCACTTCATCACTTGTCAGCTCTCTTGAATGCATCATATTGTCTACATACATTCTATAGCCGGTTTGTGAAGGTATCCTTCCGGCTGAGGTATGAGGCTGCTCAATCAGTCCCATTTCCTCCAAATCGCTCATTTCATTGCGGATTGTTGCAGGTGAAATACCCAAATCATATTTTTTAGCTATAGTTCTTGAACCCACAGGTTCTGCCGTAGCAATATAATCGGTGATAATGGCTTCTAAAATTTTTATTTTTCTATCATTTAATTTCAACCCTATCACCTCTCAGTTTTCATATCATTTATAAATACACCAATATTTTGTTTTACCTGTTAGCACTCAACTTAGCCGAGTGCTAACTTTAAATATAATATATCACACACCCTAAACTTTGTCAATACTTTTTAATAAATTTTTTCACAAGTTTTTATATAAATAACCCTACAAGTTTTTATACTATACTTAAATATAAAAAGCCTGTACAGAACAAATGTCATATCAACATTCCCTGTACAGGCTTAGCAGCCGGTTTAAATCATCAGTATGTTCCTCCCAAGCAGTGACTTTTTATTATTTCACCTGTTCGGCTTAAAGGAAGCATATTGCATTAACAGCTCTTAAACATTACTATTTTTCAACACTCCATATATATTTATCCCTACTGAATATAATACAGGTCATAACCCCTGTAAATCCTATAATAAAGAAAAGCAGTGCCGCTCCTGAGCCTTTGCCTGCTCCGAAAATTGTACAGAGCAAGCTGCTCTCACTCTGCAAACCCATAAACGGCTCAAATATTTTATCTACAAGTATACCACCTGCCATATAGCCCAAAGGTATAGTAAAAAACTGTAGTGAATTTCTTACCGAATATACCCTTCCCTGTATACTTATTGGTATACTGCTTCTCATAATTACATCAAGATTAGTATTCATAATCGGTATACATATCCAGCCTAAAAATACCCCTATACACCACACAGGCAGGCTTCCTCCCAATGCAAGTATAAAGTTCTCTGTAGACATTGAAATAAAAAGTGAAATACATATTAACCTTACTCTGCTTTTAGGTTTTGGCATAACTGCCGCTATAACACCTCCCGCAAGCATAGTAACCCCTGTTAAAGTACTTATAACTCCCAGTGCCGTTTCACCGCTTTTTGAAATAACCATTGCCGGCAGAGCCGCATTATATATTGATGCAGTAAAGTTAATAGCAGCAAGAAAAAGAATAAGATGCAGAATTCCTTTATTATTCTTTAAATATATAATTCCTTTGTAAGCTGATTTTAATACACTCTCGTTGTCTTTGCCTTCTCCCATTATTTCAGGTATCTTAACAAAACACATAAGTGAAATAAACGCTATTATAAATGTAGCCAAATCAAAGAAAATGACAACTTCTAACCCTGCAAAAGAAAGTACGGCAGCCGCTGCTGCAGGAGTAATAATATCAACGGCAGATTTTGATATAGACCTTAATCCGCTTGTAAACTGATAATATTTTTTATCCACAATTGTGCTTCTTGCCACATCTAAGGCAGGCTGCTGTACTGTATTCATAAGTCCGTTTATTGCATTAAGACAGTACAAATGCCATATTTCAAGACTGCCGCTTTTATGCAAAAAAAGGACAATTAATGTACAAAAAGCCGCAGCAGTATCACAGACAAGCATTGTGGCTTTCTTGTTCCACCTGTCACTCAAAGCACCTGCAAATATACTCATTATAACATAAGGTGCATAAGAACACACAGAAAGCATTGCTGTAGACAAAGCAGAGCCCCTTGCCTCATAGGACCATATAATAAGTGCAAAATTTGTCATTGCACTTCCCAATGTTGAAAATGACTGAGTCAGCCATAAAATAATAAAATTCTTTAATTCAAATATATTTTTAAATTTACTCATATTGACTTTGCTCCTTTTAATTTTATTTTCATTAAAGTGCAAAGCCGAGAAACAATATTTACTTATTCCGCTCTATGCAGTTTGCTTCTCTAAACCTTACACAGAGCTCCGCCAATACATAACCTCATTTTTATACCTCCGTCAGTTTAAAACTTTTATTTCTATCCCCAACACACCGTATTTAATTTGTTCCTCTTCCGAATAATATTTGTTCATATCAGAAGCTAAGGGCTTTTGATTTGCCTCATAACCACATTTATTCATAGGCAGTTTTTCATAAAGCTCTTTAAATGAGCTGAATTTATAAATACCTGTTACTTTTGTTCTTATGCTATTTTCCAAATTACCTGTTTCAGCAAACACAATTTCATCACCTATTAAAACTCTCTGTCTTTTCTCATCGTTAAGTCTGAGCTCAATAGTTTTCTCCCCATTTTTTATCATTTCAAAAGGCTTTTGAAACAATCTCATATAATGAACCATATTTCCATTTCCCCTTTACAAAAAAAGTCCTGTACTCTTAGCACAGGACTTTGACTTTTATTGTATTTCAGCAATCATATTTTTAATAATTCTGCCTGCTGTTACAGCAGATTCTCTGAAAAACCTTTCATAATTAACATCACAGCCCTCTTCAGCATTATCTGAGATTGCCCTTATAATAACAAATGGAACTCTGTTAAGGTAGCAGGCATGAGCTATTGCAGCACCCTCCATTTCACAGCATATAGGATTAAACAATGTAGCTATTTTCTCCTTTAATGCGGGTTCAGATACAAACTGGTCACCGCTTGCTATTCTTCCCTCATATACCGGGAACCCAATACTTTCAACAGCCTTTTTAGCTGCCTCAATAAGCAGCGGGTCAGCGTAGAACACGCTTGTATCCATCCTGGATATAACACCTGGTTCATCACCCAATGCTGATGTGTCAAAATCGTGCTGTACAGCATCAGTTGATATTACAATATCACCGATCTTAATATTTTTTTCAATAGCACCTGCAACACCTACATTTATTATTGCATCAACTGCAAATAAATCTATTAACACCTGTGCACATAAGGCAGCATTAACCTTGCCTATTCCAGAACGCACAAGCACAATATTGTTATTGCTGTTGTTTAGTGTACCCAAATAAAAATCAAGCCCTAAAGCATTTTTAGTTGCAACAACATTCATATCCTCAAGAACATTGGTAATTTCTTCTTCCATAGCCCCAATAATACCTATTGTCATAAACTACCTCCCACTTTATTCAACAGTTACACTCTTGGCAAGATTTCTTGGCTTATCAATATCTTCGCCTAAACCTAAAGCCATATAGTATGCAAATAACTGCTGAGGAATATTAGCAAGCAATGATGTCAGCATCCAATGGGTTCTTGGAATATAAATAACATCATCTGCAACTTCTTCAATACTATTGTTACCCTCCATAGCAATAGCAAGAACTTTTGCACCTCTTGCTTTTACTTCTTTAATATTGCTTTTTGTCTTGTCAAAAAGTGCCTCTTGAGTAACAACACCAACCACGAGAGTTGCCTCTTCAATAAGAGCAATAGGTCCGTGTTTAAGTTCACCGGCAGCATAAGGCTCAGAATGAAGATACGCAATTTCCTTCAGTTTAAGAGAACCTTCCATACCTACAACATAGTCAAGTCCTCTTCCTATATAAAATACATTTTTTGAACCTATATATTTATCTACAAATCCCTTAATTGCAGGAACAGCTTTTGTAAGAATATCATTAATCTGTGATGGAAGTCTGTCCATTGCCTCTTTAATTTCAGCAAAAGTCTTGTCATCCATTTTGCCAAGTTCCTGTGCAATGTGAAGAGTAATAAGATACATTGCCACAACCTGTGCTGAAAATGCCTTTGTAGAGGCAACAGCAATTTCAAATCCTGCAAGAGTATATAAAACATCGTCAGCATCTCTTGCAATTGAGCTGCCTACAGCATTTACAACGCCAAGCACCCTTGCACCCTTTGATTTTGCCAGTTTAAGTGCTGAATGAGTATCAGCTGTTTCACCTGACTGAGAAATAACAATCACAAGAGTATGTTCATCAATAAGAGGGTCCTTATATCTGAATTCACTTGCAACATCAGCATTTACAGGAATTCTTACAATTCTTTCAAGCAGATACTTTCCTACAAGTCCTGCATAGTAAGCTGTACCGCAGGCAACAATATAAATCTGATTTATATTTTCAAGTTCAGCTTTTCCAAGCTTTATACCGTCAAGTTCAATACTCTTTCCGTCTGCTGAAAATCTTTGAGAGAGATTATCCTTTACAACCTTTGGCTGCTCGTATATTTCTTTTAACATAAAGTGGTCATAACCGTTTTTCTGTGCAGCCTCAACATCCCACTTATATGTGTAAACTTCTCTCTTAATTTCATTTCCGTTTATATCATAGAGCTTTACTTCATCAGCCTTAATTAAAGCAAGCTCCTTATCTCCAAGGATATACGCGTCCTTAGTATAGTTAAGAATAGCAGGAATATCAGAAGCAATAAAGTTTTCACCTTTGCCAAGTCCAACAATAAGCGGTGACTCTTTTCTTGCAGCAATAAGCTGGTCAGGATAATCTGTACAAAGAACTCCAAGAGCATAAGAGCCCTCTATTCTTTCAAGAGTCTTTCTGACAGCTTCTAACAAATCATTACCCTGCTTGTAATAATCATCTACCATGTGAGCAACTGTTTCAGTATCTGTTTCAGACTGGAAAACATATCCCTTTGCCTCAAGTTCAGCCTTCAATTCCTGATAATTTTCAATGATGCCATTATGTACAACAGCAATTTTATCATCATTACTGAAATGAGGATGTGCATTTAAGTCTGACGGAGCACCATGAGTAGCCCATCTTGTATGACCTATACCAATATTTCCTGCAACAGGCTCATTTAAAAGCAAATTTCTTAAATTATCAACTTTACCTTTAGTTTTTCTTATACCAATTTTGTCACCGTTTAATACGGCAACGCCGGCAGAATCATAGCCCCTGTATTCAAGGCTCTGCAAGCCGCTTATAAGTACCGGCACAGCATTCTGACTGCCTACATAACCAACAATACCACACATAATATAAGCCTCCTTAGCTTAAAAGCCCCTCGATGAGCTTGGCCAGTCTTTCAGCCTCCTGCTGAATAATTTTCTGGTCTCTGCCTTCAATCATTACTCTTACAATAGGCTCTGTTCCCGATGGTCTTATAAGAACTCTGCCCTCACCGCTGAATTTAGCTTCAAGCTTTTCAATTTCTGATTTAATTGTTTCATTTTTAAGGTAATCATTTTTACGCTTATTATCAACTTTTGCATTTACAAGTGCCTGAGGAAGCACTTCCATAATCTTCTTTGCCTCATCAAGTGACTGTCCTGTTTTCTTAAGAGTTGTAAGCAGCTGAATAGCTGTTACAATACCGTCGCCTGTTGTATTATAATCAAAGAAAATTATATGACCTGACTGTTCGCCGCCGAAGCAGTCGCCGTTTTCAAGTATATGTTCAAGAACATATCTGTCACCGACTTTTGTTCTTTCAATATTTATTTTCTTTTCTTTGCCCATTATAAATAAGCCTAAATTACTCATAACGGTAGCAACAATTGTATCATTTTTAAGTTTTCCCTGTTCCTTCATATAATTACCGCATATTGCCATAATTACATCACCGTCAACAAGGTTTCCCTGACTGTCTACAGCAAGACATCTGTCACCGTCACCGTCAAAGGCAATGCCTAAGTCACAGTTGTTTTCAACAACATATCTTGAAAGTCCTTCAATATGGGTTGAACCGCAGTTTTTATTTATATTAGTTCCATCAGGCTCTCTGTGAATAGCATAAACCTCTGCACCAAGCTCTTCCAGAGCAACAGGAGCAGCCTTATATGTAGCGCCGTTTGCACAGTCAATGGCTACCTTAATACCGTCAAGCTTAATATCAGTTGTAGTCTGCACAAACTTAACATAATCATCAATAGCCTCATCGCACACAGTTTTTGCACCTACCATATCACCTGTAGGACGAGGAAGTTCATCCCAAAGATCAGTCATATAGCTTTCAATTTCAAGCTCAATATCATCTCTGAGCTTAAATCCCTGGGAATTAAAAAACTTAATACCATTATCCTGCACAGGATTGTGTGATGCACTTATTACAATACCTGCGTCAGCATTATATTCCCTTACAAGATGTGCAACAGCAGGAGTAGGCACAACACCGAGACTTACTGCATGAGCACCAACTGAACAAATACCTGAAATCAACGCAGATTCAAGCATATCACCTGAAATCCTTGTGTCCATACCTACAATAATTTTAGCAGTATGGTTTGTATGCTTTGTAAGAACATAAGCTCCCGCTCTTCCCAATTTATATGCTAATTCAGGTGTAAGCTCTACATTAGCAACGCCCCTGACACCGTCAGTTCCAAAAAACTTACCCATTTTAATTTCCTCCTAAAATTATAAAAACAAATAAAACCATATAAATAGTTATAATTAATAATATTATATCACTAAAGACAATCAAGTACAATAGTCAATTATCTAAAGCAGATTTTTACAAATTTACCTTTTTCTCACGATACTTAATAAACTTAAGTATTGTTTTGCTTTTATGCTTTCTGCTCATTCTTGCCTTTTACATTTACAATATATATACCCAAACATACAAGTACAAGAGCAGCAATAGTTCTTATATTAAATATATTTTCACCAAGCATTATGCCTGATAATATTACACCAAAACAGGGATTTAAAAAGCAGTAAACAGAAATTTTCCCTACAGGATTATACTTTAAAAGCTGTGCCCACAGTGTAAATGCACATGAAGATATAACCGCAAGATATAAAAGCATTGCTATAGCTTCACTACTTGGAAAACTTATTCTGCCACCGCATATAATACCTATAATTAAAAGTACAAAACCGCCTATAGTAAGCTGCCAGCCCGTTACTGTTACTGAATCGCTTTTTCTTGTAACAACCTTTGTTATAACAGAGCCCAAGGCAAAACAAAATGCAGCAATAAGTATAAATCCGTCGCCTTTAAAAGTAAAACTTAAATCAAGTCCATTTTCAAAGCAGCAGAAAACTACACCGCAAAAGCCCAAAAGACAGCCCACAGACTTCCGTATATTTATTTTGTCATTAACAAAAACAAAGTGTGCCAGTATAACAGCAAAAAAATTGCCTATACTGTTTAAAATTGAGCCCTTTACTCCACTTAAGTATATGAGTGAAAGATAGAAGAATATGTATTCAACTGTTGTCTGCACCATACTTAAAGCGAAAATTCCCTTTATTTCGTCTTTTCTTGGCACAACAATTCTTTTTTTGCTTATACAGTCAAATATTATAACTATAATACCGGCAAGCACAAACCTGACGCCTGCAAACACAAACTTTGTAGGCGCTCCGCTTTCAGCAATTCCAAACAAGTCATAACCTATTTTAATAGCAGGAATAGCACTTCCCCATAATGCCGTTGCAATTACAGCACATAAAAGCAAAGGAATCGGTCTTTGAAAAAAATTTTTATCTTTCATATTTCTTCTCCTATATATTTTATTCTTGATTATAAACCAAAATTTCCTTTTAGTCAACAAATTAAAAATCGGCACAGTTTCCTGTACCGATTAGTTTGTTAATTAATTTACTTCATCTCTAATTTTTTACTAAACTATATATTACAACAGCCGCTTCTGCTCTGGTTGTGTCAGCCTTAGGCATAAATTCGTTTTTGTCATTTCCTTTCAAAACACCTCCGCTGTAAAGCCTTTTTACGCTTTTTACTGCATAGTCTGATATTTGGCTTAAATCACTAAAGTTCATATCACTGCTGTTTTCTTCAAGTTTAAGACCGTATTTTTCAGCATATCTGTCAATAATACAAGCCATATCCTGTCTTGTTATCAGAGCGTCAGGATTAAACATATTTTCACCTATACCATATACAATGCCATTATTATATGCCCATGCTGCCTCGTTATAATACCAGCTTTCTTTTGATATATCACTTAAATCACAGCTGTATTTACCGCTGTCACCGCTCATTCTGTAAAGCATAGCCACAAATTCGGCTCTTGTCACTTTATTCCCCGGTGCAAAAGTATCCTTTGTTTTTCCGTTAATTATCCCCTTATTGTATAAAACTGTAACAGCTTCATTTGCCCAATGCTTTTCATTAATATCCTTAAAGCTGTGGCTTAATGTCTCACCGTCAACAACAATTTCCGTTTTTTCATCATTTCCGTTCTCATTGACTGATGTGCTTTCTGTAGTTTCAGCAGTTGTAATTTCTGTTGAAGTTTCCTCATCGTCCCAATAAGAATTACCGCCATAATTGACCTTTTTATAATCCTCAACATAGAACAGTTCAACTTTATCACCTGAACTTAATTTGTAACTATTAATAGATACCTCTGGGATTTCACCGTTTACCCTATACATCCATCCGCTGTTTGGTCCCTTATCAAATTCTCTAAGCGTAATACCGTTATATGTTACAGACTTTATATATCCTGAATCAAGACCCTCGCATACAACTCCGCTCTCGTCAAATACTTTTCTGAACAATTCCGCAGCACTTGTATTGGAATTAACATAAACATTGCTTTCCGCAAGCCACAAACTATCACCTGTTAAAGTAAAGCATACATTTATTTTAGAAGAGCCGCCTCCGCCCCCGCCACTACCTGAATGAGAAGATGTAGTTGCCTCTGTTGATGTATCTGCGGCAGTCTCTGTTGATGATTGCGTTTCTGTAGTTATCTCTGTAATTATCTCAGTCGTTACTTCACCATAAGATTTTCCTATGGAAATAATGTGACCTGAATCATTCTGGTAATATATTGTTCCATTGCTGTCAGCTATTACACTGTGCAGACAATAATTACTGTAATTATCAAGGCTTATTAAATCCTCACACTTATTCCCGTCATATACTTTCAGACTGCCTTTGCTGTTGTTACAAGTAAAATATACCTTTATATCATCGCCCTTTACAGCAATTAAAGGAGATGACTGTACAGGTCCTTCTGTCTCTATTGTATATATCTGATTTAAATCAGTGTCAAATACACTGAAATATCCGCTTGTGCTGTAAGTATCCATATTGTAGGAACCTGATGCCCCCACATATATTTTACCATTGTAAACAGCAGGTGTACTTGTAGACGCAGTTGCACTTTCATTTATAAGTGCTGATTTTACTTCGCCAAACTTATTGCCATTAACAGCGGCGGAATAAATATTTCCAAGCTTATCCGTAAAATATACATAGCCATTGCTGTATGCAACAGTTGAACGTATGTCGCCTTTAGCAGTATAAGTATCGGCAACGCTGCCGTCACTTTCAATTATGTACAGCTTGCCCCCTTCTCCTCCGACAACTATACAATTCTCTGCGGCAACACATCCGCTCCAATAGAATCCGTTATACTCTCCCTGTGCCCCCTCAAGAGTCCATATATATTCTCCTGTATCGGCATTTAAACAATAGTAATATCCTTTTCCCTTGTTACTAAAACAAACTGTACCGCTGTAAACTTTGCCGTCATTATAGTATACAGGAGAAATACCGTTGCCCTCTGTATCTCCGTTAGGAGCTTCGCTTGTCCACAATTTATTTAAGCTGCCGCTTTCAAATGCTTCAATTCTTCCGTCTGAAAGCTGAACAAAGACTTTGCCGTCACCATAAGCTATAAAATATGTATAATATATAGGCAAATCAAGTTCAGCACTTGCAATAACACCGCCGTTGTTTTTATCTATCTTATAAACAGTCGAATCTGCCGCAGTGTATATACAGTCATTAGCAATTGCAATACCGCTGAAACCTGACCAGCCTGTATTTATTTTACTTGCCCACTGTATTTCAGCATTTCCGCTATAAGGCGTATCCGCATTTACAACAGGAATGTTTGAGCTGTCTTTTCTGAACAGTCCCCATTCGGCATTGTCATAAGCGGAGGTGTCCGCTTCTGTTGTACCCTCTGTTGAAGAATTGTTGCATTTTTCAAGTGTAATGTCAATTGTTACTCCTGCACCGCTTACAGTGAAATCACCATTTTGTGTTATGTAACCGTCAGCACTTGCACTATATGAATATTCACCGTTAAATAATGAATAAGCACCCCAGCTTGGCTCAATTTCATTGCCTTCGCTGTCAGACACTTTCAGCACTGTATCAGCAGGATTTAAATTAAATGTAGAATAATATCCGTATATTTCAGCCTCATAATCATCAATATAGAATATTTTAACAACATCACCGTCTTTAGGATAAAACTGATCCATAGATACATCAGGCATTACATCATTTACACTGCTCATCCAGCCGCTTTTACTGCCGTTTGTATATGAGCCCAGAGTTTCAGCCTCAGGTGTAGTAATGGAATTTAAATATCCTCCGTACTGACCTATGGAATAATCACAGCTGTAGCCGTATTGACTTAGTACAGCCTCCATTATTTCTCCTATATTTTCTCCATTCAGTTCATAAGAAGTATTAATCCACTCCTGATATGCACTGTGTTCACCCTCATTGTGAATACTGTCACCTGTTACAATAAAGGTAATACTTTCATTACCTGCAAAAGCATTTATGCAAAAAGAACATAACACCATTACAAGTACCAGAATCATTGCCGTAAAACGGCTTAATTTTGTCTTAATCATTTAAAGACCTCCTTTTAATATATATAGAAATATGCACACTCTCCACCTAAGAGTATGCTCTAAAAAGTCATAACGGCAAGTATTCTGACTTGTGCTTCACTCTCAATCACGCCTTCTCATTAATTAATAAAATCAACAATGGCATATTGTGACCTTGTCCGCACTCACAGCAGAGGTAAGACTGTACCGGATTTTCACCGGTTTCCATAACCGTCAACACTTTTTATTCAATTTTAACTTACTAATTATAGCATTTATTGGTATAAATAGCAATATTTTTATTACAGCAGTCCAAATTTCCTTTTTACTCTTACAATTCTTTCAGTCATAGGTCTAGCCAATATTCCTATAAATACAGCTGTCGATATTCCATGTACCATGTCAAATAAAAACCCGGTTCCTATTGAAGCGGCAATCTGACCAAAACTCGGATACGGCTGATACATAAACACATTAGCTGTATTCATTATTCCTCCATATATTACAACGGCACACATAAAGCCAAATAGAGAAATTACTTTTGTTTTCGGCTCATATTTTTCATTCATAAATATTTTTCTCATAACTCCCGCCATAAAGCCTATTATGCCAAAGGCAAACATCTGCCAAGGTGTCCACGGTCCCTGACCGAAATAAAAATTACTGCAAAATCCGCTTAAAGCCCCTGTAACAAAGCCTGCTTCACCCCCCAGACAAAGTCCGGAAATAATAACAAGAGCCAAAACAGGCTTTATCTGCGGAAATCCTGCAAATAAAACTCTTCCTGCAACACATATTACACACATTACAGCCACAAGTACAATTTCCCTTGCCCTTGCTCTCCTGCTTTCAAACAGCATAAAAAAAGGTGCCATAGCAAGCAGAATTATTATCATACTTACAGCATAATATTTCCTGTCATCAAATAATTTCATACCGCAGAATATTACCATAGGTATAAGCAGCACTATTGTTATAACAGATAATACAAGTCTTTTGCCTGCTCTTTCTCTTTTCTGAATTTCTCTGATGTTTACCATATCATCAGATGATTTTCTTTTTTCCCCTTTACCCCTTTTTGCACTTTCATTTCCTCCCAAGGCTTTTATAACCTCTTCGGTAGTTACAGCATTGTCCACTATGCCGGAGGCAATTCTTCTTGCCGCTGTGGTATAAAAAAAGTTATCTGAGAAAAATTTATGGCTTTCACAGCAATTAACTATTTGTCCGTCAAAGAACAAACCGCACCTGTCAGCAAATCCGGCACAAAATTCCACATCATGACTTACCATAACAATTGTCAGCCCAAGCCCTCTTAATACTTCGCCCAGTCTTTTTTTCATAAAAGCATCTATGCCCTTTGTAGGCTCATCTAAGAGCAATATGTCAGGTTCTGTAAGCAGTATTTTACCAAGAGCACACCTCTGAAGTTCTCCCCCGGACAAATCATTTGGATTTTGCTCAAGGAATTCTTCTATTTCAAGAAGCCTTACTACATCCTCAATTTTTCTCCCTGTAGATTTCAAATCCAGCAAAACAGATTTTTCAGTAAACAAAGATATAGGGTTTTGAGGCAGCATAGCTACCTTTCCCTTAATTTCAAGCTTACCGTAATAATATCTGTTTAACCCTACAAGCACTCTAAGAACAGTAGTTTTACCTGCACCATTTCCGCCAAGTAACGCAAATATTTCTCCCTGCCTTACCTGAATGTCCATATTCCTTACAATATCCCTGTCTTTTTCATAAGCAAAGAATATTTCTTTGCCTTTTATAACAATATCCCCGAGTTTTCTTTCCTCAATATTTATAACCCTTTTTTCAAAATTATTCTTTAGCCACTCTCTGCAATCTGCCGCTGTAACAGGTGAAATCTTTCCTTGACCCGCGGCAGAATGAATTCTCATAGACGCAGGCATAGCAGTCTGCATTATATGTTCTCTCTCTTTAAGTTCTGTCATTATAAATCCCGGCTCTTTTTCAGCTATTATTTGCCCCTTATCCATAACAACAACTTTTTTTGCAAAAGGCATTACATCATTTAAATTATGTTCTGATATAACTATACTTGTTCCAAGTTCTCTGTTTATTCTCTCAAGGACACTTACAAACTCCATAGCTGCTAAAGGGTCAAGCTGTGAAAGAGGTTCGTCAAGCACCACCATATCAGGCTTCATAGCCATTACAGAAGCAAGATTTAAAAGCTGCTTTTGTCCCCCTGATAATTCCTCTGTGTTTTTATGATACCAACCGTCTATACCAAAAAAAGCAGCTATTTCTCCGCACCTTAGTTTTATTTCTTCCCTCTTCATACCCATATTTTCAAGTCCGAAAGCAAGCTCGTGCCACACCTTGTCCGTCACAATTTGACTGTCCGGGTCCTGCATAACAAAACCAATACTCACACCTTTATTATTGACTGTTCCTTTTGATTTGCCAAAAGGCACAAGCTCATCTTTAAAATGTCTTAACAGTGTAGTCTTGCCGCTTCCGCTTTCTCCGCATATAAGCACAAAGTCACCGCTTTTAATTTCCAAATTAATATCATCAAGGACAAGCTTTTTTGTATCAGGATAACAAAAGCTCAAATTTTTGATTTCAAAGATTTCCATTTTGCCACCTCATAGCAATCAACAGCAGCCGGGAACAATGCAAGTCCCATAAAGCTGATATAAAATACAATACTACTTAAAACATCACTACAGTAAATAACAGGATAAAACCTGAACTCTGTATAATCCATTATAATGCCCGCAATACTCATACCCGCCATAATTACAATAGCAGTAAAAACCCACTTATCCCTTACAGTCAGTTCAAAAATACTATAGGTTGTTCTTCCCTTTTTGCCGTACCCCCTGGCCTGCATAGAATCAGATGTTACTAAAGCACCCTCAAGGGTTTGAGACACTAAAGCACCTACAGCTCTGCCTCCAATATCTATTTTTTTTCTAAAGTCGGCTTTTTTAATATCATTGCCCATAAGCCTTTGCCCCTCAAGTATTGACTTCATCTGTTTTTTTAGCCTTGGCACAAATCTTAATACCATAGCTATTATCAATGAACCCTTAGGTATAATCCTGCCAAATATATATACAATTTTATCCTCAGTCATAATATGATTAAAACAGCCAAACCATATAATAACACTTAAAAGCATAAAAGCAGCAGCAAAGCCATAAAGTATAGACTCTAAAGTTATTGGATTTCCCCAATAAAAAAGAATAGTGGCACCTTTATGTGAAAACAAAGGATTTAATACAGCCATAAACATAATCATAGGCACAAATACTTTAAGTCCTTTTAAACTTTTTTTAAGGTTTATATAATAAATTATTCCCCCAATAAAAGAACAGGCAATATATATGGGATTATAACTTGCCATAGATATACCAATCACTGCCGCAAAATATATAAAAATAACACCCGGATGTATTCCTTTAAATCCTGTCATATAATAAATCGCCTTTAATCTTCACTTACAGTTTCTGTCATTTCTGCATAACTGTCACCAACGTCTCTTCCCAAATCACAGGTATATACCCATTCAACAACATCTCCCGGCTTTAAAACATAAGCGTCACAGGCAACATCTTTAAATTCGCCGTTTACTTTATACATCCAGCCTGACAGGTCACCGCAGTCAAATTCATAAATATTTCCAATTCCCTCTATATAGACATTTGTAGTCTTATTGTACTCAAAATGAATATTATTCATTACAAGCTCTCTTTCAAGAAGAGAGAAAGCCGTATCACCCTCTCTTATATCAACATCAGCTGCCTTATACAATATACCGTCAGCAGGAACAAGAGAACTCTTTGATTTGTCTAGCTTATCCATATTGCTTAGTATTGTTTCACAGCTTACAGACAATGTACAAACACCAATACCGGGTATACTTGTTCTTTCTTTTGTTGATATTTCAATTTCAGGTTCTTCTGCATTTGCAGGCACGAGATTAGGAACTTCAATTACTCCCGGAGTATCATCTATCTGCACTAATGTTGATGTTTCACTTTGAGCCTCAGTGGTAGTTTCTGTTGAAGTAAATTCAGATGTTGATATATCTTCTGTAGTATATGTACTTGTTTCGCTTTCCTTCTCCCACTTTATGGGTGCAGTTCTCTCCGCTTTAACAGGGTGTTTTATAACTCCAGCATAAAATCCTGTACCAAGCACAATTACAGATATTATAAAAAATAAAATTATACTCTTATTTTCCTTTAATTTTTCTATCATTCTATTTTTCCTGCCTCATATAAATTATTTTATTGTTATTAATATCATAAAGCGAACTTTCGCCCCTGCAATATCTTTCATAAGCAGCTATTGCATAGGCAGCTTGCTCTGTAGCCATTTGATTAAACTCCTTGCCTTTTATATGGCTGAATCCACCATCAGCAGTATATTCCATTATATTGTTATATACTCTTTCAATTTCTGACTTATTTATATAATTACCCAATGCTGTATATGCTGTAAGCATTTGTGCATACCCCTCAAGGCTTTCCGGATTTTTGCCTTTAAGCCATTCAACAGCTCTTTCTATTGCTCTTTCCGCATTTGCCCTGTATTTATAGAAACTCAATGCCTGCAAGGCCATAGCTGTCACATCAACATCACCGCCGCCGCTTAGTGAAAAACTTCCGTCACTGTTTTGCTTAGACAAAAGCAAAGAAAGATAATTTTCACACTCAGCATTTTCATATCCTCCGCATTTAGTTGCTATAATTGCATATATAACACTATTTAACCCCTGTACAGTTATTTTGTCATAATCCGCAATTTTTTCAACAAGGTTATATCCTGACACATTATATGGATTTTTGCCCATAGCTGTCAATGCTATAATAATTCTTGAATATGTAGTATACTTTCTGTCTATATCACCGTTTGCAGCCTTTAAAGTATCACAGAGGTTTTCATAATACTCATTAAAGTCCATTTTACTTCCGCTTCTGACCATAGCAAGTATAAGCCATTCTCCTCCTGAAGAGCCGCTTTTGATACTTTCACAATCCACATTTTTATAATATTCGTCTGTATATTCATTTGCAAAAACACTATTATTTAATAAAAGCATTATTACAATTGTAAGTGCAAATATTCTTTTCATAAAATCCTCCCAATATAATTACTTTTCACAATATTTTATTATAAAACGAAATTAAAATTATTGCAACCAATAAAGTCATATATACACCTTATTTTCTCATATATTTACACAAGGAGATGATTAGATGGAAATATATACCGTAAAACAAGGCGACACAATTGCCTCAATAGCACAAAGCTTTGGCATAACACCGGAACAAATTATAAATACAAATCTAATAACAAATCCTGACAATTTAGTTGTCGGTCAGGATTTAATAATACTTATACCACAGATAACACATATTGTATCACCCGGTGAAACACTTGCATCTATAGCAAATGAGTATAACACCTCAGTAAGTGCTATATTAAGGAACAATCCCACAATTACAGCAGACAATTTACCTGAAGGTACAATTCTTGCAATAACATACAGAAATGTAAATCCAACAAGATCTATTGTTTTAAATGGATACACCTATCCTGAAATACCAAGAGAAAATCTCAAAAGGATACTTCCTTATCTTACATTTATGACTATTTTCACCTATGGATTTACTAATGAGGGTGACTTAATTTCCCCAAATGATGAAGAGCTTATACAATTAGCTTTGGACTTTGGTGTATCACCAACAATGCTTATTTCTACTCTCACAAGTGAGGGCACGTTTTCAAATGAACTGGCAAGAGTACTTCTTGACGATCCTGAACTTCAAAATAAACTTATTAATAATATTATAGAAACAATGCAAAGAAAGGGATATACCGCCCTTGATATTGACTTTGAATACCTCCCCGTTGAAAACAGGGAAAGTTATATTAACTTTGTTGCAAGGCTTACTGAAGAACTAAATGCCAACGGCTATTACAGTCTTGTTGCTTTAGCTCCAAAAACTTCAGCAACACAACCCGGTCTTTTATATGAATCTCATGACTATTTTGGCTTAGGCAGAGCAGCAAATTTTGCACTGCTAATGACATATGAATGGGGATATACTTATGGACCGCCTCTGCCTGTTGCACCGCTTCCAAATGTCGAAGCTGTTATAAGCTATGGTGTGACTGATATACCTTCGCAGAAAATACTGATGGGTATCCCACTATACGGATATGATTGGCAAATACCTTATGTTCAAGGCACAAGTGCACGTTCCCTCTCACCCGTTCAGGCTGTGGAACTTGCTTTGGAAACCGGTTCGCAAATTGAATATGATGACTATCAGCAGGCACCTTTCTTCTATTATACAAGAGATTCTCAACAGCATGTTGTCTGGTTCGAAAATCTAAGAAGTATTAACGCCAAGTTAAATTTGATTGAACAATATGACCTGGCAGGAGCAAGTTTATGGAATATTATAAGGGAATTCCCTCAA
>ULQT01048668.1_pt1 | contig 24948 bp, 25 predicted proteins | sample 1954791 | NCBI WGS metagenome assembly ULQT01 (sample SAMEA4835663, study PRJEB28245) | human gut metagenome | biome: gut microbiome; material: fecal sample | place: Denmark | collected 2008 | reverse complement strand
GAGAATGGGAGGTCGAAAAGAAGATGATTGATGTAGGCGATGAAGCCGTGAAGTACGCAGAGGAACATGGGGATTATCAAGACCATACACTCACTTTGAGAACGTCCAATGATTACGATGTCGATAAGGATGGTTTGACACTGAAAAACGAAGCGGAATACGCATCATTCGTAGAATCTAAAGGGTATGATGTTTTAAGTGGTGCCGCTCTTCATGCGGAGAAACGATTAAAAGAAGAATTTGAAAAATGAAAAAGTATATTGGTACAAAGTTAGTTCAGGCTACACCTGCAATTCGCAAGGGTGGTAAGGTATATCTGCCCACTGATGCTATTCCAAGAACTATGGAACAAGTGGAAGAAGGATACAAGGTTGTATACGAAGACGGCTACGAGAGTTGGTCGCCTAAAGATGTGTTTGAAAAGGCATACAAGGTGGCTGAAACATTCAAAGACCGCTTACTTATCGAACGGCAGGATTTGGCTGAAAGATTTAGTAAACTGTGTGCTTTTGTAGACACTCCCAAGTTTAAAGAAGTTGTAAAAGACGAACACCAACGTGATTTGTTTCTGCAACAGCGCGATTATATGGGTGAGTATCTGAACATTCTCAACCAACGTATCGAAGCATTAGGATGATAGTAACCACCGACATAGGAAATATTCTCTACCGAGATTGTGAGGCTTTCGGAATAGACATAGTACCCAACGGGGAAACTCTGACAGGTGAATTGAAGTCTGAAAGGATTGTCATCCACACGAAGAAGCAACAGCCGGGTAAATATTGGAAGAAGTCTTTCGCGGAAGTGAATCTTTGTGTTCCTGATTTGAGCGAGAATGAAGCGAACACAATCCGGCTTAACGAACTTGAAAGAAAAGCTGGCAAGCTGTTTGATGATGTAGTAAGCACCTATGACGGTACAACCTATCGTTATTCTATCGAATCAATTGGCACGGAAGCGGATACAGCTTTGAAATGCCATTACGTGAATGTGAGAATTTTATTTGAAGTAATAAATGTAAAACTATAAGATTATGATTTCAGCAGTAGGAATAAAAAGAATCTTGTTTGCCGATATTGATAAGGTAACGGCAGACATTACCCCCGAAATTGCAAAGGCTTTGATTCAGGCGGCTATAACTGCAAAAAATGAAGTAAAGAATGTGCATGGTGAAACATGGACTATTGATGAAACGGAAGCATCTGTTACAGGTTACAAGAACCAGTTAACCGGCCAGACTTACCGCTATGATACGACTCCCGGCGAAGTTAGTCCGTCTTTCTCTATCGGTCAGTATGACTATAAAACAAAAGCTGAATTAATGGGCGGTGAAGCGATTAAGAAAGGTGGTGAAGGTCCGGATAAGGACAACATTGTTGGTTGGAGACGTGCGGCTGGTAAGGTTGTTATCAATAAGGCTCTTTTCTGCCTTACCGATGATGACGTTTGGTTTATTTTCCCGAACTGTCAGATTGTAGCCCGTGAAGCTAATACAGACAAAGCGATTGCTATCGCAGTCAAAGGACTGGTACAAGAACCGGAAATTGAAGGTGTTTCTTCTGAATATAATTTCGATGAAGCAGAAGTAAAGGCATTAGTCCCTGACGCATAAGGTAAAAAGATGGAATGATAGAGGGACGGGATATCCGCCCCTCTTAAAATTGAAAACATGAATAAAGGTGCACAGATTGTTTCGGCTTCGATAATCGGAACGGATTTCGTGAATGTGACGATAAACGGTAAATACTACACTGTTTTTCCGCCTACAGTACATAAACTGGCTGGAGCGGGGATGTTCCTTTCTGATTTTGGTGATGAACAAACAGTACGTGATGTGATTAGTAGTGTCAATGATTCTGAAAAGCTTGCACATGCCTTCTCGTGGCTTGTACAAGGAAATGACGGATTATTCGATGAGTTGTCTCATGGTACATTCGATGAACTTGTGGACGCTATTGATACGGCTTACTCTCTTATCTCTGTTGAAAATTTTATCAGGCTATCAACTTTAGCGAAGAACGTAGCAAGTCTGATAGCAAAACAGAAGTAATCGGAAACGATTGTCTGCTCGGACAGATTGCAACGTTCATGGAAAATCTGCATCTGTCGTATCGGGAAGTGGTTTATGACATACCATATAGAAACTTAATTATCATGCAAAGGGATAAGCAGCATGTTTGTAGTGGTGAAAAAGTGAATAGGATAAGTGGTAAAGAATTAGCAAACAGAAGAAGAAAAAGAAAATAATATATGCCGAAACTTGTATTCAAAATAGCAAGCGACTGGGAAGAAGTAGTCAGACTCCGTAATGAGATTGTGAAGTTAAAGCAGGAATTGAAAGGCATGGATAGCACACAATCCACTGCTGCTTTCAAAACCCTTAATACCCAATTATTCACTTCTACGCAACGAATGAATGAATTGGTAACCGATGCAGCCAAAGCCGGTGCGGTTATAGAAGGCGACTTCAAAAAGAAGATCTTCGATGCTTCCCAGACTGTAAATGGATTCACTGAAAAGATTATTGCCCAAAAGGCAATAGTCAAAGATATTGAAGCGGATGTGAAACGACTCGGAGACGCTTATCGTACTGCTTTGAAACGCAATCCATTATCGGCAAGTGGTAAGTTAGAAGAGTACAATGCTGCTCGCAAGGCTCTTGATGAAGAAAAGGCGGCTTTATTTGGATTAACCCAACAACAAGCCGAAGCGCGTCTTTCCGTAAAGAAACTTCGGGATGAATACGCCCTTTACAATGATAATGCTAAGGGAATCGTAGAAAGTAATAATGGTATCGCTATTTCTTGGAAAAAAGCATTGGCGGTTATTGGTGGTGCTGGAGTATTAAAGGCATTAGGTTCTGAAATCATCCGTGTGCGTGGTGAGTTTCAAGCGGCCGATACTGCCATTCAAACGTTGTTAGGTAGCAAGGAGAAAGCCGATGCGCTCATGGCGCAAGTACGTGAATATGCGAAGATTTCACCGCTGGAATTTTCCGATGTTACTTCCGCTACACAGATGATGTTAGGGTTTAATATCGAAGCCGAAAGAGTGCCACGTTATTTACAAGCTATTGGTGATGTTTCTATGGGGAATACACAGAAATTCGACTCTCTTACTTTGGCTTTTTCCCAGATGTCAGCAGCAGGCAAGTTGATGGGGCAGGACTTGAACCAAATGATAAATGCCGGATTCAATCCACTTCAAATAATGTCTGAAAAGACAGGGAAGTCTATTGCCACACTCAAAGATGAGATGTCTAAGGGGGCTATTTCCGCAGAAATGGTACAACAGGCGTTTATTGACGCCACTTCCGCTGGCGGCAAGTTCTACAATATGTCAGAGAATGCCTCAAAGACTATCAATGGACAGTTGTCTATGATGCAGGATGCGATGGATGCTGCCTTCAATGAAATAGGACAGAAATCGGAGGGTGTCATAATGAAAGGTATTCAAGTGACTACCTCACTGATTGAAAATTATGAAACAGTAGGAAAAGTTTTGGCTGGTCTGATTACAACATACGGAACATACCGCACCGCTGTGATGCTTGTTACTGCCGCCGAGAGCAAGCATACCCTTGTGGAGATTGGACTTACCAACGCTCGCATATTGGCAAGAAAGGCGCAATTGGCTTTAAACGCTGCTATGCTTACCAATCCTTATGTTGCTTTGGCTACGGTAGTAATGGGGCTAACGACCACAATGTGGGCGATGTCTGACAGTGCAACTGCTGCTGCACGTGCCCAAAAGGAATATAACGACATTAAAAATGCAGCATCTAAAAAGGAGCAGGAGCATAGACAGAAAATAGAAGAACTGTTAACTGCCGCCCGTGATGAAAGTTTGGCTACTCTCACTCGCCAAAAGTCATTGGAGGAACTTCGTAAGGAATATCCGAAAATCTTTGAGCAATACGATGTTGAGAAGCTGAAACTGGAGGATATTCTAAAGTTGAAGCAACAAATCAATGAAGAGGATTCAAAACAGTCCGTTCAAGAGAGAAAAAACGACTATATCTCATTAAAGCAAACGGTTTCCAACCAACAGAGATACCTGCAACTATTTGATAATCCCGACTTGCGTAAGAACATGTCTAAATCTGATATGCAAATATGGAGAATGTTCGCAGGCAAGCAGTCCTACGTACAGGTTCGGGAGCAAATGGAGAAGAACTCCGAGCTTTTGAAGAAATACCAGAAAGATGTATTGGATGACAATATATCCGCTTATAAAGCCAACCTTAAAAACTATTCCAAAGAAAGGCTTGAAGCGGAATTGGAGCTTGCTCAATCGTCCGCATCAAAGCGCAACGGTTTTGTTGTAAATGGGATGATGGTTAAAGGTGGTGATTTAGAAGGTGTAATATCTTCTATCAATGGTGCATTGGCAGAAAAGAAATCTCCGACTACTTACAAACAAGATTACGAGAAAGCTAAAAAGGACTGGGAGGATGCCAAGAAGAAACTCTCTGAAATAGAGAATGACAAATTCAAGTTTACTTCAAAACAGTATGAAGAAGCCAAGAAACGGGTAGAAACAACTGAAAAAGCCTACAAGAATTTGGGCGGCATCACCGGCAGTTCATTAACCAAGCAGGAAAACCAGGCAAAAAAGGAAGCGAAAAACCAACTTAAACAGCAAGAAAAGCTTGCCAAGCAGCTTCTTTCCCTTCGTCGCAAGAACCAGCAGGACGAAATCAACCTCATGGAAGACGGAACAGAAAAAAAGCTGGCACAGATTGACTTGGACTATCAGAAAGAACTTGATGCCATCCGTAAGCAGGAACAGGAATGGAGTAAGGCTAATGGTGGCAAGCTGACAAAGGAGCAGTCTGTACAAATATCCCTTTCGTATTCGCAGGCAGAAAATAAGCGTGACAAGTCAATCTCCGATGTTAACAAAGAGGAACTCGAAGCCATGAACCGCTACCTGAAGGAATACGGGACGTTCCAGCAGAAGAGGGATGCTATAACAAAAGAGTATAACAACAAGATAGCCAAAGCCACTACCGAAGGCGATAAGAAGATGTTCCAAAAAGAAATGGAAGAAGCATTGTCCTCTGTGGATATGGATAAGCTCAAACAAGAAATCAACTGGGAACTTATCTTCGGTGATTTAAATAAGGTTTCCAAGAAATCTCTTGAGCAAGTCAAACAACAGCTAAAGGCTTTCAAAAGTTCTGATGAGTATAAGAACATGGCTGTCGACCAGAAAAAAGTGATTGACGAAGCATTGAATAATATTCAGAGCACCATCATCGACAAAGGCGGTTTGCTTGGCGATTTGCCGGAGCAACTGGATGCTTTGCGCATTGCTCAAGACGAACTTAAGCAAGCGCAGGATGAGTATAACAAATCTCTCAAAAGTGGTACGGATGCCGAGAAAGAAGCTGCTCTCAAAAAGAAAAACAATGCCGAGAAAAACGTTCAGAATGCGGAAGCGAATGTAACCAGAAGCGCGGATAAAACCAAACAAAATCTGATTACATTGGCTGACACTATTACCCAGCTTGGCAGTTCTTCTGAAATATCTTTATCCCAAATAGGAAACATTGCTTCCGGCCTTGTTGATGCGTTTTCCGAAGCAGGAAGTAAGATAGGCGGTATTATTGGCGCGGCGTTTTCCCTACTTGACGGAATAGAAAAGCAAGGCTTTGACGGGTTTGTCGAGAATATTTTTTCGAGTGTATTTAGAACTGCTGCAAGCATATGGGATACAATCACATTCGGGGCGTTCTCTAAGATAACCGGTTCCGGTGACAGCGATAAAACCCTTGAGCGGGACATTGAGTACCTTACACAGTCCAATCAGGATTTGAAAAATTCATTGGATAATCTTTCCGAGAAGATGGATAAGGCTTCTGTCACGGACGCTTCTGATATATATGAAGTGCAAAGGGAAAATATTTTGAAGCAGGAAGCCAACACATTGGAAGCCATGCAGCGCAGTGCAGCGGCATACAGTAACGGTTTCTTGGGAATGGGCGGCTCGCATTCATCGAACAACAAGATAGATAAGGGAATATCTGCCTCTGAATGGAGCAGGGTCAGTGACATTGTTGGAAAATCTGTGAGTAATGCAGGCCAGTTTTTCCAGTTATCCAGTGAACAGATGTCTAAGCTTGCAGAAGAAGACACTTCCTTGTATTCAAAGATAAAGAATCTTGCAGACGATGGATATAAGAACGCAGCTCAATACATGGATGAATACATCACCTACTATAAGCAGCTTGAAGAGCTTGAGAACGCTTATAATGAAAAGCTTACCAACACTTCTTTTGACAATGTAAGGAATGACTTTAAGAATGTACTTCTCGACATGGAATCCGATGCGGAAGATTTCGCTAATGATTTTGAGAAGATGATGCAGAATGCCATTGTTGAAAGTCTCATGACAAAGAAGTATGACAAGCTGATACAGGACTGGTACGGGGAGTTTGCAGAAGCCATGAAAAGTGGTGGCAAGATTGATGAAATTGAACAGGGCAATCTTCAAAACAGATGGAACAGCATAGTTAATCAGGCATTGGCCGAGCGTGATGCCTTGAAGGAGATGATGGGTTGGGAGTCAGAATCGGATTCCACCCGTGAAGCTTCTCAGAGGGGAATCGCCACAGTCTCGCAGGATTCGGTAGACGAGAACAACGGGCGGTTGGCGGTCATGCAAGGGCATACGTACTCCATCAACGAGAATGTCAACCGTATGGCTACCGGCATAGACACTATCGCCGCTCATACCGTCAACCTCTCATGTCTGACAAACATAGACAAGACCATGCAGTCCATCCTTTCCATGCGGGACGCCTCGCTCACCCATCTGTCGAACATTGACAGCCATACGGCAAGGCTGGAAGCTATCGAGAACGCCATTGTCTTTATGAAGAACGATATAAACACAATGTTGATTAAGGGACTCAAACTGAGTAGGAACTGATGAAAGGACAACTCTACATAGACAATAAGGATATTTTCACCGAGTTGGGTGTCGCCACCTTGCAAGGCAATTACAGTGAATTGGTTGCGTTCCCGCCTTCCAAGACGCCCGACAGCAACGACTGGGCAGAAGAAGACGGAAAAGAGTTCGACCTTTCGGAAATGCATCTTGACACGAAAGACGTCACGCTTGAGTTCGGCTTCTTCTCGGAGTGGAAGTATAACGATTTCGTAGCCCTGTTGTCTGATATGGGCTACCACGACTTCAACTTCCCGCAACTCGGACGTACATTCCGGTTGAGATTTTCTTCACAGAGCAGCTTTGAGATGTTCAACAGCTCCGAGCGGTCGAAGTTCGTCTTTGCGCATGACTTCCCCCGTCCGGCCGATTACGTCTACGAAGAGCCTGTCAATCTATATACCATACCTAATGGCTATGAGCTGGACGATATAGACTTATCTGCCTATGGTGTGATACTGCTTAAGGGAAGCAACCAAGAGATTCTCAAATCCCCTGCCGTGAAGAAGAACCTGCTTCAAAACTTCAAATATCAGGACGGGGCAATCTATGACGGGCAGTTCGTGAAGTTCCAGACGAAAGATGTGAACCTTAAATGTCTGATGCGTGCCCCGGACTTCGATACGTTTTGGCGGAACCGTGATGCTCTTTTGTATGACCTCACCAGACTATCCGTCAAGACCGATGCCGAAGGATACGAGTATGAAGACGCGGAGCGTATGTTTTATGTTGACGAATGGTCTGAAAGTTACCCATGTTATTACAAGAGCTGCAAGACAGAGCATTTCAATCCTCTTGGCGGGATATGGTGGGAGTTCACTTTAACCCTTGTGTTCACCAGTTTCCGACTTGGGGATATCGAGTATTTGCTTGCTTCGGAAGCCGGAGAGTTTATAATGACTGAAGATGAAGAATGTTTTATTGATTTAGGAGATTAGAGCTATGCCATTAAGAAAGAAGAAAATATCAGAGTTGCCCCTTGCCGACAGCCTAAAGGGATTATATACCATTGGTTACAAAATCATAGATGGTATCAAGACCAGTGTAAAGGTTAGCTTGGAAGATATTCAGACCGCTTATCAGGATGTCGTCAATGCAATTAAAAAATCAGAGGAAGCGGCCAAGAACGCAAATAATGCCGCCACTACCGCCAATGAAAAGGCAGTACTTGCTGATACCGCAGCGGCCAATGCCAACGACACCGCGGAACACCCTACCTATATAGGACAAGACCACTATGTCTACAAATGGAACAAGACCGCCCAAGCATACGACAAGACGGACATCTACTGCAAGGGTGACGCCTTCTCCATCAAGAAGGTATATGCTTCAGTTGCTAACATGGAAGCCGATAAGAGCAATCCGGATATTGCAGAGGGCGATTTTGTATTGGTGAATACGGGTGATGTTGAAGACCCCGACAATGCAAAACTGTATGTCAAGGCTGACGGTGACTTTGAGTTCCTTGTCGATATGTCCGGCGCTATCGGCTTCACGGGCAAGACACCTCAATTCTCAATGGGTACGGTTACTACGCTTGAAGCCGGGGCATCCGCTACAGCTACGGTGTCAAGTGACGGAACAGATGAAGGCGGAAACCCGAAATACAAAATTAACTTTGCCATTCCTCGTGGTAATCCCGGTGCTCCTTTCCGTGTCTCCGGCGAATACGCCACCCTTGAAGCCTTGAAATCCGCTGTTCCCGATGGTTCGGCAGTTGACGGGTTCATGGCCGTAGGTACTGAAGCTCCTTACGATTACTACGCATGGGTAAACGGCGACTGGGTTAATCAAGGGAAGATAGCGGGCGGCGGTTCGGGGAACGTGGTAGTTATTCCTGCTGCTGCGATGAGCCTAAGCGACCAAGCAACATCCGATGAGATATTTAATGCTTTTGGTGGGAAAGACGCTTTCATGGATATATGTCAGAGCATCGTCAATAAAGATACTGTATGTGTTGTAGCAAACATCCCCGAAGAATCAGGGATGAAACTTGTATATATTCCAGTAATGGCGATGGCTACCTATACGGATGCTAATAATGCTAATTTTATGATGGCAATTATTACAGAAACGACTTTCCAATTAGTTGTAACAGTCACGGATGGAATTGCTACCCAATCGTCTCAGGTTTTAAATCATATTTACGAAGCCCCCTCTGACGGTAACGTCTACGGTCGTAAAAATAAAGATTGGGTGAAAGTTCCCGAGCATTTAAATCTTACATCAGAGGATTTAAATGACATAAATGGAGCGGGGTTTGCTACGCAGAAAAGCATTGCTGGTTACACAACACCTGAAAATAATTATCCCATTAATGAGAATGGAGCATTGATTTTCGCAAACGCCCATTATAGCCGTTCTAATCAAATCTATGGCTCTTATCTAACTAATAGATGGTTTGCAAGAGGCGGTGGAAATCAACAAGGAATTAGGACTGATTGGAAAGAATTTGTGTTTACTGGTGACGTCCTCACCAAGACCAACACTTCATCATTCACCCCTACGCAGCCTTATCATCCGGCGACGAAGAAGTATGTGGATGATAAAATTTTTGTTAGAGACGTAGACGGTACTATTCTCAATAAATGGATTAATAACACCGTTATAACAGGAGAAACCGTACAGGATTTAGCTAACGAATTATTTGGTGATTTTAGAAGTTTTGCTGAGAATTATTCTGATGGAAAATATACAGACCTTAGATTTAGTACAAGACATTTTGACGATACGGCTGGAGCTTGGTTTGGTTATATCATAAATGCAAATATTCAGTATTGCTTGGCAGAAGCAGGAAATGGATATTACGCATTACTGTTTACTTTTGGCTACATGACATCATTAAAGTATTGCTATATATACTACTATGATGTATCGGAAACAAGCAATAACAATAAGATTGTAATTACAGATGTTATTACTTCCGACAACCTCACCACCATAACCAAGAAAACCGCCGCCGAATACGAGGCTCTTGGCTCTAAGGATGCCAATACAGTATATTGTGTAACCGATTAAAACAACAATTATGAGTAACGAAAATAGTAATCTTAGAGTTGGTTCGGCTGGAGCCGGGCTGTTTGTGGGTAGTACTGAAATCTTGGGTGGTGGAGTAGCAAATTTACTAAAGGAGATTACCATTGCATCTGATTTTGAAAATCAAGCCTATGCAAGTAGGATTTTGATTGCCAACTTTAGTGATAATGATGGAATAACTCTTGAAAGAGAAGGCTCTCCGACTATCATTCCTGCACGCCACATAGAATGGTATAGTTTAAATGCAGAAGCAATGGACTATAATGTTTATAATGACGGTGATATAAACGTTAGATGTTTATCGGCTCATGTTGACAATGGGGCTGGTAATCCCCAAATTGTATTTGAAGATGTAACAGTTGAAAATGGATTTAATTGTATAAACTGGACAAAGTATTTCACAGTGCTATTAATATTTAATGCTATTTGATATGAAAACAATCTACTTAGACAACTGGCTCGCCAAAATGATTTTGTTTGGTAACTACACAACGATAATGTTCTTCGGCTTTATCTTATCCATTCTGAAAGAGATAACCGCCGAGATAGAACGCCATGAGCGTACACATCAGAAACAGTTCTTCGAGTGCATGGAGATAGCGGCTATCCCGTCCGTATTGTTGGCGTTCCATGTCAGTGCGTGGTGGTTGCTCCTTATCCCGCTATTCTATTACATTCTGTATTTTGCTGAATGGTTTGTGAGCTTCGTGTACCACTTGTCCACGGATGAACGGATAGGTGGCGGCAAGGTAAACAATAACGCTTACCGTGCAAGTGCGTTTGAGATGGAAGCCAAACTGAACCAAGACAATCCGAACTATCTGAAAGAACGTAAATGGGGTGCATGGTTCAGATACTACGGCACTATTTAAAGCAATATCTATTTTAAAATTATATGATTACCATACATAACGGCAATGAAACAATCGAGCTTCTGACGGATGATAACAGTTATTCCTATGAAGCCGTAATGGGCGAAGATGCACTTACACTGTATTTCTCTCATCCGGGCTACCTGTCTATCCCCGTGGGTTCATGGTGCGAGTTATATGGCAAGCGTTATTCCTTGAAGAAAGACAGCAATTTCAAGAAAAACGGAGAAAGGAACTACAGCTACACACTTGTCCTTGAAACATCCAAAGCCGATACGGAACTTTGGAAGATACGCAATACGGTAGATAACCGCATCAAGTTCCCCTATACCGCCAAGCCGAAAGAGCACTTAAAGCTGATAGTGGACAATCTGAACAGACGTTCTTCGGGATGGGTAATCGGTGATTGCATAGATGGTACGGAGAAGCTGATTAACTACAACCATACCTACTGCATGGACGCTTTGAGCCAACTGGCAGAAACCTATGAAACCGAGTATCAGATTACGGAAACTATCATAGAGGGTGTACATACAAAGACTGTACATTTGAAGAAAGTCGAGTACAACAAGGATAATCCTTTAACCCTATCCTATGGCAAGGGGCACGGTTTCAAGACGGGTGTCGGTCGGGAAAGCGGCGAGATACCGCCCGAAATCATCCTTGTGGAAACGACTGATAGAAACATCGACTACTCCAAATACGGTGCGAAAGAACTGCTGATGCCCAAGTCACAGACCATTCGCTATGATGGTACGCACTTCGATGGAGAGGAAGGGTTTAATTCCACAAATGCCCGCACCTACAAAACTGATGAATACGGTACGGCCGTCATGCGTGCCGATCGTGAGCTAACCACCGCCAAAGAGGACAGCCTTGATTGTACGGAGATTTATCCGTCACGTGTGGGAGAAGTCAGCAAAGTAACTGCGGTAGATGCGGAGAAGCACTTCTATGATTTCTACGATAATGACATTCCGAATAACCTCAATTTTGAAGACTGCCTTATCGAGGGTGAGAAAATGACAGTTGGCTTCCAATCCGGTATGCTTTCCGGCAAGGAGTTTGAGGTGAAATATACTCATGTCGGGCGTAAATTCGAGATAGTCCCGCAGGAGACAGATGGTATCACCATGCCTGACGGCGGTGTATGGATGCCGAAAGTCGGAGACAAATACGCGGTGTTCGGCATTCAGTTGCCAGAAGCTTATATAAGTGACAACGCCACAAGAACGGGCGCATCATGGGATGTGTTCCGGGAAGCGGTCAAATACCTTTACGAGCACGAGGACAAGATGTTCACGTTCACCGGTACGCTGGACGGTATATGGGCAAAGAAACGCTGGCTGACTGTTGGCGGCAAAATCGTATTGGGCGGTTTCGTGAACTTCACGGACAATCAGTTCCATCCCGAAGGCTCTCTTATCCGCATGGTAGGTATCAAGAGATTTGTAAACAATCCATACAGCCCCGAAATAGAACTATCAAACACTCCGGTAGGCACATCTGTCAGCAGCGAGCTTAACAAGATAGGTACGAACGAGGTGCAGGTCAAGGAGAACTATAAAAAGGCACAACAGTTCACCAAACGTTATTACCGCGATGCAAAGGAGACAATGGAGATGCTTGCCGACAGCCTGCTGAACTTCTCCGGCGCAATCAACCCGATAACGGTTGCCACCATGCAGATGCTGGTCGGTGATGAAAGCCTTCAGTTCCGATTTGTAAACTCAAAGACAAATCCGGTGGTAGTTAACCATGATATTAGCTACAATTCGAGTACAAAGGTCTTGAACGCTCCGGCAGGTATTATCCAACACATGACACTTGGTATCACTTCTTTATCCAATACTCATGCGGCAAGCGATTATAAGTATTGGGATATGGCAGAATACAATTCCCCCTCACTTACCAACCCGGAAAAGAAATTCTACCTGTATGCCAAGTGCAGCAAGGATAACCAATCAGGTACATTCCTTTTGAGTGAAACTGCTATTGCGTTGGAACAGATAGATGGTTATTATCATCTGCTTGTCGGTATCCTTAACAGTGAGAACGGCGGAGAAAGAAGCTTTGCCACATTGTATGGGTTTACAGAGATACTACCGGGACGAATAACCACGGATAAGATAGTTTCTTCCGACGGTAAGACTTATTTCGATTTGGTAGCGAATGAGATAGCAGGGCGTATCAGGTTTTTGGACGGTCTTATTTCCGGTTTGGTTGGTATTGGTAATGATGATGGTATCAATGCCGGTATGTCCGGCGAAGGAAACTCTGCTTCTGATGTACGTATATGGTCAGGTGCAAATGAAAAGGACAGAGGAAGTGCGCCTTTCAGGGTGCTTCATAGCGGAAAAATGATAGGTACTGATGTGGATTTATCAGGTAAAGTAAACGCAAAAGAAGGTGCTGTAGGAGAATTTAAAATCTCATCAAGTCTGACGGCTGAAAGTGGTAATGATGAAATGCTTCTTTCATCTTCACTGATACGTTTTACAAATCAATATGTGTCAACATTTATTGGTGCTGATACTGTCCCTGCTTCATCCGGTGGGTCTTTCGTCTGTCCGATAAGGATAAATGTAAGTCGTGGAATGTCTTCCTATTCAGCCGGCATAAATACATGTTTTCATTTATCGGTAGAGGGAGCTAAGAATTATGATGATTATGTAGAAACAGGCAATCATGCTTTGTTTGTTCCTAAAGGAGATATTTGTGGTTTCAGATTAAGAACAAGAAGAATTGACAGCAGTCAAACATTATCTCTTATGGACAGCATTATAATAGCTATATCACAAGGAGTCACATTAACTCTTCCGACCAATGCCGAGGACGGGCAAATATATTTCATAAGAAACCATTCAAATGGAGATGTTCATGTATATGGCAGAATAAGTCCTTTGGGCTATCCTACGTCAGAAACAAGAAGTGTACATATAACAGCAGGCTGGTTGGCTATTTTCATATATGACAAAGTAAATAATATATGGACAGGCAATAGATTCTCATCCGGTTGGTAGAATACAAAAAAATAAGATATGGAACTGAATGACTGGTTAGCAATAATAGGTGCGATAGGCGGCAGCTCTACAATTACATGGGCGATAACTTTTTGGGTGAACCGGAAAACGAACGCCCGTAAAGAGGACGCTTCCGCTGACGCTATGGAAAATGAGAATGAGCGTAAGCAAGTCGCTTGGCTGGAAGAGCGCATAGCACAGCGTGACACGAAAATAGACGGACTGTATGTCGAACTGCGTCAGGCGCAAAGTGCCCATTTGGAAGAAATCCATAAGCGGCATGAGATAGAATTAAAACTGAAAGAGGCTGAAATGAAGCGATGCGATGTTCGAGGATGCGGGGGACGAAAGCCGCCAAGTGATTACTGATGCATGGAAGGAAGGTGTTTCCCAACAGCTCCCTTCCGCCTTTAAATTTGACACAACTTAAAGTTTAACAAAGGCGAATTGCAAATATAACGAATATTTATGTAAAATCAAAAAGGAATGACAACTATTGATGCTATTATCATTCATTGTTCGGCCACGAAAGCCGGGCAGGATTTACGTGCCAAAGATATCGACCGTATGCACCGGGCACGCGGCTTTAATCAGATTGGCTACAACTTTGTGATAGACCTTGACGGAACGGTAGAGAGTGGCCGCCCGTTGTCAATCGACGGGGCGCACTGTAATACGAAAGGTTTCTCCGGTTTGTCGTACAACAAACACAGTATCGGTATCTGCTATATCGGCGGGTTGGATGCTAACGGTAAGCCGGCTGATACCCGTACGGAAGCACAGAAGAATGCTTTGCGTAATTTGGTTGCCAAACTCTGTAAGGAGTACCCAATTATAGAGTTACTCGGTCATCGTGACACCTCACCCGACTTGGATGGCAGTGGAGAGGTTGAACCGTCTGAATACATCAAGGCATGCCCATGTTTCGATGTGCGAAAAGAGTTCAGCAATTTCTTACGTAACGTTGTGATACGACCATGAAACAACTGCCCTGGATATTGGTCGTATTGCTGGCTATCGCTTGTGTGGCGGCGTGGTTCCGCCCGCTCGAGCCTTTGCCGGCGGAAATCCGTACCGAGACGAAGGTACAGACGGTTGTCGAACTTGATACGGTTCTTATCTCTGCACCGATAGCTGTGTTTTGGCAGATATTACCGAATGATACTATGCGTATAGGTGATACTTTGCTTCATCGCAAACGGGTTGTGTATGAAGATAGTCTGTATCGGGCAGAGGTGAGCGGGTATGTAGACCCGCGTCTGGATAGTATGACTGTATATCCGAGGACGGTCTATCAGACGGTAACGAATGACATCTACCATACCATTAAGCCTAAGAAGAAGCGTTGGGGATTAGGGGCGCAGGTTGGGTATGGGTGTCCAGGCGGATTTTATGTAGGTGCAGGAGTCAGTTGGAACATTTTTATGTGGTAACTTATTTGAGATATGTAGAAGTTCTACCCATGTGTATAAAATACCTTAATTTTGTATGATTGAACCAAATGTTTGTATTAAATGTGAAATAGAAAAAATATGCTCAACCAAATTATTTATTATGAGAAAAGTACTTTATATAGTAATTGCATTTGTTATAGCTTTAGTCGGTCTATTTGTGCTTATGTTTGTGTCGTCTAATTAGCGGAATTATTGTTAACCTATTTAGAGAGAAGGATAGTTATTGGCTATCCTTTCTTTTTTATGATATTTATTAAAAAAAGTATTTTGAATTTTGGATTATCAATTATAATGGTTTACTTTGTAAATACAATAATGTTTGGTTTATATATGAAGAAAAATAACCCGAAGGCTCCTAAAAGAAAGAATAAGAAATATATTCCTTCGAAAGGAACGAATCCAGAGGAGCTTTCTAAACGAATAAATATACTGAATGACAAGATAGATAAAAACAATAAATTAGCTGAAATGAAAGAGCATGCTCTGTATGAGTATATTACATTGATGACTAATTTTGCGAGTCATGACTTAAAAAATGCTATTCATAATCTGGATGGATATGTGAACACTTTGGATGTCAATAATGTTACTAAAGATAATATAGACAACATTAATGAATTTATCAAGTCTATCAGAAAAACTATTTCGGATTTTAAGACATTGGCGCCTGATGAGTCTAAGTGTGATTTTGCTTTATCAGAATTGGGCAAGTCTATAGAGTTGTTAAATAGAGGATTACTAAATATACATAAAATACAAGCTAAATATGATTATAACAAGTTAGATACAACAACAGTAAACCAGTCATTACATAATATAATTCAGATAATAAATAATTTGATTCAAAATTCAATCAAAGCGTTATCTGATGTGACATATCCTAAGTTGATTTATGTTAGTATAAAAATAGAAGGGGAAAATGTTGTTATCAAAGTTTGCGATAATGGTATTGGTATAAAAGATGAAAATAAGGATAAGATATTTAAATTGCATTTTACAACGACCAATGGAAGTGGCATTGGCTTATATCACGCAAGGTATATAATAGAATCTATAAATGGAAATATTTCTTATTTAGGTTCTGAAGATAATTATAAAACAGTGTTTACATTAAAATTTCCAGTCAATGAACAATCTATCAATCCTATTGATTGACGACGAGAGCATTCAAGTCGATAATCTGCAGAGAGCAATACTGCAGGAGTTCTCTGAGGGTGTTGCTGTATTTAAAGCTTCGTCTGAAGAAGATATAATTCAAAAAATAGAATACTGTTATTATGATTTAGCAGTTGTTGATTTAAGAATGAGTAATTATAGCATTAATGGATTTACTATAATTGAAGATATAAAAAAAATTAATCCATTTGCAAAAATAATAGTTGTTTCAGCATTTGCTGATGAATATCAAACGGAGTTAAATAAAGTATTATCTTTAGGAAATATTCTAGGGTTTGTTGACAAAACGGATTTTTCTAAATTTAAAACAGACATTTTTGATTTGATAAAAATCAGGATGAATGAGTTGAATGAATGTAATGATTTAACTATTTCTGCTTTAAAGAATTATTATTCATCATTGAAAAATGAACAAGAGCCTTATAAAAAAGGATTAAAATTTGAATATTTTATATCTATGCTTTTTGGGCAAATGGGATTTACAAAAATACTTAATAGGATAAAAGATAAGAGTTCCAACGAGGTTGATTTAGCTATTAGAAATGAATTGAATGATTCTTTCTTTCAAAAATTTAAACAGTACATACTGATTGAATGTAAAAATTATCCCAAAACAGGAGTTGAGAAAAATATATTTACCGTTTTTAAAGAAAAAGTAAAAAATTCAAATGGTTTATCTGATTTGGGAATATTGATTACTACAGGGTATATAAAGCAACCTGCATACCTTGAAGCAATGAGAAGCTCTAGTGAAGGAATTAAAATTGTTTTTTTATCAAATCCTGAAATTGAAAAGATTATTTATTCGCACAATAAATTAGAAACATTTAAATCCATAATTGATGAGCAAATCAAAGATAATTAAGATATAAAAGGGCAGCTCAATGAGCTGCTTCTCTTTTTATATTCAGATTTCAAGAACAAATCGTGTATCATACGCCCCAGCTACCGCCGGGGCTTTTTTTTATTTACTTTTTATTTGATAATACCTCTTGGCTTTGTATTTTTGTGGAGTAACTTTAATTGTATAATACTATGGATTCAGAAATAAAGTTCTATTATAAAGCTTGTTATATTGACAATGTGAGATTTTATGAGACGGAGTATTATGATAAAAAATTGTACTACATACTTATGTCAGTTTTAGTTGATGGTAAAATAAGAGAAATATATATTCCATATAAAGATAAAATTAGTTCAATAAAATCAATGGCAACTTTATATTATAGAGGAGAGATGCCAAGAAGTATTGATGTTTGTAAGTGTTTTGTAAAATTAGGGCAGAAATGCTTTAAGAGAGATTCATATACAGGTCGTGTATGTAGAGATGAAAATGGAAAGTTAATTCAAGTAGATGAATATCATATTTACGCAGTAGGCTTTTGGGATGAAAACAATGATTGGCAATTTATGAAAGGAAATGACCCAGAATCACAAATAAATCAGCTGCGAAATAGAGGTATCTTGACTCCTGTAGACGACCAACTACCATCTAAGTATATCCCATTTCCTAGTAGGGAACTATCATCTGAAGAATTATTGAAATAAAAATGACACAAGAGAAATACCAATTCGACGAAGCCTCAGTACAGGCAATCATGCACTGGGCGGAAACAGCACAGTTACCGAAAGAGGTAGTATTGAGTGAATCTGAGCATATCTACGACACGTCTTTGTATGTTCGGGCGAATATCAACGATATCAAGCAGCACTATCCGGATGAGTTTTATAATCCGGCTATTATCCGATTGTATCGATTGAAAGAATTTATAGAAAGAGCGGCTGAGTAAGCTGCTCTTTTTTCATTCTTTCTTTGGTGTAATAATATTTTTTCTATTTAGTTAGGTGTTTTATTGTATATGGGGTATACAAATAAATTGCTATATTTGCATTCCAATCTCAAACGTTATATTATGAACGACAAACAACAATTTCTAATTGATTGTACTTCCCTTATTCCCGTTATAGGAACTTTGATTTTAATGAAGATTGCCAATGATCAGCTTGTCACTATGGTTGCCGCTTATGTGCTTTGTGGAGAGCTTTTAGGTGTATTGGTTAGCCGGATATTGAAGTTGTACTATATTGATGTGGTTTTCGTTTGGTTGGGTGGGATTCTTCTTTGGCTTTGGTATTGGTTTGGGGTACAGCCCAGTTATATCGGTTGAAAGAATTTGTAGAAGGAGCGGCTGAATAGTCGCCCCTTTTCACTATATTTTCCTATCTTTGCCCCCATGACTTACAAAGAGGCTTTATCATATTTGGAACACATTAAGGATACCGCTATTGGCGCACCCGTGAAAGGGCGTTTCATAGAATCGTTATTCATCGGCCCTACCGATTGGGAACAAATGACAGACTTTATGAATCTTCGTATCCAGAAAGGAGAGGAAGCTGCCTTAATGGAATATGACAGTATGGGCAAGAGTCTTTCTGTATATGGGGTGTCTGTCAATAATGAATTTGACGTGCCACGTTGGGATATGACTATTATGGATAATTGGGAATTGATGATAAGCAATTGATATAAAAATCCCCGTAGCGGCTCAACTACGGGGATTGTGTCAAATAACAGAGTATCAATATGAGATACTAAGTGAGCCTATTCCATTACATATAAATCATCGTCAACTTCATACTGATTACAGCCAAAAGCCGCACACATTAAAATAAAACGTTCTTTTATACCTAATCCTGTATATCTGTCTACAGCTCCGCTGCCTTTTGCATGAAGACCTGCTGCGTATTTATCTATCTGAACTTTATTCATTAAATCCACATGAGTTTTACGGGCGAGTTTACTGCTTGCAATCTCATATATGGGTTTGTATCCATTTGTTCCCAATGCCGCACTAAACATTGCCACTTTCCGGTTTATCTCACAATATTCAAGCAGCTTCTTTATCTGATAATTATATCCAGTTTCACCATTGCCATCAGGATAATAGGGTAACAAAGCATTGCTTGGTAGCCTACCTTTATACTTCATAATAATATCATAAGCAATACGAATGATGGGAGTTTTTATCTCAGTGCGTATAAGTCCATCCTTGTGTGTTTTTTGAGGTAAATAATGAATGTAAGGTATTCCTTCTTCAATGCTGATATTATCAAAAGTGAATCGTCTGAAATCACCTATACGGCAACCGAAACAACATTGAACAACGAATACATCTTTTACTCGCTGCAATGTTTCGGGACATTCTTTGTGGACAACTTCATTAAATTCTGTTTTGGTGAGAAAGAAAGGCTCGTCATATTGTTGTTTCATAATAGACTCTTTTTCTTTTCCTATCTTGCGGAAAGGAGATACGGGAATAACATCATTACTTTCAAGCTCCACCATAAATGCTTGTAATAATAATAGTTTCTCAGCAATTGTATTCTGGCTTCTTTCCTTTGATGGTATATTCCGCCTATTCATCTCTACGTACAGTTCTGGAAATTTTTCAACCAGAATGTATTCTTTACGTAGGAAATCACGAAAATTTAGAATATGCTCCTTGTTGAATTCATTGACCGGCAATCCGTCAATGCCATTGATAATGAAAAATCGAGTCAGTTCCCTTATTACTACATCGTAATGTTTCTTTCTGCCGGAACCTATTAAACCTGTATTTAGCCATCCGTCAACATAACGTTGAAACATGCTGCACATGGATTCCTCTTTATTCTTGATATTGTATTTTTCCGGATGAAGGTGTTGGTCTATCAGAATCTCCAGTTGTTCACTTGTCAATTCTTTATTACCCCCATAAATAGATAAAATTAGGTTCTTTCGTTCGTCAATAGAAGCATTAAACGATGTCCTTATATCTAATTTTATAATACTTTTTGCTTTATATTTTTCAGTTTTGGCATCCCAAAGAATAGGAGAGACCATAATTTCTGATTTATGGAATAACTGTACATTGCGTCCGTCTGATAAACGAAATCTGACGTTTACTTCTTTATCTTTTTTTCCAGTCCTTATAAATGCTTTTACTGTAGTCATATATTCTTTGTTATATCGGTTGTGCAAATATAGCGAAATTGCACAACTCAGTTCAAATATTGTACAACATAATGCAATAATATGCTATATAATATTTTTATAAAACCCTGGTCTTTAATGTTATGATGTATATATCAGTTTTACAGTATTTTATATACTCAATCGCAACGGAATCACAACGAAAAGGCAAGCAGTCGATAAAAACTGCTTGCCTTTCGTCGTTTTATAATCTTAATGAATTTTCTTCCCGATAAACCGCTATCATCCCGTCAACATCTTTGTTTACGTAAAATAACACTTGTTACTACTCTCGTAAAAAGCTCAAAAAAGGTAAAAAGGTTTTGCTCCTACGTTATAGGCTGCTAACTTTGGAATATCAACTTTTAAAATAATAAAAGCATATGAAAAAATTAATCTTATCTCTTGCACTATGTTGTGCAGCTACTAATTTCTTTGCGCAGAATGCTGACCCTGCACAATTGGTCAACGAAGGTAAAGCCGCACTTGAGGCTAAAAATTATCAAGAAGCATTCACAAAATTCAGTACTTATCTGACACAGACCAACAACCAAGATTCTGTAATCGCTTTTAACTGCGGTGTTTGCGCCGATAAAATTAAGAAACCGGCGGACGCTTTGAAATATTTCGATATAGCCGTACAGAAAAAGTATAACTTGGCCAATGCTTATATCGGTAAAGCCGGTGCATTGAAGGATTTGAAGAAGAATGATGAATATGTAGCTACTCTGAAAGAAGGTCTGGAAGCAGTTCCCGGAAATAAAACATTGACCAAGCTGTATGCCACTTACTATGTAAATCAAGGTATTTTGGCACAAAGAGCCAAGAAAAACAGTGCCGCAGAAGAAGCTTTCAAACAAGCGGTTTCTATTCAGCCCGACAATGTAAACGCACTCAATAGCTTAGGCTCATTATACTACAATCAAGGCGCAACTCTGCTGAAAACAGATGCAGATAAAGCAAAAGAGGAATTTAAACAAGCCAAGGAATACTTGGATAAACTGATTCCGTTATTGTCTGCCGACAAACCGGCTCAAAAGAAAATGAAAGACAATGCAAATACAATGTTGAATTTCATCAATTCTCAATTACAGTAAATATTTTCAAGAAGATAGCAAAAGAGAGGCAGGTATTGAATTCCCTGCCTCTCTCTTTATTCTACCACTTGTATTATTTGGCCTTTCTCAATACCACCGCCGTACGTGCCGGAATATAGAGCTTCAGCCACTCCTTCTTTTCTTTCTTATACAGAGGATCCGATAGAGTGAAATGCTTCACTGTATCATCGGTAAGGCCGTTACCGCCATAATCCGGATTATCCGTATTTAATATAACCTCATAAGAACCTGCCGGAACCAAGAAGCCATAATCAGTGAAAGACTGTTTAGGATTGAAGTTGAATACAAATATCAAATCCTTACGCATATACGCCAATATCTGGTCGCCGTCATTATGCCAGATTTCCTGAACCGGTGTAGCCTGGAAATTCTTCACGCTCTTGATGACTCCCAACATGGCGCAATCGAAATCACCCAGATAATGATATGCCAGATTCTTGTTATCTACCAAATCCCATTGACGGCGGGCATACTTGCACGACCAGCCGTTACCTTCACGAGGGAAGTCTATCCATTCGGGATGGCCGAATTCATTACCCATGAAATTAAGATAACCGCCATTAATAGTCGTCGCTGTCAGCAAACGTATCATTTTGTGCAAAGCGATGCCGCGATGTACCGTATAGTTTTCATCACCCTTCTGCATGTGCCAATACATATCGGCGTCTATCAAGCGGAAAACAATGGTTTTGTCACCTACCAATGCTTGGTCGTGGCTTTCCGCATAAGATATTGTTTTTTCGTCCTGACGGCGATTAGTTACTTCCCAGAACATGCTGGACGGTTTCCAGTCTTCATCTATCTTTTCTTTGATAGTCTTAATCCAATAATCGGGAACATTCATAGCCATGCGATAATCAAACCCATAGCCGCCGTCCTCAAACTTGGCAGCCAGACCCGGCATTCCCGATACTTCCTCCGCAATGGTTATTGCTTTAGGATTAACTTGATGAATCAAGCGGTTGGCAAGCGTCAGATAACAAATGGCGTTATCGTCCTGATGACCGTTGAAATAATCTCCATAATTACAGAATGCTTCACCTAAGCCGTGACTGTAATACAACATGGAAGTCACACCGTCAAAACGGAAGCCGTCGAAGTGATATTCTTCCATCCAGTACTTGCAGTTGGACAGTAAGAAATGAATTACTTCATTCTTGCCATAATCAAAGCAAAGTGAGTCCCATGCCGGATGTTCGCGACGGGCGCCCGGGTAGAAATATTGATTCGGATCACCGGCAAAGTTCCCCAAGCCTTCAACCTCGTTTTTCACTGCATGTGAATGAACAATATCCATGATAACAGCAATACCCATGCTGTGGGCTGTATCAATCAATTCTTTCAGTTCTTCCGGAGTACCGAAACGGGAAGAAGCCGCAAAGAAACTGGAAACATGATAGCCGAAACTTCCGTAATACGGATGTTCCTGAATCGCCATAATCTGAATACAATTATATCCGTCCTTGGCAATGCGCGGAAGAATCTTTTCCTGAAACTCTTTGTAGCTGCCTACTTTTTCCTCCTGTTGTGCCATACCGATGTGGCATTCGTAAATCAACAACGGGTCGGTAGCGGCCTTGAAGCTCTTTTTCTTCATCTTGTACGGTTTCTCCGGAGACCATACTTGCGCGCTGAATATCTTGGTTTGCTCATCTTGAACAACCCGATTGGCCCATGCCGGAATGCGTTCGCCGCAACCGCCGTCCCAATGCACCATCAACTTATATAAGTCACCGTGTTTCATGGCGTCGGCGGGGAGCTTTATTTCCCAGTTGCCGTTCGCCTTACGTTTCAGGCTGTATTTTTTCTCTTCTTTCCAATCGTTGAATGTGCCAATCAGGAAAATTTGGGTGGCATTAGGCGCCCATTCGCGAAACACCCAGCCGTCATCTGTGCGATGTAAACCAAAATAAAGATAGCCGGATGCAAAATCCGATAATGTCTGCTTTCCCTTGTTGGTCAACTCAGCCTCTTTTTCAGCGGCATGTTTATGGCGTCCGTTTATGGCATCTGCATAAGGTTCCAGCCAAGGATCGTTTTTAATCAAATTCAATGTTTCCATAGAGGATTAATTTTGGATATTTGATATTATGCTTTAACTTTCACAATTACTTTTTTCACGCCGTCCGGAGTGATACCGGGAGCGTGTCCGTCTTGTGGGAAGAAAATGGCAAACATACCTGGTTTTACTTCGATATAGCTTTCCGCCAGACCGGCAAAGAAAGTAATATCCTTTTCCGCGTTGTAAGGAGCATCGGCCGGAACGCAGTCTTTGGCAGCGGTATACCCCATTAATTCGGTTCCTGATAGAGGTATCTGGATGTCAATAAAGTCTCTGTGAGTTTCCAGCTTGGCATCTTCTTTTGCTTTCGGTTTGGTTTGCGCTACATTTACAAGCAAATCTTTACCTTTGAGCTCGGTTTTTCCCACTTCCAAAGCGTTTAAGTCGTGCGATTTCAAAAACTCGATGGCCTGTGCGAATAAAGGATTCAGCGAAGCGTATTTCTCTATGTTTTCAAGTCTGTCTACTACCATAATTCAAATATTTTTTAGTTAGTTATAAATAGGTAATTATTATTCAAAGTCGTCTATTGTGTAATTCACAAAGTCGGAAAAACGTTTCATCTGCTTGAAGACGTCATCTGTACGCTCCAGAAAGTCAGGAGCCAGAAAGAAGCTGTCAGGCTGATAACAAGTAACGGTGTATTCCTTACATTGCAGATACTTCAGGTACGGATAATCTTTTGGGAAACCTTTCGGGGCCGTCTTTAGAAAATTCTCTCCGATAACGGGAAAGTATTGCTTGAAAGCAGGATCCTCGACAATCCCCCGAAATTCATCCATATTATCATAAACAGCCTGTCTCAGGGCTTTCAGCAAGGGAGAGGGCGGACAATAGCTGCCACCCGCCAAGAGGCAGTTTCCCGGTTGCAGATGAACATAGTATCCGCAGTGGTCTGATTTCTTCCCTTTGGCATTGATGTAGCCGCCGAAATGATTTTTATAAGGCGTTTTGTCTTCCGTAAAGCGTGTATCCCGGTAGATGCGGTATGTGCAGTCCCTGGCTTCGATGCCACGAACACTTTCGTCAAACAATGAGATACGGGAGATAATAACTGTCAGCAGGTTCTCAAACTCGTTCCGGGCATTTTCATACTGTTCCCGGTGAGCATTGAACCATTCACGATTGTTGTTGGCGGATAGTTCTTTCAGAAATTGAAATATAACAGGGATGTTCATATCATATAAATCCTTATTTCTGCCAAATTTACGGATAATATTTCTAACATGCTACAAACAGAC
>ULQT01040878.1_pt1 | contig 25227 bp, 32 predicted proteins | sample 1954791 | NCBI WGS metagenome assembly ULQT01 (sample SAMEA4835663, study PRJEB28245) | human gut metagenome | biome: gut microbiome; material: fecal sample | place: Denmark | collected 2008 | reverse complement strand
GTGGGGGGGAAAGAGGGGGAGAGGGGGACTGTCTGACAACTGTCTGACATATGTCCGACAACTGACTGACGCTTGTCTGACAACTGACTGACAGCTGACGGACAACCGTCTGACACGGCATCTCCGGGCCTCGCAACCCTCACAGGGGGAGCCGGAAACTTAGGCTCGCTCCTCTGTCTCACGCCCCACTCCGTAATCGCCAGATACCGTCCACCCTCTACCTCATACCTCACGACCATCCCGGCAGCCTCCAGCTCACACAGGGCCTGTTCCACTTCGTCCACGGACAAATGCACCCGGCAGGAAAAACACTTGCTCAGCACCCACTCAGCGTCCCCGTAAAACCTCCCTGCGCTATCCGCAGCCATCCTCAACCGGACATACACACGTTCCCCGGTAGAGCTTAACTCATCCATCTCCACCTCTTGGCACCAGTCTCTTATTTCCCTGCGCGGCATCGGCAAAGTCAGTTGGAGTTGTAATTCATAACCACTTGATGGTGCAGACTGTGTTGCGGCTTTTGACCCAGTGGAACCATGCGTAAGCCATAGCTCCCGCCTTGTAACGGTCGAAATCGCCATTTTTCGCACAAATCCGCCGCTCTGAAAACACCCACACATCCGCGGGTGGGGTATCGTTAAATAACCTCTTGCGGCTCTGACCCTCTAAAAATGACAATTTCAGCAGCATCCAGACATTAGCCCCCGGCTTGACAACCTGTAGAGCCCTCTCGACGAATTCACGGGCTGTGGCATAGGGCGGATTGGTCATAATGTCCACGTCACCCATAGGTGCGCCGGCAAACTCCCACAAAAAATCTAGCACGCCGGAATCAGGGCATCCCCGGTCAACAATGTCGGTTGCACAGACTTCGTGCCCCCGTTCACGCAGTACATTGACGATATGACCAGCTCCGCAAGCTGGTTCCCATACCCGCTGACGGAGGGGCGCGCCGGCGTTGAGCAGATCCCTCACCATGTCCGGATCGGTGGCATAATAATCTTCCCGTTGCCGATCTTCGGAGGTGTGATTGGATGCGCCCAGCAAGGCTCCTAACGTCCTTTTATTCCCTGTCCAGTCCTTCACCGGCCCTCCTTTCTCGGCTCCCAGTTGTCCCCAACCATTTCAGATTGCAAAGCATATGCAGAACGAAAACATTCTCTGCACGGCATTTCGTAGCGTGACTTCGACCCATGAATACAGTTCTTGGAAGTCCGTTCAGAGCACCGTATCATCCACGCCCTGCACGCGGCCCGCTTCTGCCATGCGGCTTTGATATTTTCTTTATGTCTAGGCCCTATAATAGATGCCTTTCCAATACGACGAATAATATTTTCGGAGCTACGCCATATGCCCCTTAGTCTCTTTTTACTGGAGTTCATCTTCTCAATAGCTTTCCCGTACTCAAAAAAGGCTTTCTGTTCAGGCGTCAGTTTCATGCGAGCCTCCTTTCCAGTATCGCCGCTTGCTCGTCAGTAATGTACTGCCAAGACTGCGGCGGGCGGGTCATGCCGATGTCAGAGAGCGGCACTGTGGAAATCCTCACGGGGTCTTGGATGCCCCAGACATAGCAAGGCAGGTAATTCCGCAGGTGCTCTTCCGTCACGCAAGCTTGCTTCATGGTCCATTCTAAAATTCCCTTTGGGGGATATGGTCGAAGTCCAGCAGTGACAACTAAACGGCACTTGCCGATGATGCCCCGTGTCCCGTACTGGCCGGATTCATAGAGCCACAGTGTGACGGAGTCGCCTTTGTTGAGGCGTGGCGCATTTTTACGCAGTTCCCATTTCTTTTCCCCGGACAAAATTTTCTCGGAGAAAGGCCGCCTGACGGATAGGAGGATGTTAATCATTGCTGGCCTCCTTTCTGCTCAATCTCCCATGGCCACAGAATCACATCATCCTGCCGCACGGGGTCAGGCGGCCCGGAAACCGTTTCCAGATAAAGAACACCCCGGCCCGCATTTTTCCCAATGATCCTTCTAGCCCGCCGTTCCCCGAAAAGTTTCACCTTGTCCCCCGGCCAGACCCTCATGATAGGCGGAAACTTGGAAACAAGCTTTTCCCAGTCCTTCCAGCAGTTTTCTTCTCCGTTTGGGTAAGATCCAGCAGAAGTGCATAATCCGCAATTACACTGAATTAAATCGGATTCTCCATCTCCGCATCCGAATTCAATATATTCTGGCATTTCCCCGCACAGCGGACATAAAAGCTTTTTCATTTCAATTCTCCGTTAATCGTTAAAACCTTGAACTTAATAACCCATACCCACGGATTCATTTTAGACGATCCGGCTCCCTTTAATTTATCCCACAGGGAAAAGTAAGACGTCCGGGCAAAAATGTACCTATTGGATCTCCCTGAATAATCCTTCCACAAACAGACATCCGTTTCTTCGTCGTGCCAGACGCTTTCAATGCCCTCCATCCGGGCATCCTGCGATGTAATGTCTAACAGCCGCTCAATTCTTACTTCTGTAATTTCCAGCAAAATCCGCGCCGCTTTCCGGGGCATGTGAATACCGGATTTCCAAGGTGACGCTTCCGTTCCATCTTTGTTTATTTTAATGCCTCCATCCTCGTCCAAGACATGTACATATCCTTGGTGAGTGGCGGCGTAGCAGTATTTCCCGGTGGGCCGGAATTGATCATCATATACCTCGAAAAACGTTTCTCTTACCCACAGTCGATCGCCCGCTTTTCCGTAGGGGCATCTTACCCACGGATTAAAATCATCATCCGGAAATTCCCCGCTTTCGTCATTGGAGACGGCAAGCCATAAGCCGGATTCTTCCTCAATGAAATCCTGAATTTCCCAGCCTCTTTCTTTCAGGTGCTCCGGGAAATCATTAAACCGGTTCAGGCCGCGCGTGCGGCGCGTCTGGTTCTTGTACTGGCCGGGCATGCTGTATTCCTGTAGTAACGCCCTGATCATGTCCGCGCTGAACAGAATGGGCCGTTCTTTCACATTGTTATTCATGGTCTTGGTTCTTGGTTGTTTCGGAATCTTCCAAAATTCGGTAAATCCTTCGCAGACTGTACAACGGACGCCCCACCTTCTGGTGCGGTTGCTTCATGGATCGCTTAATCTCTGGATGCTGCTGGGCCGTCCGGTGAAGCCATGAATCACTACGCCCCAGCACCGCACGGGCCACCTTAGCACTCACCCAATCCTGCCCACTCTCCACCTTCACCTGTACCCCGGCAGCCTTATCCTGCCCGCCTCCCGTTGCAGCCAACCGTTCCACTACTTTCGCGGCCAGCAAATCCAGCACGGCATCCGCAAACAAAATCTTGTTAAAATCATCAGCCGCAGACATAAACACCTCCAATCAACACAAAACACGCCACTACCCCAATCCCCCACAACCACCCTCTCACCCGGCAGCACCTCCCCGGAGTACCATACGCCTGCATGCAAGGCTTGCCACCCCAAGGCAAATCACCCATCCTCACCGGGAGCACCCTTCCTGCGGAGGGAACCAAAGGACACCATGCCCTCTCATCCCTCCGCAGGCTGGGCTTGATGCTCTCCTCATCCTGCGCCAGAAAATGGCCTCCCGGACAGGGATTACCCCCATGCCAGCCATCATCTTCAATTACACCCATATCATTCAGTTGTTGGTTGTTGTTCTTGGCCTCCACCTTGGAGCCGGGAGATAAAATCTTTTCAATAAAAAGGGCTGTGACTGTAATCCCATCCCAGCAACATCAACTCCTCTAACATCGCCTCTTCCAACTCCTCCAATCCTTCAACCTCCTCCATCAAATCCATCATGCCACAGTCCCTGCTTTCTCTTGCTCATCCATTTTTGAGGCCAACCCTCTCTCCAACAGAACTGCCGCCTGCTGACTCACTAACCTCCGTTCATCTCTGGCAGCCGATTTCACTCTCCTCCACAACCTCACAGGAAGCACCACCTGAACGGCCTTCATCAATTCTCCGTCTACCTCGTATTCTGTACTATTCATAGTCATTTTCTCTTTCAACTCTTTCAGGTGTTGCTACACCTCTAGTTAAAAAAACTTTACACTTTTACGCTTAGAATTATTTGCTGGTGTTGCTACACCTTGCAGCAAAAAAACACATTGCGCAGAACAGCTCAACTTGGTTTTCTTTGCAAGTTTAACAATTTTAAGCCATGTACCAACCGGCAACTCAACACTTACCAGTTTTTTTTCTTCGGAGTTCTTGGGCAATTCGTTCATAATCTTCAGCGTCTAATTCAATGTTAGCAGTTTGATGGACCAGATAGGCAGTCAGAATCTCACTCATAGACAAACCAAGAGCATCCGCATACTTGCGGAATTTTTCGTACAACTCCAAAGTGATCCAGAAGCGCATCATCTTTTTATCTGCTTGTCTCTGGTTTGGCATACGCGAACAATACCTCAGGTGTTGCTACACCGTCAATATCATTTTTCATTTTTTTCTCATATTTTTCTAACCACCCTTCCTAATTACTCTTCTACATCAAAGGAACTGCTCACCATAAATATCTGAAATCACTGCAAGACGACCTCATCACCCTGTAAGCCATAAAAGCAAACCAGGCCGTCGTTGCTCCAGACACAAAAGAAACCGGGAAAACCATATTCCCTATACCCAACTCATACTCCAAAAACCCGCCATAGCCAGCCATGAGCACCCAGGACACAACACCAGCCACAACGGAAAAAAACACTCCGAACCCCTTCTCCCTGAACAAATGCAAAACAACAGGAACACACAGGGCGACAGCCAATTTAACCATATAACACACCAACGCAATCACTCCCCAATACAAGGACTTCACGCTAAACGCGGAAAACAAAGAAGAAACAACAATAACAAAACATAACACTTTGAACCTGCACGAGAAAACAAGAAAAGACTCAGGCTTTCTCTCATCACCTCTGCTTACTTCCTCCTCACCCTTTTTCACAACAGGCTGCTCCTCATCCTTACAGTCCTCATTACCCTTCCCAGCCAGCTCAGCAAAGCGCAGCACCTCATCCCTGATCACCCATGGGGCTTTCTTTTCTACACTTATTAAAAACTTCCCGGACGTTAGCATCTCTAAAACATCCGGCATACTCCCTGTCACGAAACTCCTCATCAAATAATCCAACTCCATTGTAAAAACAGGGTTTATACCGACTTTATCCACCAGCCTTGAATCATAGCTATCCACCCCATTCTTCAAACTGTACTGCACCAGACACACAAACCTCGCCACTACCTCTCTCAACTCCTTACCTATTTCAGGATAATAAACCGAATATCTTTCCTCCAGTAACTTCTCAACCCTCTCATCTCCTCCCATGTTACCCCTCATCGCCAAGCAAACCTCAAGCCGCACACATCTCTCCACCTCATACAAAAAATCCGCATACACCTTTTTGAAAACAGAATCAGGAAACAGAGAAGCTATACATCTCCCCTTATGCTGAGCAAAACACAAAGCATGCGCATACAAAAACGCCATCAGCTCAAACCTCGCCACATCCCAATCCCACACAGGCACAGGAAAAGCAGATAACAACTCTGCCTTCTTCCAAACCTCTTCAAAATCCTTCTTAAACTCCTCGGAAATCAACGCCATGATTGACGCAGCAAGCGGCCAATCCCGGCGGGTAATCTTATGGGCAGCAGCTTTCTCCCCTCCATCGCAATCCTCCCCTGCCTTCTCCAAACCTCTTACCTGTTTCCTCAACGCAACATTCTCCCTCCTCAACTTCTTCAATTCATCATTAACGTTATACAACTCCTTCTCAAACTCGTAATTTTCATCCTCTACTCCATCTGTAGACCATACCTGCATATCTACAAACCTCTTCACCCCTTCCCTACTTTTAGAAGCCAAACGCGCGCTGACAGGATTCACATACTTACCACTGGGCCGCACACAAATCGTAATACATTCCTCCCCCTTTCCGCCTACTGAACACATACCATCACAATAATTATAATTTAAATCAAATAAAGAAAAAACTTTACAACTCCGGCAGCTTCTCCAACGCTTTCTCCGTCGCCTCCGCTCCAAACTTAATATACCCGGCATGCACGGTGGCGGAAGAGTGCCCTACAATCTCCTGCACCATCGCAGGCACTACCCCGGCATCATGCAGCATCGTTGCCACCGTATAACGTAAAGAGTGGAAAGACAGCTCATTCTTCACCCTTCTCTTTCCGTCTCTGGCCGGAGTTAATTTCCTGTATCTTTTCCCGGCCAATCGTGGATCACGGTCAATCAAACCGGCATCAAACAACATCCCGGAAAACTCCGCTGACAACCTGCCGCTCCCTGACCGCTCATACATCCCGGCACGGGACGGATGAACAAACACAGCATCCTCTCCACAGACAGTTTGCCGCTCGCGCAACACTCCGGCCAAAGCCGGAACCATCGGCACCACCATCTCCCGGCCCGTCTTCTGAGTCACCAATTTCACCACTCCCTTTTCCCAATCCACAGCATCCCACCTCAGCATCGCCACATCCCCCAACCTCTGGCCGCCAAGATAAAGAGAACACAACACCATACTCCTCCACTCCTCATCACATCGCTCCAACACTTTCCGCAACTCTTCCAGCGTAAAACCGCGCCGGGCAATTCTTCCAGAATCCGTCTTTTTATCCCTCGGCAGCTCCACTCCCTGTCCCGGACACCTGTCTAACAGCCCTAATCGTACAGCAGCATTAAATATGCCACAAACAATCTGGAATTCCTTCTTTACTGTACGTACAGCATACATTCCAGCTAAATCCATCATAAAATCATTCATCATTTTAGGAGTAATACGATCCATCGGCCAATCTGCCCGCTCTCCTAAAAAAGCAAAAAACCTCTCCCTCGCATTACGATAATTTCGTACCGTTGCCATAGCTTTCCCCCTTCTGGACAATCCGGAAATATACTCTTCAAACCAGCCACGAACAGAAGGAACAACCAGATCATCACCTGCTACGTCAAATGTTAAATCACTCATAACCCTGCGGATATGAGTAACTGTCCAACTCTTTTTCATAGCAGACTCCCACGCATCGGCCACCTTTTGGGCCAGTTTCCGCGCTTCAGCAGCGGACATTCCTACCTCTCTCAACTCCTTTATTTTCTCTTCTTCCATGCCAGCAGCAAGCAACCGCCCTTCCTCTCGCTCGCTCAATCCAGCAATGGGTTCTTTTCTGATTTTAGTACACTTGGACACTTGTTTCCATCTGCCAGACGGTTCCTGTACATTGAAACAAGCATACCAATAAGGAGACTTTTTTCTTTCTCGCAAAAAGGCCATATCCCAATGACATCATAAATGGCATTAAAAAGCAATAATTCATATCCCGTCATATCCTGTCACCTGCCATTTTTACCAGAACTTAATCCATTGATTTACAAGCAAAAAAGAGCCTACACCGTTAAAGTGCAGGCTCTTAAAAAAGAAAGGTTTTGGCGGAGCGGGAGGGATTCGAACCCTCGGTACCGGTTTTGCCAGTACGTTCCTTTAGCAAAGGAGTGCTTTCAGCCTCTCAGCCACCGCTCCGTCTTGGGTAATGTGTGGAAAGGAGACTACACGCTTCCCAAAATGAAGTCAATACATAAATAATACAGTCAAAAATATTGATCAGGCAATCTTCTCGATCCTACTGGATCGGGATAGACAACCATTCATTTGATTGTTCCATGAGGGCAGAAAAACAACCTTCTGGAAAGAGTCAAAATATCCACAACTTGATGTTGATGAACAATTTATTCAAACAAATACGCATTTTCCCGACAAATATATTCGCAAAGCATGGAACATTTTTTCCGTAATTCATGAAAAATAGTTCCTCAGTTCAGCATGAACACCACATTCCAGAGACGGCGTACGCCTGATTGGAGCAAATCGGAAAGACAAATTCACACCCCGCAATGCTCAGCAATGACTTCCAGGAAATCATCCAAGTAACGAGCAGCTTTCTGCTCTCCAATGCCGTGAACGTTCATAGCACCACGGCGGGTGGTAGGTTTCAACCTGGCCAAACCTTCCAGTGTAGAATTATGAAACACGGCATAAGCCGGAATCCCGGCTTCCCGTGCCAGTTCATTCCTCAGCTCCTTCAACTTCAAAAACAAATCCTCGTCAAACTCTCCCAGGGCAGCCAAATTTCCCGTAGACCGAACTCTGGCCTGCTCCATAGATACGGATATTTTTCCCCGGCGGGCAAAAGGCCAAACCAAAGATGCCTTCTTGCGCCCCATCATCACTTCATTTCCTTTCGGACTCAGGGTAATCAGGGGACGGTCCGCCTCCCCGCTCATTCTGGTCAATCCCGCCATCTGCATGGCACGGAACAACTGGCGGATATCGTCCTCACTCCATCGGGAAAGGATGCCATAAGTACTCAGCCGGACCAGGGATGTTCTTAACAACTCCTGGGTTTTCGCCCCTTTGAGCATCTGGATGATTTTCGTCCTGCCCCACCTTCCCTGCCAGGAACCATCAGCCAAACGCACGGATGCGCGCGCAATCCCGCTCAACGCCTGCCGCACCACCAAAGTCTCTTCTTCTCCCAGGGATTGGCCTTCCTCAACGCCCAGAGCCAGGCACTGGTCGCAGCGTCCGCACGGCACTCCATCTTCCTCCCCGAAATAATTCAAAATCCATTGCTGACGGCAGCCGGAGGAATAAGCGAACTCCGTCATTGCCTTCAGTTTTTCCCGGTCCCTCACTTCCTTTTCCCGCAGGGCATCTTCATCCAGAGGAATCTTCAAGCCGCTTACGGAAGGATCCGTCACTCTGGTAAGCTTCACGCGTTGTCCCGGAACGTCATGACGGCTGATCGCTCCATTGCGTATAAGAACGGATAAAGCAGATCCCACCTGCATGGCATTGCGGCATTTGAGACGCTCCGCCATTTCCTCCAGAGACCACATGACATCGTGGGTTTCTGCGCTGCAATGCTTTCTGAGCAACTCGTACAGCTCCACAATCAATGGAATTCCCGGATTCACTCCTTCAATAAAAAATTCCTGAGTCCGCAAATCCGCATGGTTGAACAAAAGTTCGCAATAAGCCTCCTCCCCGTCTCGTCCGGCTCGGCCAGCCTCCTGATAATAGGCCTCCACACTACCGGGAATCTCAAAATGGGCAACAAACCTGACGTCCGCACGGTCAATGCCCATTCCAAAAGCATTCGTGGCAATAACAATATCCGCATGGCGGTTCATGAAAGCGTTCTGGGCTTCCTCTCTCTGTTCATCCGTCATACCTGCGTGATAGGCTGTCACGCTCAATCCAAAATCGGAAAGAGCCTCATATACCTGCTCCACTTTTTTGCGGGTGGAGCAATAAATAATACCCGTCTTGTAACGCTTCACCAATTCGTACAGTCTCTTGTATTTGTCTTTGTGCGTATCGCACGCAGTAATGCGGAAATGCAGGTTTTCCCGCGCAAACCCTCGTACGATCGTCACCGGATCATCCAGCCCCAAATGTTTCAGAATATCTTCCCGCACCCGCGGAGTAGCCGTGGCGGTCAGAGCAGCCACCTGAGGCCGCCCCATCATTTCAACAGCTTTTCCCAGCTTCAGATAATCCGGACGGAAATCGTGCCCCCACTGGCTCAGGCAATGCGCTTCATCCACAGCCACCATATTTACATCCACCTCCGCCAGAGCATGCATGAACCCTTCATGACCAAAACGTTCAGGAGCCACATATACCAGCTTGAACGCTCCCCTTTTCATTCCTTCCAAACGTTCCTTTTGCTCAGGAAAACTCAGGGAGCTGTTAATCATGGTGGCGGGAATCCCTCTGGCGACAAGAGCATCCACCTGATCTTTCATTAAAGCGATTAGAGGACTGACAACCAGGCAAACCCCAGCCCGGCACAAGGAGGGAAGCTGGTAACACAGGGATTTTCCTCCTCCCGTGGGCATCACGACCAATACATTGCGGCCTTCCATAATGGAAGCCACCACTTGATCCTGGCCCTCCCTCAAGCAGGAAAAGCCGAAGTACTTCTTCAATGCCTCCATCGGCGACCTGATCACCTTGAACTCGCTCATTTTCTCCGTTTAGTGTGCCACAGGCCATTCCATGGCGCAACGCCTTTCCCCTTTTTCTCCACCCCTCAATTAACGGTTCTTTTTCTGAAAATTTATTCTCCCAAAAAGAGAAAAATGAATTTTTTTCTCAAATCATCTTACAAACATCTTGACTTTCCCGAAGAAAAATCTATATTTCCTTCACCGCTTACGCGGTACACGACGCAAGTCAAAGCGCCCGTAGCTCAATTGGATAGAGCGTCTGACTACGGATCAGAAGGTTTGGGGTTCGAATCCCTACGGGCGTGCCACTTGCATCACTGCCAGCAAATAAAATGATTCCTGCCTGAACATCACGGCGGGATTTTTTGTCTCTACTGGTAAATACATATGGGGGCGCCATGGTTTCGACTGGAAGTCTGCGGTGCTGGCTGCATGTGAAGGTTAATCGGCTGGCCTTCTAAAAAGCCGATTAAAAAAATAAATGCAGAGTCTAACGACCTTGCTCTGGCTGCCTAATTAGTTCAGCCGCGTCAGAACCTCAACGCCTGCTAGAGGGGACGACGAAGACACAGCAGGCTGGTGCAATGCGGGGTTGCCGCGCAACGCACGAGACTTCCACAGGCAACTAGCGAGCTTGCCTAGTTGACGCATAGCGAAGCAGCCGCGAAAGCAGCAATATGCGTCTGAACATGGAGATGCCGTCATCAATGGCCTTCAGGACACGGGTTCGACTCCCGTCGCCTCCACCATTTCAAAACAACCGCAAGCGTTTGAAATAGAATGCTTGCGGTTGTTGTTTTTATAGAACCGCAGTACATGATAACGGCTTTTAGAAACAATATACTGTATTTTTAAAGCCGCATGACGATACTCCATCCAGGTTTTCCGATAAACATCAGAGCATAAGGGAATCTGCAATTTTTGAGGCATCACGACAGACCAGGCCCTTCCTGTTCCCAACGTTGACCAGGAACTGCTTTACGTCACTCATGGGGTTACTGTCATTGATTCCCTGTTTTTGATCCTCTCCTGCCTGGGAGGAACATCTTTTCCATTTAAAACTGTTGCAATGCATCGACAAATCCGGAAACGCCTTGTCCGGGAAAAAACGCTGCATCACATATCCCCCAGTCTGCCGCAATCATGCAGTCAGTCCAACAATCTTATTTGCTGATATCCTTATTATTTTCTGATGGTAAAATACTTGAAAAACGATATGGAGGCAAAATCCATCAGTATGAACTGCACATAATTACCGGGGGTAAAAATACGGCGGCCCCCGAGGCTATTGACAGCCTCAATCGTCAATAGAACTGCTTCACGAAACTCAACGGCCTCATCGTCTCCTGCGGAATTATTGAGAACAGAGGTATTTCCCAGCCTTGCCCATACCTGGACGGCTTGCCAGTCCTCTTCCATGTCTGCAATGACGGCTACAGCCGCGCTCAAAGCCGGGGCCTGCCCGGACGGTATATCATTCTGTTTATAGCGGTCTATGCGGGTATATCCATCCGAATCCTGGTAGATGGCTGTCAGTGTGAATTCCCTCCAGTTACCGGGCTTGGAAAACTGTATTTGTATCTCTCTCATGGTATCATTATGCTAATTGGCTGATTTAATAATGGCGGCGCGAGCATCGTGATGGCTGGCAAACACCCACACCTGCCGGGCTTGTCCCGTCTTGTTGGAGGAATAACATCAGGGATATCTGTCTGCCTCCGGCTGATCTTTCTTCAGGGAGCTGACTGCACCACACGGCAGCGCGTAACACCCACTTCCTTGAAAAATCTGCTCCAGCTCGCGGAAAATGTCATCCTGTGTAAAACGTCCAGATTGAAAGTCCCCGCTCCCGCCCGGCATTCTGGCCAACATTGATGAGGATACGGCCCGTAACAAATATGATATGCCCCCTCGTTTGAAGCCGTATGGAAGATGCTTTGCCTAAATCGCAGATGAGACAGCCTGCGGAGCATTCCTATATTGTCACACCCACTTAACTATTTGAATACAATAAATGATGATATCCTTTCTCTATAAAACCATCCTATCACAGGAAAGGAACAAATTATTGGAAAAATTGCTTTGAAACCCGGATTCGGCCCCTGTCCGTAAAAAACTATACGATGAAATGAGCTTCCCGAATATCCAGAAGCGTTGATAAAAATACTTCAAGCCAACAGTATGTACTTTATATGGAAAACTTTTATCATCAAACAACACGCCGGAATTTCCTGAATCAATTAGGCCTGGCGGCAGCAGGAATGGCAACGGGCAATACAGCCCTTGCCGCTACACAATATGATTCCGGCATTCCCAGAAATTCCGTACCAGATAGAACTTCCGATAATTCCGCCAAAAGAGTGATCATGATTTCCCTGGACGGTATTTGTGTGGAAGGTTTTCAAAAGGCGCATGCGCCCTCTTTAAAAGGAATGATGTCACAGGGAGCTTTTTCTCTGGATACGCGGGTTGTGATGCCCTCCGTCACGTTACCTAACTGGACCAGTCACTTAACCGGCAGCGGCCCGGAACAGCACGGAGTCTTCAATAATAACTGGACGCCGGCAAATTCCTCCTACCCCGCCGTACGGAGAGATGAAGACGGATATTATCCCTCCGTATTCCAGGCCCTGAAAAAATGCCAGCCTTCCTGCAAAACAGCTTTTTACTATAATTGGAAACCTCTTACCTACCCGTTCAACGAAAAATACCTGGATGAAATCAAGTACCTGGCAAACGACGCCTATGCTTCCAATTACCATCAGGCTTTCCAATTCGTCAAGAAACACCGCTACAACCCGACTGTGGTTTTTCTCTATTCCGTTCATACAGATCATGCGGGGCACAAATACGGCTGGATGTCCAGAGAATACCTTCAATCTATTGAAGAGGCGGATCAGCAAATTGGAATCTTTTTTCAGAAATTGAGGCAGGAAGACTTATTCAACGATACGCATTTTCTATTTCTGACGGATCATGGGGGAATCGGAAAGGGCCACGGGGGGACGAGCGCAGCGGAAATGATAGTTCCATGGGGAATTTCAGGTCCGGGCATTAAGAGAAATTTCCTGATTTCCGAACCAAACAATACCACCAATACCGCTCCCATGCTTCTTCATTTATTCGGAGGAAAGCCACTACCGGAATGGACGGGGAAAGTCATTGAAAGCGTGTTTCCATCATAACTCCCCCGTAGCTTGCTTTTCCTGATGCAATTTACCGCCTTTTCACGGCAGGAAACAAAACATGGCTGCCGGATGGCATTCCCTGCCGGAGTTGAACCGAGCCTTTGCCGTTGGAGAGACGGCCTTCCTGACCGCTAGAAGAAGGGAACATGACAGCCGGAATAAAACAGCCCGCTTTTCACAAGCCGCTGAAATCTGCATAGCACTTTCCCGGAAAGAGTCAATGATTTTTACCGTATCCTTTCCCCTTTTTAATCAAATACGGAATTCCAACAGGGAACGTCAGCCGCATCAAAACGCAACAGAACCTGTTCCGGAGTGTTTTTTCCAAAGACATGGAGGCAAGCTTATTCCGACCAGAGCATCAGCTTGCTGATGTTTCCCAACCATCCTTTTTTCAACCGTTGCCCACCCATACGCATAAGATAAGGGGAAGGATTGCACCTGTTTCTTCCATGAAGGACAATGAAACGTACGGCCACCACCTCCGACCGTCTTCATGACGAATTATTCACTCAGGCTTTCTGGCCTTGTTCATCTTCATGGCAAATCATCCCACGTAGCCGACATGATTGGACCATTCAGCATTTAATGATTCGAGGCGCGGGCACACCCTCCTTCTGGGGTGCCGTACCGCATCAAAGACATCTTATGACGAGCCCTGCCGCATGAGGTATTGTTCATTTTTCCTCTTTTATTTCCGGCAAAACCACAGGTTCTCCCAAAAAACGGGGTTCACGGCTCCAAACCCACAAGTCCAGCATCATCCATACGCGGGCCGCACGCTCCCTGAACCAGCTTTTCATACGGGAACGGCGGTTGGGAACATCCGGCGCGCTGACGGCCCAGGCCGCCATCCCCTCATGCGCTGCGATTGCCAGGGCGCGTTCATTATGAAATTCCTGAGAAACAACAATCATCGTCGAAACTCCGAAAATTTCCTTCATCCTCACGACAGAATCCAAAGTCCGCAATCCAGCAAAGTCACATACAATCCGTTCCTCTGGAACGCCACGTTCCACCAGAGCCTGTTTCATCCATTCCGGTTCATTGTAAGCATGAGAACTATTATCTCCGGAAACGATGAAAACCGTTGCTTTTCCATCTTTCCAAAGTTCCGAGGCCGTATCCATCCTGTTATGGAAATATCCGTTAGGGCTCCCCATGAATGTTGGGGAGCATCCTAACACCAGAACAGGAGCACGAACGGGAACATCCCTGGAATGCTCAACAATCCTGCCCTCTGAAACGGAATAAATGTACCATTCTGCGGCAACGCATACCACAACCGCTCCCGCAAACATGCCTCCTGCTATTTTCAACGCCAGCAGCATTCCCTTTTTTCCAGGGCGCCATGAACCAGCTGATTTTCCAAACCGGAAGATACCCAACAATTTCATACTCCGTATTTCTATTTTTCAGCCAGAGGCGCCCTGTTACAAACTCTTTTTTCAGAACTGTTTCCACTCAACATTCTTCTCTCTGCTTTCTGCATTTCATGACAAGAATAGCCACGAAACACCGCCATCCTTGTTTTACTCATCCGGGAAAACAAAAATTATTGATGGAGAATCAGCCAGCAAATGATTTTGCAGCAAAACAAAAAAGGCCCGCCAAAAGCGAGCCTTTAATTTACATAATTCATTGTTATTTAAAGAAGTACCCCCGACCGGACTCGAACCGGTACGTCCTTGCGGACAACAGATTTTAAGTCTGCAGCGTCTACCATTCCGCCACGGGGGCATTGACCGGACGGCACTCTACAGGAATGCCGCCGGGATTCAAGCACGAATCCCTTCCGGTTTTTAATATTAATCACGAACTTCCACCACCATGCTGATTTCCACCGCTACATTGAGCGGCAGGGCGGATACGCCTACCGCCGTGCGGCTGTGGCGGCCAATTTCTCCAAAGGCTTCCACCAGCAGGTCGGATGCGCCATTCAATACTTTAGGATGGTCATAAAAATCCGGGCCGGCATTCACAAATCCGTTCACGGCCACGATTCTGGATACTTTTTCCAGAGACCCCACCGCCTGCACAATAACGGCCAGACGATTCAAAATAGCGGCGCGCGCAGCGGCCTGACCTTCTTCCACCGTCAGCTCCTGCCCTACTTTGCCAAAGTATTTGTCGTCCCCGTTCACGGAAATGCCGCCGGAGAGGTGAAGCAGGTTGCCCGTGCGTACGCATTGCACATAGGAGCCTACGGGAGCGGGAGCATCGTAAATGGCGTAACCAAGGTCGGAAAGTCGTTGACGTATTTTATCCATATAGAGCATTTGACAGAAGTTGAGATGAAAGGATACACCGGAAATAGTTGCATTTCCAGATGCCTTTCATGACATTTTGAACAATTTTCGGTCTGTTTGCACGTAAAATGATTGCCATCCACCTCATTTAGTTGCTATTGAAACAACCCGTACATGATGACCGACGAAACTCCTTCCACAGACCCCAAGCAGCAGATTCCGGACCTTTCCGGCTTGGCCGACTTTCAATTTGGTCCGGCCTGGGCGAGACCGGGAGCCCGTCAGGAACGGCCTGTATCCTACCCGGAACGCAGGTCCGGCGACAGGCAGGGAGGCGACCGCCGACCGCGGCGCGACAACCGTGAAGGCCGCCAGCCCCGGGGGGAACGTCGTGTTGACGGTCAAAGCGGCGAAAGAAGGTTTAACCGGGAAGACCGTACGCGCGGCTCCTTCCGCAACCGCCGCGATCAAACTCCCCGCTCCGCCATGGAGGAACCGACGGAAGGCCTGCGCGTGGAGCTGCGCCCCGTGGATTCCGGCCTGGCTGCCCTGCACCAGGAAGTACAGAAACACCGCCGCACCATTTCCCTGCTGGATCTTGCCAAGGTGGTCATGGGTTCCTACGACCGTTATGACCTGGTATTCATGAAGCAGGAAAACGGCCCGGATCTGTACCATTGCAAGCATGGCGACGGCGCCTGCTTTATTTCCCGACAGGAGGCCGTCAAACACCTCTGGCAGTCCACCTGGATGCCCAAGTATTACGAATCCGTAGAACAGGAAGTGGAAGCTCCAAAAGGAGATTTCAAAGCCATTGCCAAATGTTCCTTAAACAACGAGCTGGTAGGTCCCGTCAATTGGCACGGCTACCAGTCCGCCCTGATGAACCTGCATCGCACCAAATTTGCCAACATGACTTTTGAGGCTTTCCGTTCCAAGATTGTGACGGACAAGAGCGAAGAAGCTGTCCAGGCATGGCAGGAAGCCGTTTCCAAACGCACCGCCTGGAAGCCCGTTCGGGAAGGAGCCTCCGAAGTACTTCTGGAATCTCCCGCCGCGGTAGAACAGGATTTCGAATCCAACCACTTTGACGAGTGCTATGACGTTACGGACAAGGTGTTCGTCAACGGAGCCGTGAAAAAGAATCACCTCTCCCCCGGTCTATGGGCGCACCTGATCCAATTATCCGGCACCACCCGCCGCCATCCCAGCATGCTGATTCCCAACCTTTGCCACGGGTTAGCCCGGCATCATATGCCTATTTTCAAGTGGAAAGGCAACCATTACACCGGCCCGGCACGCCCCAAAGCCATGGAAGAAGGCACCGTCTTATCAGATTCCCTGATGTCCATTGCCACCTGGGCGGCCAATAATCCCGGCAAAGGCGTCGATGCCATGCTTAAAGAGCTGGCCCCAGTCCCGGAACAGGAAAAGGCCACGGAAGAAGAAGTAGCCCAGGCCATGGAAAAACAGCAGAATTTGGTCCGTGATCTGCTCTGGCTGTCCGAACAGGGCTACATTCTGGTTTTCTCCAATAACACTGTCAGCCGCCCAAGAACCGTCTCCGCCCAAGCTCCTTCTCCCAAGAAGGCTCCCAAGGAAAAACGGAAACCGGAAGAGAAGGGCCAGGACGCGCCGACAACGGATTCCGCTGCACCAGAAAAACAGAAGGCAGCCTCTTCTTCCGAGGCGGCGCCCGCCCGGGAGGAAGCATCTGAAGAAAACAGCGTGGTTACGGAAACTGAGGAATCCCCCTCCGTTCCGGCGGAAGAGCTCCCTGGAGATAATATTCCGGAGGAGGTTTCCGCAAAAGCCTGACGCCTTCCCTTCCCCCCCTTCCCGTCATACAGTCCGCAGGATTATCTTGATCCTGCGGACTTTGTTTTGTAGAAGTGGGAAAAATCAACAGGATTTTACAATATGATCAGTACAACAATGGCAACTGCTCTTAATGAGCAAATCAAATGGGAAATGTATTCAGCCAACCTTTACCTGGCCATGTCCGCCTATCTGCAGGATGCCGGTCTGACAGGTTTTTCCCACTGGATGCGCATTCAATATCAGGAAGAAACCGCTCATGCGCTGAAATTTTATGATTTCCTTCTTTCCCGCGGAGGCCAGGTTACAATGCTTTCCATAGACGCTCCGGATGCAAACTGGTCCAATATTCTTGAAATTTTTGAAGAAACGCTATCCCACGAACAGGAAGTCACTCGCCGAATCAACGAACTGGTGCACCTTGCCAAGGAAGAACGGGATTTCGCCACGGATATTTTCCTGCAATGGTTTGTCACCGAACAGGTGGAAGAGGAAGAAAGCGTCAAGGACATCATCAGCAAATTACGCATGATCAAGGGAGAAGGACAGGGAATGCTGGTTCTGGACAAGGATATGTCAGCCCGCACCTTTACGCCGCCTCCCGCCAACTAGTTGTTGCTATTGTTCTCCGTCCATTCTCCGGAAAAGAGTTCCAGAAAAAATTTATCGGAGAATGGAGGGGGAATAAAATATCTTGCGGATACAAGCATAAGATTGACGGCAGTAATGCTTTATTCCATGATTTTCTGCCTGTAATGCTGCAAGCAGCTGGAGTTGCTGTATGGCGGCAGCTGGGACGGCAAGCAACGCCGTCTTTCTTATTTTTCAGGAAACAGGCCGGCGGATCACACAATTTTCCGTTGTGCGGAATAGCGAGGAATGACATAAGAACCACTCGTAAACAATAAATGCTAAAAAGAATCATGCCCCCCCAGCAAACCGATATCATTGAAATGTAATGGTAACGGCTGTAAGTTCCATGGTCGTGAACATTTGATAACGGACCTTCAGAACATGAACCAGGACGGCGCAATTGCTCTTTTACACACCGTGCCGATAACAAATGATGCGTCATCTGTAATGGAGCATTTATTATGCGGTTGATGCGCCCGGCCCTTTCACTGCCACTGGCCTGTTTTCAAAATAGGCCGTTCCGAATAATAGGAGTTTTACAGGTAACCTCTTAGACCCCCGGCAGTCTTTTCCCGGCTCCTTGAGCATTTTCCCCTATTACTTCCGCCTGCCTTTGACTTTTGGGGAAGAAGCAATTTTTCTCTCCCAAAAGCAGAGCGTCATTCCCAGACCGGGTCTGTAACGGCGCTTGCTCCATCAGTATGGGGCAGGTTTCCGTTTGTTCTTTTCCCCTCCTTCCAGGACCGTTTAAAAAGGTTTTTCCTGCCTTTACAAGCGTCATAGACTCATACCGCCGTAAACAAGGAACCGCAACTATCGCGGCAGGAAGGAGGCCATGAAAGAAAGTTTTCAACGCCCCCTTTCTCTACTCTCACGTCAAGACTGCAGAAGTTCCAAGTCCGTCTCAAGGGCAGGAAAATATTGCTTCCCGCTGTATAAAATTTTCCTCCGGCAAGGCTTTATTTCCCATGAAAAGCCTCTGCACAAGAGCCCTCTTCAATCCAGGCTTGTCATGCTGCAACGCCTCTTTATGCCAGATTTGCTGCGGATTCCCGGAAGTTTTGTAAAAAACTACATTTTATCAATAGCTTATATCTATTTTTAACATGTTATTCACATTATATATTCAGAATATATCCATTCTATTAACAGTCAACATATTGTATTTCAAATACCATCAAAATGCTTATTATCCGCAAATGTAAAATTTTAATAAAAATTTATATTTTTGACTTGCCCGTAGAAGGACGCGGCGGTAGGTTGGCCGAACCGCCGGCGAGTCTCCGGACGGGTATCGCTATCAACCCTCCCATACATTCACAACGATCATGAGCTCCATTTCCGAAGAAGCAAACAAGCTGGCGGATTTCATCCTGTTCACGCAACGTTCCTGCATTCTGAACCTTTCTTCAGAATTGAATGAGGGCAAGGTTTCCTACCCCCAGTTTTTCCTGCTGACTTATCTGGCCAGCGAAGATTTTCTGAGCATGTCCAGCATTGCCCAGAAAATGGGGCATTCTACCGCGGCCGCTACCGGCATGGTGGATAAATTACAGGAAATGGGCTACCTGAAACGCATGAGCGCAGCCAAAGACCGCCGCAAAATCATGGTCGCCATCACCCAGGAAGGGCGCGATCTGGTAGCTCGCATGCGCCAGAACATCGTTCGGGATCTGGCAGCCTTGATGGCCGGAGCGGATCCGGACGCACGCCAGACGCTTGCCGATACCGGAAAATCCATCAGAAAGCGCCGTTTGGCCTGATTTCCGATTTTTCCTCCCGGTCTCTCCCGGAGAAACCGTTCCCCTGTTGCGGGGAAGTCCTTTTTCTTTCCTTTCTTTTTTAAAAGGGCTTCCGGGGAGATTGTTTTTGCCTGAATTGTGGCATCGTGCTAAATACTGGCAGTCACGAACGCAACAGACCATGGATCTCCATACTTATTTACGCAATTTTCCAGACGCCCAGGGCCGTTTTGGCGAATACGGCGGCGTTTACCTGCCGGACGAGCTGGTTCCCGCTTTTGAAGAAATTACGGAAGCCTACCAGACGATAGCCCACTCCGCCCAGTTCATTAATGAATTGCGGCGCATCCGCAAACAGTTTCAGGGACGTCCCACCCCGGTTTACCACTGCGAACGCCTTTCCCGCCACCTGGGCACCTCTCAAATTTACCTGAAGAGGGAAGATTTGAACCATACAGGCGCCCATAAGCTCAACCATTGCATGGGGGAAGGCCTTCTGGCCAAATACATGGGCAAGAAGCGCATTATCGCGGAAACGGGCGCAGGACAGCATGGCGTGGCGCTGGCTACAGCCGCCGCCTTCTTCGGCCTGGAATGCGAAATTCACATGGGAGCGGTAGATATTGCCAAGCAGGCTCCGAACGTCACCCGCATGAAAATCCTGGGTGCCAAGGTGGTGCCTGTCACGCACGGCCTCCAAAGTTTGAAGGAAGCTGTGGATTCCGCCTTTGAATCTTACCTGAACAGTTATCAGGATTCCATTTACTGCATCGGTTCCGTGGTAGGCCCCCACCCTTTCCCGCAAATGGTGCGCGATTTCCAAATGTGCATCGGCGTGGAAGCCCGGGAACAATTCCTGGAAATGACGGGACTTCTGCCGGACGCCGTCTGCGCCTGCGTGGGCGGCGGCAGCAATTCCATGGGCATGTTTACCGCCTTCCTGGGAGACCCGCTGGATATCTATGGCGTAGAACCCCTCGGCAAAGGTCCCAGGCTTGGGGACCATTCCGCCTCCATCACCTATGGACGCAAGGGCGTCCTGCACGGTTTTGAAAGCATCATGCTCCAGGATGAAGACGGCAATCCGGGACCGGTCCATTCCGTAGCCAGCGGCCTGGATTATCCTTCCGTAGGGCCGGAACACGCCTATCTGCACGACATCGGCCGCGTTAACTATGTCACCGCCACAGACGAGGAAGCCGTGGACGCCTTCTTCAAACTTTCCCGTTACGAGGGGATCATTCCCGCTCTGGAAAGCTCCCACGCTATCGCGTATGCCATGAAGTGGGCACGGGAAAACAGAGGAGGCGCCATTCTGGTAAACTGCTCCGGCCGCGGAGACAAGGATGTGGATTACGTCGTGGAGCATTACGGCTATGGGGAAGACCACCAGTTCCCCGCCTGATTGCCCGGCCTTTCCTCATTTTCGGCGTATGAAGGGTGCCGTCATCCTTCATACGCCATCCTTACGCAAGGCTCTTAACGCAGCCACGCCACCTTTCCATGAAAGTATTGTCCCGTCTGGTTCACCGGAGTTTTCACATTATTCCGCGTCAGGAAGATTTCCGTCCCCTGGCTTTGGGAGCCTCCGGCCGTACGATCGTCCGCATCCATTTTGGCGGCCGCACATGCATCGGCATCCAGTGGGGAAATGACCGTGCGGACAATGATTCTTTTATCCCCGCAGCCCGGCATCTGCACGCCCACGGTGTCAACGTGCCGGAAATTTACGATTATGAACCTCTCGGTCCCGGATGCGGAGCCGCCTTGGTGGAAGACCTGGGAGACGCCAACCTGCTGGCTTTCCGGAAAGAACCCTGGCCTTCCCTGCGCCTGCGCTACATCCGGGCTATGGAACAACTCCATCTGCTTCACTCCTGCCCGTTTCCGGAGGACTTCCCCCTCCAGCCCGCTTTTGACGAGGCCTTGTACCGCTGGGAGCAGTCCTATTTTGCTGAACATTTCCTGGGATCCCACCTGGGGTTGGAACCGGCTTCCTTCCTGAACCATCCCGCCCTGAAAGAGCAGGCGCAGTTTCTGGCGGCCCTTCCGGAATGCCCCGTCCACCGGGACAGCCAGTCCCAGAACGTGCATATCCACGCGGGAAAAACCTGGCTGATTGATTTTCAGGGCATGCGCGGCGGCCGTCCGGAATATGATCTGGCCTCCCTGGTCTATGACGGCTACGCCCGCCTGGAACCGGAACAGGCGGATGAATTGCTCAGGGAGTGGGAAAATATCTCCGCTCACTCCATAGATCACCGCGTTTTCCGTGCCTGCGCCCTGCAGCGGATTATGCAGATGCTGGGCGCTTACGCCAATATCGGCCACAACCAGGGAAAAACCTGGTATCTGGCTCAGATTCCCGCCGGGCTGGGACACCTGCGGAAGCTTCTGCCCGGCTCCACGCTTGCAGAACCGCTGGCTGCTATGCTAGCATGATTTTTCCCAGCCCCTCTGATGACGCTTCCCCCCAAATTCCTGCTTATCCTGTCCCTGTTCCAGATTTCCCTGGGGCTGGGCTGGATTCTGGGGTATGTGCTTCTTCCTCCTACCATTTTCTGTTATGAACAGGCAGCGGAACATTTGCTGGCTGGGGAATACCGGACTGTTCGCCCGGAAGGGCTGAATACGGAAAACAGCATCGTCCTCCAGCCCTACGATTACTTCAACAAAGGGCAGACGGCCCAGCTTCCCGTGGTTTCCCTGCACCGGGAATCATCACTGAACAGTTTCGCCTCCTATCCTCCCAATCCCATGGATTACACAGTGCTGTTCCGGCACCTGTATGAACAGGGAGCCAGGAATGTTTACGTGATGTCCCCCATGACCTGGGAAGAAAAGCCGGACAGCATTGTCAAAGCCGCCGTGGGGTATGAACTGGACCGCTTCCTCCACAAGGCTCTGGGCCGGCAAATGAGCGAATCCGCCCGCCGCTCGCCCCTTCCGCCGGATTGGAAAGACTTGATTATTCCCGCTTCCAACATCGTAGGAAAGACGGACCAGTTCCCGCGCGCGGACAGGTTCGTAGGGGAACCTCCGCAAATAACCACGTCAGCCCCCTCCCTGGGAACCGTCGTGGAAAATAACGAGCTGTTTTCCCCAGCTCCGGAAAACAGGGTCTCCCCGCCGCTTTTCATCCGCTGGGGCGGGGATATCATTCCCACTCTTCCTCTGGTGGCCGCTCTGAATGCCCTGGACCTGAAACCCGGTGATGTCAGAATCATTCCGGGAGACACCCTTTTTCTGGGCGGCAAACGCTCCATTCCTCTGGATAAACACGGCCGCATCCCCCTGGCGGCAAACAGCAGCCCCACTATTCTGGACACCAAGGAAGTAATCGTCCCCGTCATGTCCGGCCTGCGTCCGCCGGATACTACTGCCGTCAGAAAACTGCTTTCCTCTGCGGATGCGGTACTCGTTTCCGAACCATCCGCCCTTTCCGACACGCCGGACGCGCAATCCCTTCTGGCGGCGCAAACTGTCCGCAGCATCATGGGAGCGCTTGCCCCTGCCCCTGCCGTCCTGATTCCCATAGCCCCCGCCTGGGTACAATGGATCATCGTGCTGGATGTCCTGCTTCTGTCCGTATGGGCTTTGCGTTTTCAACGCAGAGGGCGCTTCATCACCTGGGGCCTCTGTATCCTGTTCGTTCCCTTCATTGCATGGTACCTGTTTTCCGCTCATGATACATGGTTCCCCGTCATGACTCCCATAACGGCGGTACTGTGCGTAGCCCTGGCGTGCAGTCTGTTCCCCCAGCTCTCCCCCCCCTCCCGCGATGCAGAGGATGAAGATGAAGAAGACGATGGCACACCCTCGTCGGAAGGCAGCGGCGCCGGCCATGTGCTGCCCCCGGACAACTTGTATCAGGAACCCAACGAAGTACCTATCCCCCATCACTCCAAAAGAGAACGCCCCGACTCATGACACAGCGCAAACACATCCTCTTCATCTGCACCGGCAACACCTGCCGCAGCCCCATGGCGGAAGGCCTGTTCCGGAAACTTTCCGCACACCATCCGGAATGGCAGGCCGGTTCCGCAGGAACAGCCGCATGGCCCGGGCAGGCAGCCAGTCCGGAAACGCTCCACGTCCTCCGGGAGCATGGCGTCAATCTCTCCAGCCATGAAAGCCGCCCTGTTACGGATGAACTGATGAAAAACGCCACAGATGTCTACGCCATGACGGAAAGCCACCTGGCCGCCCTGCTTGCCAATTTCCCCGAACATGCGGACAAGGTCAGGCTGGTCACCTGCTACACGGGCAACCGCGGCATCGCCGACCCCATCGGCTGCGGACAGACAGCCTACAACAATGTAGCGCGGCAATTGACAACCGCCATCCAGGCCATCATTGCCCGGATGGAGCAACAGGAGTAGCAACATCTTTGACTCCTTCCCCCGTCATGGCTTCCCCTTCCATACGCATTAATCTGCCCCGCCAGGAACTGGTGCTGGAAAAATCCGGAAAAATCCTGCTCCAATGCCCCGTTTCCAGCGGGAAGGCAGGTACAGGCCATGAAGAAGGTTCCGGGAAAACCCCCACAGGTCATTTCCGCATCTGCAAAAAAATCGGAGACGGAGAACCGGAGGACACTATTTTCATCTCACGCCTTCCGGCAGGCCGCTATCCCACCGCCATCCCGAAAAGTCTGAATGAACATTCCGACTTCATCCTGACCCGCATTCTGTGGCTGGACGGACTGGAACCGCACAACGCCAATACCCGGAGCCGCTATATTTACATCCACGGTACCAACGATACGGAACTGCTGGGAACCCCGGCTTCCCATGGCTGCATACGCCTTTCTCCCAGGGACATGATGGCTCTTTTTGCTCTGGCGGAAGAAGGGATGGACGTGTTCATCCAGTGTTAAGCCTTTCTTTTCTAGACGTAATCTAAAAAGTTATCTGCGGAAAAGGAAAATAATTGAACAAAGGGTCTCTTGGGATGTATAAAGTATGAAGGTATCGGTGTTTGGCTGCCGTCCTCCTGTTCCATAAACATCCACTCATCCCCAATCAATCATGGACGATCCGGTCTTATTATCCCGTCTCCAATTCGCCATCACGATCATGTTCCACTACATCTTCCCGCCGATGACCATCGGCCTGGGGGTGGTTCTGGTCGCCCTGGAAGGCCTGTGGCTGAAAACGAAGAATGACCTCTACCACAAGCAGGCCAAATTCTGGACCAGAATCTTCGGTATCATCTTCGCCCTTGGCGTAGCCTCCGGCATCGTGATGGAATTCCAGTTCGGTACCAACTGGGCGGATTATTCCCGCTGCGTAGGCGACATCTTCGGCAGCCCCCTGGCGGCGGAGGGAATCTTCGCCTTCTTCCTGGAATCAGGCTTCCTGGCCATCCTGCTTTTCGGCTGGGACAAGGTGGGCCCAAAAATGCACTTTCTTTCCTCCTGCATGGTCGCTCTTGGCGCCCATTTCAGCGCCATCTGGATCATTGTGGCCAACTCCTGGATGCAGACGCCCGCCGGATACAAGCTGGTGGAAGTAAACGGGAAAATCCAGGCCCATATAACCAGCTTCTATGACGTGGTCTTCAATCCGTCCACCGTGGACCGTC
>ULQT01040144.1_pt1 | contig 26169 bp, 26 predicted proteins | sample 1954791 | NCBI WGS metagenome assembly ULQT01 (sample SAMEA4835663, study PRJEB28245) | human gut metagenome | biome: gut microbiome; material: fecal sample | place: Denmark | collected 2008 | reverse complement strand
AGCCACCCGGGAATCGAACCCGGGACACCCTGCTTAAAAGGAGTGGTTATATGAAATTATTATCTTCAAGCAATGGTAATATTCTTGCTGTTGCTCTCAGTTCGTTAGACTTAACGCAGTCTTTATTGCTTCTGTCTTTTGCCTTGATATTGTTCTTCGGTATCATTGTACTTGTTTCTAAGAGGTGAGTTTATGTTTAAAATTAAACCGATTTATTGTGAACGTTGTTTTTCTAAGTGTAATCTTTTAATTTATCCTGTTATTGATGATACATCATTACCGTTAAATTTGATTCGTGTATCTTGTCCTTGTTGTTTTACTGAAGTTATATCTTATAATTTGCCTCGTGCTGTTATGAAATGGTATCATATGCAAGTAAAAGTTAGAAAGGAGTGTAATAATGTCTGATATAGTTAATACATTGCTTCAATGGTTCGGTTGGCAATCTCCCGATACTGTTTCACTGCTGATTGAAAATATCGTCCGTGTTGCTATCGGATTAGGTCTTGTATTGTTTATCTTCAAGGCAACATTCCGCCTTGCTGGTATCAATCGTATGTTGTAAGGTGGTTATGATGAATGTTTTAATTTGTTGTGAAGAAAGTCAAACATCTTGTATTGAATTTCGTAAGCTCGGGCATAATGCTTTTTCGTGTGATATTCAAGCTTGTTCTGGTGGGTTTCCTGAGTGGCATATTCAAGGTGATTGTTTACCTTTAATTGATGGATTTTGTTCGTTTGTTACTTGCGATGGAGTATCGCATTATATTAATGCAACATGGGATTTGATTATCGCACATCCGCCTTGTACTTTTTTAACTAGAGCGTCTGCTTGTCGAATGTTTACATCACATGGCTGTTTAAATCGTGAACGTTTTAATTTTGCATTAGCTGCTAAAGCGTTTTTTATGTCAATTTTTAATGCTAATTGTTCACATATATGTATTGAAAATCCTGTTCCGTTGCGTATTGTTGATTTACCTGATTTCAGCCAGATGATACAACCATATATGTTTGGAGAACCGTATAGTAAGCAAACGTATTTATGGACTAAAGGCTTACCGCTTTTGCAACCCACTAATATTTTAACTGATTATGTTTCGTACATTTCGGTTTGTAGTTCTTCGTCTAAAGTGCGTAGTAAGTCTTTTGTTGGTATTGCTAAAGCGTTTGCTTCGCAATATTCAGCTGCGGTTTTATCTGATTCTTCTTTTGCGTTGCCATTTCAATTAAAATTAAGTGAATTGGGGGTTTTTTAATGCTTTGCTTTTTCAAAAAAATCATTCTGTATTTGCTTCATCTTCCTGGCTTCATTTTTCTTGAGGTCAAGGATATTGTTAAGTACATAATTCATAAAGATTACAAGCTTTTTGAAAAGTTCGGGCTTCACGTTTGGGTTGCTAAGTTCGGCGGAGGTAAAACTTCTTCAATGGTGTTTACCGCTTATCGCTTATGCAAGCGTTATCCGCAAGTTACTATTGTAACTAATATTAAGCTGTCTAATTTTCCCGAAACAACTAAAATTCTTTCGTTAAATACGGTTGACGATATATTGAATGCACCTGATAATACTATTGTTTTAATAGACGAAATAGGAACGTTATTTAATAGCCGTGACTTCACTAAGGGTAATTCATTACCGAAGATATTATTTCAGCATTTATGCCAGTGTAGAAAGCGGCACATGATTATTTTCGGTACTGTTCAGCGTTGGAATTTCTTAGACAAGCAGTTAAGGGATATTACATCTACCGTTCGTGTTTGTCGGTCGCATTTTTCGCACCCTTTCAGCCGTATTACTACGGTTACTATTTTCGATGCATTCGAGTATGATCGTACATATAATAATCCTATGATTAAATGTATTCCTTGCGGAGTAGAAGTAAATTTACAGACTGATAAAATTCGTAATCTATATGATACATCGGAACTTGTCGGTCAGCTCCTGGAGATGGAGTATGAAGATGATGAAACCATTATTCAAAATCTTGGTGGTGGTATCGGTGTCGGTGTTCCTATGGATAGGAAAGAAAGAGGTCGTGTAAGAAGAAATGCAAAAGTGTTGAAGTAGGCGGGTAAGGGGGGGTTGCGCTCCCCCTCGGGGGCGCTCCCCCCTTTACTTGATAATAGCCTAAAAACGTCATCACTTTTAGAAAGTTTTGGAAAAAATATGGGGTTGTATAATGCAAAAATTAAAATTTACAAAGATGGCACTACTAATGAAACATATTCAGACAAGTGCATATTTGGCGATAAGTTATCTTATGAATCTGATTCTAAAGAACAGAATTTAGAGATTAAGTACGGTTATGATAGTAAGGTTTATCGGTGTGATAACCGAAATATTGATACTCAGTATAACCGAATGCACGATTGTTACCGTATGGAGTTTGAGTGTCAACAAGAGGAGTTAAAGGAAAAGCGAAAAAAAGAACGTACTGACAATTTGAAGCATGTTAAAGAAAAGGTATATGATATTATATATCAAAATGAATGGGCTTATTTTATGACTATTACGCTTCGTGAAGATGACAGTTATGATAGACGTGACCCCAAGGAAGTATATAAGCTGCTTCGGGTGTGGTTAAGTAATCAGGTTCAACGCAAAGGGTTACAATACATATTGATACCTGAGTATCATAAAAAGGGCGGTATTCACTGTCACGCACTTGTAAATGACGTTCTTCCGATGGTTTATTCGGGAAAACGTGCAGTAGGTAAAAAAGCGTGGAATGATACCGATTTGTTAAAGCGTGGTATCAATATAAATGCTTACAAGCCTGTTTTCAATGTTGTTAACTGGAAGTATGGTTGGTCTACTGCAATTCCTTTAGATGGTGCACCTGGTCAGATTGCAAATTATATGACGAAATACATTACAAAGGACTTGCAAAAGATATTCGGTAAGTATTACTGTAGCTCTAAGAACATACAGCGTAACTGCGAAATACAATACACGAACGTTGATTATTTTGCGGTCTGCGCAAAAGAGTATCAACCCATTTTGGGTACTCACATGAAATATAAGCGGCAGCTTGTCGAGTATAACACAGAAAAAGCGCAACAATGGGCTACACCACCTACAGTAACATTGCCGCCATTCTCTCCCACAAGCGACAAAGACACACAACAATAATCGCCTGTGGCGAATGAAATGAAATGAAAAAATACGCACGCCCACTATTTAAGCGGAAATAAGTCGGAAAATCGGAAATAACCTGTTGGATATTTATATTCAACAGGTTATTCTGATTTCTGGCTTATTCTGCTCCACTATCTGAAACATATTAGCGGCGGAACTCCGCCAACACAATACACAAACCTACAAAGGAAACAAACATATTAAAAGTAGTACAACCTATAGAATCTCGTTTGATAGCACTATCCTCGGTAGCGCAGACCGCAAAATAATCAACGTTCGTTATAGGTATGAAAAAATCCCCCATTTAGGGGGATATATATAGGGGGTATGCCGATAGGCTAATTTCTGTTCTCAAAACCGCTGTTTCTATCAATGCCTTGCTTTCGTTCTTCGAGTTGTAGTAAATTGTTTCTAAGTTTTTTCTAACAACAAAACCCCCTCGGTCCTATCCGAGAGGGCTTTTTGAATTTTTGGGCTATTTTATTTCTATTTCGTTATTTTTTATTATTCCGTGAATTTCTTCATATTTTATTATAAATTCGTTTAGTATGTATTCTATTTGTTTGTTTTTGCTTCTATTTTCCTTTTTTGCTATAAATTTTATTTTGTAATCTGTTATATCTTGTAATCTTAAATTAAATGTCATTTTTTCACCTCCTTTTTTGGTATTATTATGATACTACATTTTTACCAAAAATTCTAGTATTATTTTGGTACTATTTACTATTGTTTTTTTGGTACTAATATGGTACTATTATGTTGTACTTAGTGGTACTATTTCGGTACTGTACGAATGTTCGGTGCAGTTAATCGTTTAGCCTGTGGTAAAGGCTCGGTATCGGAGAAGATGTAAAAGTCCGTCACGATAAGACGTTAAAATCTGCGGTAGTGCGACCGCATAATAACAATATAGCATAGCCCTCGTGACTGCAAGCTGTAAGTGCAGGTGTTGATAACATGGAAGAGAGTACAAGACAATATCCCCGTAAGGGTATTTATTATTTAACCGTATTCCGAGGTTTATATCGGAGAGAAAGGTAATTAGGTTTGTATTATGGAAGAAGTAAAAAAGATGTATACGGTATTCCCCGATTCGGTTTCTTCTCAGCTTTTAGACGAATGTATTCTTGATAGTTTTTCTATCTCTCACATTGTCACTGCGATTTTATCTAGATTTACTGTCTTTTCTGTAAATTCAGAGACATTATATGTAAATCTTGATTTCTGCGAGTTCAATTCATTTCTTTATGGATTGTATTTTTCGCTTGAATCTTTTATTTGTATTTCATTCGGTGAATTTTATCAGTTAATGCTTGATGTTGTTCAAGTTAAAGAGACGTAATATAACAGTAACGGCGAATGCCGTTTACATAAAAATAATTGAAAGTTAACTTTCAACCCGCTACCGAGGTACATATCGGAGAGAAAGTAGGTAGGTTATTATGACATTGGTAGGTTGCGAACAGAAACATGGAGCGTTTACCACGAAAGAGGGCAAGCAGGTTGAGTACAACAATTTGTACTTGTATTGTACTCACCCTTTGGAAGTTTTGAAAGATGATAACGGAAACGTTATCAAGTGGGGTATCGGCTCTTCTGTCGAAACATTCAAGATTAAAAATTCTGCTGATAACTTGAAGCAGGTATTCGGCAGAGCCATTACCGAAAAGGAGCTTAAAGCTTATCTGGGTGCTGATGTCAATGTTTATTATGACAGTTACGGCACCGTTGCTTGTGTTCAGTTTATAAAGGCTTAAAAGCCTTTACATATTCCTGAAAGGAGAAAATTTATGGAAGGAGCTACTGTTACAGTTATGGAAACTTTAACTAAAGCGGTCGGTGATGTATTTACTCTTATGGGTACTTGCTTCACTCAGATTACTAGTCAGCCTGTACTCGTCTTGTTTATTGCAGGTTCGCTCATCGGTGTTGGCTGTCGTGCATTCGCTAAACTTCGCCGTGTTTGCTAATCGGCGGAATACTTCCCCGTGGGGAGTGGGTGAAATATCCCACTCCCTTTAATTTTTTGTTGAAAGGATTTAATATGGAAAAAATAAAAAATTTGCCTGTATTCCGTATGCTTGCATTTGCATTGACTGTTGCTATTGTTTTGGGATTGTCGGCTGTTATGCTGTCTTTCACCGCAAGCGCAGAAGATGTATCATCTGATAGAGTTACGTTAGAGGACGGAACTCTAGTTCCGACTATAAATGGATTCTCGATTATCGGTTCTAAGTCGGTCACTAATATTATGATTAGTTATATTAGAGAAACTTACGGCGATGGCCTTATATTTTTGATTGCACAGGATAAAACAACTAAGGATATTTATTACTCACGTTATCCTCAAGCTTATTTACATGATAAAGAATATATGTACTGTTATTTCCCAAGTGGCTATGATTGTACCGCTCCTTTTGTTACTTCTGATACTTCGGCATACGATTATTTTTATATAGATGATACTTATACGGCACATCATGAGGGTTATGGCAAATCTTATAAGCCGTCTTTTTATAATGCTGCTGCTGTAGCTGTATCCCCTAATTTAAGTAACCTTAATTATTACTGGTGTTACACTAATTCTATCAAGTGGGATAAAATGAACGCTTGTTCTTTATCTGCTATTGTTGGCAAGTCTGATAATAGCGGATTTAAGGAAGGTGTTAAAGCTCCTCCGAGTGGTGGCAGTGAAAACGGGCGGTTTATTTGTTTTGGCGATTATAAAGATTATAGTTATGATGAACATTTAGTTGATATTTCTAACGGTTGTATTCATCAGCTTAAAGATTATGATACAAAAGTTAAGTCTTATTACACTTCTTTTATGTTTGATTCTGATGATGTTGCTTATAGTTGGGTTAATAAAAGGGCTGACGAAAATAAAATCAAAACTTATAAGGCAAAAGCTATTGCTTTCCGCTTTTATAATCCTGATGATTCTATTTCAAGTGTTCGGTTGCGTATTTCACGTACTATGATAATGCCTACAACACGAGAATCTAATAATCCTTTTGACGTTCCTGCATTTGTAACGTTCCATCCTGCAAATAAGCATTATTCTCGTTATGTTGTTTTGTCGGAGGGTTCTTTATCTTCCGTTCCTGCAAAGTCTACAATTACTGCTCGTGTTGATTTGCAAGCATATTGTGATTTATATGGCAACTCTACTTATTTGCTTGAGCTTGTCAATGGTAAAAGTAATGAGGTCGTATCATCTGTATTAATGTCTTATACTGGCAAAGATTATGATAGATTTGATAATTCGGGTGTTAATGACGCTAATGCAGGTTATATTGATGTTAAATATCAATTAGATAAAGGTAATACTGTTGATAATGATGTTTTAATTCCTGATAGTGACGGTGTTTTGCCCTCTTTACCTAACGGTGTTGATGATGATACTTTTAAACCTTCGGGTAATTATGATTTGTCTAAAGTTGATATAACTGATATTTTTGCTACATTAAATCAATCTACTGCTTCTGTTGGCGCATTTTTTCAGGCTTGTTTTAATATTCTACCTGCTACACTTGTTGCACTTATCCTCGGTAGTTTGGCATTGTTAATTGTACTTCGTGTTTTAGGGCGGTGATTTTATGAATGCGTTTTTGTTTTTTCAGAATATTTTTACTAATGCGTATAATCTTTTAAATCAAGTTATAGATTTTGGCGGAGGTATTAAAGTAACTTTATTCGGTGTTTTCATCGGTGTTGCTTTACTTGGTCTTGTTGTAACTGTGTGTAGGCGCTTGTATGATTAAATTATCTGATTTGTTTTCGGATTTTTTGCAAGAACAGCGTTTTCGCAATAACTCTGTTCGGACGTTAGAATGGTATCATAATAATGTCGATATGTTTTTCACATGGCTTGGCTCTGATGATGTTTCCGAGCTGACATTATGTAACTACAAGGAGTATTGTAATTTCTTGTTGTATACATATCAATCACACGGTAAAAATCTTAAGTCCAGTAGTGTTAATTCACATATCCGAGCGGTTAAAGCTTTCTATAACTTCTGTATTTCTGAGGATTATATTGAGGATTTTTCACGCAAACTTAAAGTTCCTCGGATAGATAAAGATGAAAAAATACCGTTGTCAGATGATGAAATATCATTGCTGCTTTCGTCTTTTGATAATTCCCGATTGTCATTTCGTAATTACTGTTGGTGCGTTTTAATGCTTGATAGTGGCTTGCGCCGCGGCGAAATTCTTAACTTGCATATTGGTGATGTTGATTTTAAAATGCGCTGTATGCTCGTTACCGGTAAAGGTCGTAAACAACGGCTTGTACCTATAGGTAAGTTGTCATTTGATTGCTTGTCACGTTATATCTCGTTCTATCGTTCGTCTTGTTCTTCTTCTGATTTGCTGTTTGTTGACCGTTTCGGCAATCCGTGTACAGTCAATGCTATCAAGCAAGTTTTTCAGAAGTTAAAAAATCAGACAGGTATTCAACGTTTACATGCGCATTTGTTACGGCATACATTCGCTACTAATTATCTTTTTGATGGCGGTGATTTGGAAACCCTTAGGCTGATTTTAGGGCATTCTGATTTACAAGTAACTATGATGTATCTTCATCTTGCGCAAAATAAAAAAATGTTGTTAAGTAAGCATTTAAGCCATTTGGATAAATTAAAAAATCCCGATAGTTGATACTATCGGGATAATGGTGAGCCACCCGGGAATCGAACCCGGGACACCCTGCTTAAAAGGCAGGTGCTCTGCCGCCTGAGCTAGTGGCTCAAAAGCTATAAAACTTTTGAGTTGTTTTCACAACGTGATTTATTATAACAAATCCTGACTCCTTTGTCAAGTCTTTTTTTACATTTTTATTTTGATATTATGAAATTTTGATTTATAACCGATTATAACCTGTTTAAATCCGCTCTTCAGCCGCAATACTCTTGGATTCTTATTGACAGAGGCGCATTTTTGTGGTAAAATGATTTTGGTTAGTTGAGATTAACCAAAATGTATTTGTGTATTAACGGAGATATTATGGAAGACAAAAAAATCAATCCACTACTTACAGGCTCAGCAGAAACTATGCTACAGAGTTTTTATGCAAGAGCCAAATATTCAAGAAAAAAGAATGCTAAATTTTATGACGCAAAGGCAATAGAGCTTGTCGATAAGATAGACTATGACTTTTCAAAAGCGGAAAAGGATTCTACGATGAGCAACGGAGTAATCGCACGAACCATCGTATTTGACGAATTGGTCAAAGACTTTATAAACAAAAATCCCGATTGCACAGTTGTAAACATAGCCTGCGGTCTTGATACAAGATTTTACCGTATGGATAACGGCAGAATAATATGGTACAATATCGATCTGCCGGAAACTATCGAGGTTCGTGACGCAATATATCACGAATCAGGCAGGGTGTCTACAATAGGCATTTCCGCAACCGATCCTGCTTGGGCTGACAAGGTAACAAAAAGAGAAAAAATGCTATTTATAATCGAAGGTCTTTCAATGTACCTTACCTCTGATGAAAACGCTCAGATGCTGTCGATTATCAGAGATAAATTCGATAATGCGACAGTGCTTATGGAGTGCCTTGCTAAAAAATGGGTAAACAAGGAGCATACCGAAAAATCAATTCAGGACACCGGTGCAAAATTTGTGTTTGGTGCTGATACCTTTGATGATTTAGGTAAAGCGGCAAACGGTTTCAGATGTATCAAAAACGATAATATCATCCGTGGTATGACAGAAATCATGCCGATATTGAAACCGTTCAGAAACCTCCCTTTAATCAAGAAAGTAACTCAGAAAATCCTTATATTTGAAAAAATATGATTGAATATCATCAGCCGACCTTTTCCGGCAGGTCGGCTTTTTTGTACCCAAAACCGAACATCCGCCTGAAAATGTTACTTTTATGACAAATCTGCCCTATCCGGAAGTTTTCTATTGCATTCTGTCGGATTTTGTGATATTATTATCCTAATAAAATATGCCAACAATACGGCAAATAAAAATTTCGCGCTGTAAAAGTGCGGTAAGGATGAGAAATATGCCAAAAAGACAGGACATTAACAAAATTATGATAATAGGCTCCGGTCCTATCATCATAGGTCAGGCTTGTGAGTTTGACTATTCAGGCACACAGGCTTGTAAAGCACTCAAGAAGCTCGGTTACGAGATAGTTCTTGTAAACTCAAACCCCGCAACTATTATGACCGACCCCGATGTAGCGGACATCACCTACATAGAACCGCTCAACCTCGACAGACTTACTCAGATTATCGAGCAGGAACGTCCCGATGCGCTTCTGCCCAACCTCGGCGGTCAGTCAGGACTTAATCTCTGCTCTGAGCTTGACAAGGCAGGCGTACTGAAAAAGTTCAACGTACAGGTAATCGGCGTTCAGGTCGATGCTATCGAACGTGGTGAAGACCGTATCGAGTTCAAGAATGCAATGAAGGATCTCGGTATCGGTATGCCGAGAAGTGAAGTTGCTTACACGATTGATGAAGCTGTCAAGATAGCCGAGGAACTCAAGTACCCTGTAGTTCTTCGTCCTGCCTATACAATGGGCGGTGCCGGCGGCGGTATGGTTTATAATGTAGACGAACTTAAGGTTGTATGCGAAAGAGGCTTGCAGGCATCTCTTGTAGGTCAGGTTCTTGTCGAGGAATGTATCTTCGGCTGGGAAGAGCTTGAGCTTGAAGTTGTCCGTGATGCCGACAACAACAAGATTACCGTTTGCTTTATTGAAAACATCGACCCCATCGGCGTGCATACGGGCGACTCGTTCTGTTCCGCTCCTATGCTGACTATTCCCGAAGATGTTCAGAAAGAGCTTCAGGAAATGTCTTACCGCATTATCGAATCCATCGAGGTTATCGGCGGCTGCAACTGTCAGTTTGCCCGTAATCCCGAAACAGGACGTATTGTTGTAATCGAAATAAACCCCAGAACATCACGTTCTTCAGCCCTTGCTTCAAAGGCTACAGGCTTCCCTATTGCCTTCGTTTCCGCCCTCCTTGCCTGCGGTCTGACGCTGGGGGATATTCCCTGCGGTAAGTACGGCACACTCGACAAGTATTACCCTGACGGAGATTATATTGTAATCAAGTTCGCACGTTGGGCATTTGAAAAGTTCAAGGGCGCAGAGGATAAGCTCGGAACACAGATGAGAGCTGTCGGCGAAGTAATGAGCATCGGCAAGACCTATAAAGAGGCTTTCCAGAAGGCTATACGTTCACTTGAAAAAGACAGATACGGTCTTGGCTTTGCAAAGAACTTCCACGATATGACAAAGGAAGAGCTTTTAGCACAGCTGAGATACCCCACAAGCGAAAGACAGTTTGTTATATATGAAGCACTTCGCAAGGGTGCTACTATTGAAGAAATCCATGCCCTTACAAAGATTAAGGACTGGTTCTTACAGCAGATGAAGGAGCTTGTTGACGAAGAAGAAGCACTGCTCAAGATCAAGGGTTCTGTTCCCGAAAAGGCTGTACTGAAGCAGGCAAAGCTGGACGGTTTCTCCGACCGTTATTTAAGCTCACTTCTTGAGGTTACAGAGGAAGAGATCAGAAATGCCCGTATCGGCTTCGGCATAAAGGAAGCGTGGGAAGGCGTTCATGTAAGCGGTACTGATAATGCGGCTTACTACTACTCCACCTATCATCTTGACGAGGATAAAAGCCCTGTCAGCGACAAGCCCAAGATAATGATTCTCGGCGGCGGTCCCAACAGAATAGGTCAGGGTATCGAATTTGACTACTGCTGCGTTCATGCGGCACTTGCACTCAAAAAGCTCGGCTTTGAATCTATCATCGTAAACTGCAACCCCGAAACAGTTTCAACCGACTACGATACATCGGATAAGCTCTACTTTGAGCCGCTCACCCTTGAAGACGTTCTTTCGATTCACGATAAGGAAAAGCCGCTCGGCGTTATCGCTCAGTTCGGCGGTCAGACACCGCTCAACCTTGCAAGTGACCTTAAGAAATACGGCGTAAACATTCTCGGCACAACTCCCGAAACTATCGACCTTGCGGAAGACAGAGATCACTTCCGTGCTATGATGGACAAGCTCGGAATCCCGATGCCCGAATCCGGAATGGCTGTAAATGTTGACGAAGCGCTTGAAATAGCTAACCGCATCGGCTATCCCGTAATGGTGCGTCCTTCATACGTTCTCGGCGGCAGAGGTATGGAAATCGTTCACGATGACGAAATGATGAAGGTCTATATGTCTGCGGCAGTAGGCGTTACCCCCGACAGACCTATACTCATCGACCGTTTCCTCCACCACGCAACAGAGTGCGAGGCTGACGCTATCTCGGACGGCAAGAACTGCTTTGTTCCCGCTGTTATGGAGCATATCGAGCTTGCAGGTGTTCACTCCGGTGACTCCGCTTGTATCCTCCCCTCCATGAATCTTACGGAAAAGCAGGTCGCAACAATCAAGGATTACACAAAGAAGATTGCCGTTGAAATGAATGTATGCGGTCTTATGAATATGCAGTACGCTATTGAAGACGATACTGTCTATGTTCTTGAAGCTAACCCCAGAGCGTCCCGTACAGTACCGCTGGTATCAAAGGTTTGCAATATAAACATGGTACAGCTTGCTACTCAGATAATCACATCATCGCTGACAGGCAAGCCCTCCCCCGTACCCGAGCTTCACGACAAGGTAATCAATCACTACGGCGTTAAGGAAGCGGTATTCCCCTTCAATATGTTCCAGGAGGTTGACCCCGTTCTCGGTCCCGAAATGCGTTCAACAGGCGAGGTTCTCGGAATCGCTCCCACATTTGGAGAAGCGTACTACAAGGCTCAGGAGGCAACACAGGTAAAGCTTCCTCTTGGGGGAACTGTTCTCCTCAGCGTATGCGACAGAGATAAGCCCGAGCTGCTTGAAATCGCAAAATCATTCAGCGAGCTTGGTTTCCGTATCCTTGCAACAGGCAAGAGCTATGATATGATAAAGGACGCAGGCATCACCGTTGAACGTATCAACAAGATGTACGAGGGCAGACCCAACATCACCGATGCAATAGCAAACGGCGATATCCAGCTTATCATCAACACACCCGCAGGAAAGACGAGTGCAAACGATGACAGCTACATCCGCAAGTCAGCAATCAGACATAAGGTGCCTTATATCACAACAATGGCGGCAGCTAAGGCAAGCATCGAGGGTATAAAGTCACTTAAAGCGAACAAGCACTTCGGCGTAAAGTCAATTCAGGCACACCACGCAGATATAAAGTAAATAAGCTGAACCCCCGTCACACGACGGGGGTTCTGATTTTTACTTATCTATATCCTTTACACGCTTAAATGCGTACCACCGAATCCTCAGGTGAATTTTTCATTCTTTTAGAGCCGTAGATTGCCGTGCATCTGTACTTCAGCCTCAACTTATCGGCAATAAGAGCAACAAATTCCGAGTTTGTCGGCTTTCCTCTCGATGTATGAATAGTGTATCCGAAATAGCTGTTGAGCGTGTCTACATCTCCCCTGTCCCACGCAATTTCTATTGCGTGACGTATTGCACGTTCAACTCTTGACGGCGTTGTTTCATACATACGGGCAACGGTCGGATAGAGCAGCTTTGTGATACAGTTTATCATGTCGGGATCCTCAACAGAAAGCATGATTGCGGTTCTGAGATAATGATACCCTTTGATATGAGCAGGTATGCCGATCTGATGTATTATCTCCGTCACTACGCACTCCATATCGGATTCGTCCGATGCGGTATTGCGTCTGCCGTTTATCTTGTCGTTATATACCGACAAAACCTTTGATACAAGCGTTTCCGGATCAAACGGACGTATCATATAATAGTCCGCTCCTGCGTCCATCACCTCAAACTCGACCTTTGCAGAATCATAGTTCGCCGTTACGAATATAACAGGAGCATATTCTCCGCTTCCTTTGAGTGTCCTGATTATATCGCAGACATCAAGACCGGGTGTTTTTGCGTCAAGGATAACCACCGCAGGACGCTCCGTAAGCACATAGTCAACAAGAACCTTTCCCATCTTCGGTCTGGTTATTGCATACAGCCCTGCCTCTTTGAAAGCGGTGGCCCATGATATTCCAAGCTCTAACGAATCATCCCCTATAAGTACTCTGATAGATTGTGACATTTTCTTACCTCCATAGTTTTATTGCTTCTATAATATAACACAAACTGGAAAATAATTCAAGATGATTTTACCAAATTTTTTCAGTTTTTTTGAGTCGAAGTCCGAATTGATAATATAAAAACGAATTATCGGATTACCTAACCCAATATGTAGAAATTTGCTTCTTCTTATTTATTATATATCCGTGAAATGACCGTTTTCAACATTTTTCGACAAATTTCTGCAATAAAAAACCGTTTTCGTGATTTTGCACAATATATATGTCGATTTGTAGCTTTTTTATGTGAATAAAAGAGGTCTGTAACTATCATGTTTCTTCGGATAAACAATTTTTGCTGTGATAACGGCGAAACGCTTTCGCATAGCCTCATAAAGACTTTGCGAAAGCGTTATTCGTTTACAAATTTACGCCGCCTGTTCTTCGGTTTCACTGAGTGACAGCAAATGCTCATACATACTCTGTGCGAATATCCCGTACCCGTGAGCAGGGTCGCTTATAAAAACGTGCGTTACCGCTCCGACAAGCCGCCCGTTCTGCACTATCGGGCTTCCGCTCATTCCCTGCACTATTCCGCCCGTCAGCTCTGTCAGCCGTGCATCTGTTACTTTTATTACCATATTCTTGTTGTCCGCAGAATTTCTGTCAACGCTTTCTATTTCAACGCTGTACATTTCGGGCTTGCCGCTGTCAACGGTCGATAATATATATGCCTGTCCGCACTGTACCTCACTTGCAAATGCAAGCGGCATCAACTGCCCCTGCATATCTGCTTCTTCAAGCACGGCATAAAGTCCGCATCCGCAGTTATCGGTTATTCTGCCCTTTACGTCCGACGGTTTCAGCGTACCGCAAAGCTCACCCGGACAGTCACGTTCCCCTCTTTTTACGCCGGTTATCACCGCAGGTACTATCTGACCTGTTCCGAGCGGAAGAATTTCCCCCGTGTCTACATCGCACACAGCGTGTCCAAGTCCTGCACCTGCAAGTGTATTCGGTTGATAAAACGTCATAGTGCCGATTCCTGCCGTACTGTCACGCACCCAAAGTCCTATTCTCTTTTCGCCGTCGCTGTCGCACTTTATTTCAACATCGGCAGTATATTCACAGCCATCTCTTATATAAGTCAGCGTTGCATATTCTCCGCACACGGATATAAGCTCGCTCATATTTGCTGAGGACGTAATTTTCTCCCCGTCTATTTTCGTTATAACATCTCCCTTTTCTATTCCTGCTTTGCCGGCGGGAGATAATTCAAAAGCATCTTTGCTGTCGCCTACTTTGGCAAATCCGGTTACTATAACACCGTCTGTCAGCAGCTTGATACCAAACGGCGTTCCGCAGACATAAAGCTCAGGTCTTTCATATTCCGCACTGCATTTCATCGGGTAACACGGCGAATTTACGGATATATATTTCTCTGCACACGCACCGCCGTACATTATATTTGAAAAAAGCGTAACCGCAGTAAAAATACCGCTGATAAGTTTTATCTTTTGTGGCATCGGATAATCTTTTCCTTTCGTTTTTCTCACAGAATTATTATCTGCGTGTACAATTTTTATATAAGAGGTATTTTTTAATTTTATAAATTGTACGGGTTGGAAAAAACAAAACCGAATGCAATTTTCTTCACAGGATGCTCACAATAAATATGTTGATTTTTCCGGTTTCTTGTGTTATCATTAAATTATAGAAATTTAAAAAATTAATTGAAACGGAAAAGGATAAAATGAAGATTTTTGTAATCGTATTAAAGGTACTTATGATGATAGCAACGGGAGTAATAGCGGTAGTGCTGAATATTCTCGGACTTATTTCGCTGATAACTACCGAGACTACCGACGTAAGCTCGATAATGGGCATATTGATATTCTGGATGTCATTTACCGTTATATGCTATATAGTGCCTGTGTTCTTTGCTATGCTGAAAAAATATTTTATCTGCGGCGCTCTTACCTTCGTCGGATTGATATGCGTACTAATCCTTCACGAAATGCTGCCGGGCGACCCAGGATACCTTTATATGCCGCTCCTTATTATAACGGTACTCGGCATACTTCTTGCGATATTCGGCAACTGGGATAAAATACACGGAAATATCGAAAAGCGTGAAAAGGAAAAGAACAAGGCATCCCCCTCTGTTCTGGGCGGCACTACCGCTCCGGCTGACGAAGTGGTTTCAAAAAAAGCCGCTAAGAAAAGGGCTAAAGCGAAGAAATAAACGTTTTGCGAAAGGGTGATATAATGGCACTTCTTACAGAAAACGAACAGTTCCATCTTAAAATCAAAAAAGGCGATGTCGGAAGATACGCTATTCTTCCCGGCGACCCCGGCAGAGTTCCGCTTATAGCAAAATATCTCGACAATGCGGAATTTGTTGCGTCAAACCGTGAATATACGACCTATACGGGTTATCTTCTCGGCGAAAAGGTAAGCGTTGTATCAACGGGTATCGGCGGTCCTTCCGCCGCAATTGCCGTTGAAGAGCTTATTCGCTCTGGCACGGATACTTTTATAAGGATAGGCACAAGCGGCGGTATGGATATAAGCGTTTCCGGCGGCGACTTGGTTGTGGCGCAAGCGTCAATACGAAGCGAGGGAACATCGCATGAGTATATTCCCGAAAACTACCCTGCGGTAGCGGATTTTGAAGTAACCACCGCACTTAAAGCCGCAGGCGATGCATTATCGGAAGATGTTGACGGCAAGCGTTGCCACGTCGGAGTAGTTCACAGCAAGGACAGCTTTTACGGCGAGATAGAGCCATTACAGATGCCTGTAGGAGATAAGCTCTCGGATAGCTGGGCGGCTTATGTAAAATGCGGCTGTCTTACTTCCGAAATGGAATCCGCCGCAATATTCTCCGTAGCACTTGCAAGAAGAAAACGTGCAGGCGCTGTATTCACAGCCCTCTGGAATGTCGAAAGAAGCAACGCAGGACTTCCCGATACTGTCTGTATGGACAGCGACAGAGCGATAAGAACGGCAGTGAACGCAGTAAAAATACTTATAGAGCAGGACAGGAAAAATGGCATTTGAGCATATTTTATTCGACCTTGACGGAACTTTGACAGATTCATACGAGGGTATAGCAAAATGCGTGCAGTATGCCCTTCACTATTACGGCATTGAAGAAAACAACGAAGAAAATCTGAAAAGATTTATCGGCCCTCCGCTTTGGGAATCGTTCCATATCTTCTATGATTTCCCCGAAGAAAAGGCGAAAGAGGCGGTACTGAAATACCGTGAACGCTATCACACTGTCGGAGTATACGAAAACAAGGTCATAGCAGGTGTTCCCGAAACACTGAAAACACTTTATGACAACGGAAAAAAGATATACCTTGCCACCTCAAAGCCGCTTAAGCTCGCTAAAATAGTGCTTGAGCATTTCGATCTGGCAAAATATTTTACTTTTATATGCGGTGCGTCACTTGACTTCTCGTTTGAGGACAAGGCAAGCATAATAAACTATGTGCTTGAAAATCAGCATATAGAAAACCGTTCATCCGCCATTATGATAGGCGACAGGAAATTTGATATAATCGGCGCAAAACAGTGCGGTATAAAATCTGTCGGTGTGCTATGCGGCTTCGGCTCCGAGGACGAGCTTAAAGAATATAAAGCGGATTATATCGTGCCTGAATTTTCCGATATTTTAAGCATAATAATGGAATGATAATTCTGTTATATTTTTCGGCTTTCCGGTTATAATAATGTGCGTAAAGACAACTTTACTCATATTTATTTCTGAAAGGAAGTACGAAAAATGGGAACAGAACACGCAAACAAGTGCATAGCTTGTTCTATAACAAACTGTAAGCATCACTGCTGCTGTGCAGATTACTGCTCACTCGATCATATCCAGATCGGCACACACGAGGCAGACCCCACTCAGAAGGCTTGCACAGACTGCAAGTCATTTGAACTGAAGGCGTAAACAACCATATAAAAAGGCTCCCGGAGTATTTCACTCCGGGAGTCATTTTATAAAGAGGAATTACTTTGTTATACGTTTCTTTCGGTTTCCTTTGCTGCCATAAGTCCGTCCAGTAAATCCTTATCCTTGAACGTACAGGTCGTGCGGTCATAGAATACATCGGTTACATCCCACAGCACAGGGAGCATACCTCTCGAATATGCCTCCTTGCAGACGCTTGAAAGATATAGATTAATGTATTTTGCCTGCTTGTTCTTTGTTGTACAGCCATATTCACCTATAATAACGGGGATACCCTTGTCTACAAAGGTAGTTTTCAGCATATCCATATACTTTGTGAGCAGCTTTTTGTCGGCTTCACTGCCCCACGTTGTCTGTGCCTTGCCCCAGCTTGCGTCCTTTTCAAGTATGGCAAAGGTCGCAGGTGTATAATAGTGTACCGATACTGCACAGCGGTTTTCCGGATCGGCAGGCATCTTGTAAAGCTTGTCACAGGTAAGGTCAATATCGGTATTGTATCCTGCGATAAGCAGATGGCGCTTACCGTTATTTTTGCCTGAAGCCCTTACTATATCAACAAACTTCTGATTGATTTCATTCAGTATCGAATATGACTTTTCCTTGTCGCCCTCGTTACTGTATCTGTTCCACAGTTCCTCCCAACCGCCTTCTTCATTGAGCGATTCAAACATCAGATGGTCGCCGTAATCGCCGAATTCCTCGCAAAGCTGTTTCCATATTGCTTCATATTTTTTAAAACATTCATCTCTCTTTTTATCATCGGCAAAGTCCGAAAACCAGCCGTTATCGTAATGAATGTTGAGAATTACATATAAATCGCTGTCAAGCGCCCAGTTCAGCACTTCCTTTACTCTTGCAATATAGTCGGGACTTATGGTATACGTTTCCTTGTCCATCATATTGCTCCACGCAACAGGCAGACGCATAACGCCAAAACCGCAGTCCTTGTAGCCCTTTATCATTTGCTCGGTAATAACAGGACTTCCCCACGCTGTTTCATAATTTGTAACAGACGACTTGTTTATCCAGTTTCCGCAGGATTCAAAGGTGTTTCCGAGATTTATACCGAGTCCCATATCCTCGATAAGCTCCTGCGTTGTTATGTCACGCATTACCTTGTTCTCACTGCCCTTTACGGACGATTCATTTTCCGATGAACAAGCAGTAATCGAAACTATCATACATAATGCCAGTATGGCAGATAATATCTTCTTCATAAACATTCTCCTTATATACTGCTGCGGTACTCTGTCGGTGTCTTTCCGACCTGTTCCTTGAACTGCCGCATAAAGCTGTATTCATTCGTATAACCACAGCGTGTGCTTATCTCTTTTATAGTAAGTCTTGTAGAGGAAAGCAGGCGTTTCGCACGTTTCGTCCTGCCCTCGATTATATCCTTTATTACCGTTGTTCCGAACAGCTTTTTATAAAGATGCTGAAAGCCGGAACGGCTCATACCCGCCTGTGCCGCAAGGTCGTCTACATTACCCACATGGTCGGGCATAGTGAATATCATGGTTCGTATCTGCGTAAAGCGATAATGCCTTTCGCTCAGCTGTTTTGACGACATACAGTTACGGGACTTCAGCGTTCTGCTCAGCATAAGAAACAGTACATCTATATACTTTTTCTCGATCTCCTCGCTGTTCACCGCACCCGAATAATGCTCGTAGACAAGTATGTGTACAAGGTGAGAAAGTTCGTCCATATCTCCCAGATATACAGGTATATCCATCGGTATCCCCAGCTTTTCGACATATTCCTTATCCCAGTCGTCGTTTTCGAAATACACCCAGTCATCTGTATACACATTTTCCTGCGCCGTATAGTAGCAAGGAGTATCCGGTGACATCAGTATAAACGAGTTTTCTTTGACCTGATACTGCACACCGCCTACCTTAAAAACCGCAGGTGTCTTTATAAGCAGCAGTAAAACCGCACCGGGTCCTTTAGGTCTGTCCATAATGAAATTTTCATATTTCATATCATGAACATGATTATATCCGATAGAACCTATCTTCATATTTTCACCTCGTAACAACCGAAAATTACTTTGTGAATACAAACCTCTTCAGCTCAAACAGCGGTCTTTCCTTGAAATAGGCAGCCGTCCAGCCTGTATAATCCGTGTCAACCGTAAGGAACACTGCGTGTCTGCCGCTGACCGGCTTTACTTCTGTCTTGTAAACACCGTTTCCGTGTCCTACCTTGAACGAACCTATCTCCTCGCCGTCCTCGCTGTCGATGCGTATATGCACGTTGCAATCAGCGCCAAGTCCCGTTATATCGGCACTGAAGTACATTCTGCCGTTACCGTTGTCAAGCCCGAAATCGTAGTATTTATAGCCTATTACAGCACCGTCCTTTATACCCGTTACCACTCTTTCGAACTTGTTATGCTCCGTTACAAACGCTCCGCCTTTAAGCACACAGGCAATCTCAGCCTCCGTTATTCTGTAAGGATCAAGGCTGTCCTCAAAGCCGAGCGAAGTCATTTCAACAGGCGGTATAGTGCCGTCAGAAAGTATCTCGATCTTCTCAACGCAGGCACGTCTTGACATTATCGTACCGTTGGTCATACGGTGATAGAAGATATACCACTGACCGTTTATCTGAGCTATCGAGCCGTGATCGTTGCCTCCCGGATAATCAACACCGTTATCTACGATATATCCTCTGTACTTAAACGGCCCCGTAGGCTTGTCTGAAGTAGCATAAGCAAGACGTGGGCCACGTTTGGGAGAATAGATAAGATAATATGTATCACCTACCTTGCGTGGAGAACAAGCCTCAAAGAAAAGCGTTTCTTCCGTGTCAAAGCCTCCGTCATTATCTGTGGTTATCGGTATGATATGCTCGATACAGCTGTTATCCTTTATCGTGTACATCGTATCCGTATCGACCTCAGCCATAAAAGAACGCTCATAGCCACAGTAAATATAAGTTCTTCCGTCATCGTCAACAAGCACGCCCGGATCGATGAACCAGCCGTTACAGCATATCTCATCGGATATAGTGTACTTGTATTTTGAAAGCAGTGTGAACGGTCCTTCGGGTCTGTCGCTCACCGCAACGCAGCCTGTCGCATTGACAATATATGCATACAGATAGTACTTTCCGTTCCTGCAAACGACATCGGGTGCAAATAAGATCTGATTTTTATCGGGCGTCCAGTCGGTATCCGACGGAAAATCACCGTCCGGCTTTACACGGAACGTAACACCGTGACACACCCAGTTGTTAAGATCGTTCACAGGTGCGCTCCAGCACTTTAAAACATAGTCGCAGAAATCATCTGAGCCTGCTCTGTCGTGCGAACCGTAGATATATACACGGTCACCGAAAACTCTCGGCTCTCCGTCAGGAATATATTCCCATAAAGGTAAATATGGATTAGGCATAGCTGTTTTTTCCTTTCGTCAGATTATTTTCATCAATTTGATGATAAAATGTTCTCAGACAGGCGGTTATCCGCCTACCGTGCTTATGCACGGGATGATCCGCTTATGCACGGGATGATCCGCTTATGCGGATTGTCTGTCTGAGGTTATTATATCACAAATCAAGTCGGCGTAAGCCGACACGGCGGTACGCCGTACTTTTGCCAACGGCAAAAGGATTTGATGATAAAATGTTCTCAGACAGGCGGGTAACCGCCTACCGTGCTTATGCACGGGATAATCCGCTTATGCGGATTGTCTGTCTGAGGTTATTATAATACATAAACGCACAATAAGCAATATCGTATTCAGCACAAACAGGTTACATTTTGTGCAAACGTCATTTTCCCCACTTGCCAAAATAGCTTGAAATATGCTAAAATAAAAAGAAAAAGGCAGATGTATTATGATAAAAGAAATTAACAGAGATATTTTCCTGCTGTCGCAGAAGTCCGCCCCTGCGACAGAAAATGACAGGCAAACCGGCGAAGACCTGCTCGAAACATTGATTGCAAATTCCGAGCATTGTGTCGGCATGGCGGCAAATATGATAGGCATACTTAAAAACATTATCGCCATAAACGACAACGGCGATTACCTTCTTATGTACAATCCCGAAATAATAAAGTCAGACGGTGCTTATGAAACGGAAGAAGGTTGTCTGTCGCTTGACGGTTTACGGAAAACAAAGCGATACAAGAAGATAAAAGTGCGTTATCTTGATAGAAATTTCAAGATAAAGATAAAAACGTATGAGGGCTTCACCGCTCAGATAATACAGCATGAAACAGACCACCTCAGCGGAATCATAATATAAAAAGAACGGGTATCATTTTAGATACCCGTCAGCAGACAGTAATAATAAAGGGGCATGGATTTCAACCATGCCCCTTTTGCTATTTATTTAGATGTTTTCGCTGTCAACGGAGTTGACCATGTGCCGTACTGATTGCCTGTGGGATAGGACTTGAACGCCCGTATTTTAAACTGATAGCTTGTATTTGACTTTAGTCCGTTTACAGTGTAGGTAGTTGTGCTTGCGTTTGTGATTCTTGCAACGTGTACCCACTTGTTTCCGTTCCATTTTTCAATGACGTAACCGCTTGCCGTTGTTCCCTTGTTCCACTGCAATGTCACAGAGTTTTTCGCTGTGGACTTAACTTTGAATCCACCAACACCATAGGGGTTAGTATTCACCTTTATAACCTTGCTCCATGAACCGTACTGCTTTTTAGTGCCGTAGGTCTTGTATGCACGGATACGGAACTGATAGCCGGCTGTTCCTGCCTTGAGATTTTTAACTGTATAGCTCGTTACAGTTGCCTTATCAGCCGTGTAAATAGTTGTCCATTTGCCATTCTTGTACTGCTGAAGCTCATAGCCGCTTGCTGTCGTTCCCTTATTCCACTGTAATGTTACGGAAACGCTGAATTTTGATTTAACAGAGAATCCGCCTACGCCGTAAGGATTTGTGTTTACCTTTACTTCACTGCTCCACGAGCTGTATTTTTTTGTACCGCTGACTGTCTTGTACGCTCTGATTCTGAATCGATAGCCTGCCGTTCCTGCTTTCAGACTCTTAACCGTGTAAGATGTGGTTGATGCAGAGGGAGTTGCTATAGTGACCCACTTACCGTTCTTGTACTGCTGTAATTCATAACCGGAAGCGGTGGAGTTCTTTGTCCACTGTAATGTAACCGATGTGCTTGTCTTGGAAGAGCATTTGAAACCGCTCACTGCGGTAACATTGGCATCAGACAGCTTGACGTATTTTATGTTGTTTTCATTTGCATAACGTTTTGCTTCACCGTCATAACCGTATATCGTAAAGCCGCTCTTTATGTAAATATCCCCGTTACTGTCAGCGTTAAAGCAATAACCTATTGCATAGGGCATTATGTTCTTTACGCTTTTCGGTACTGTTATCTTTGTAAGCTTGTCGCAGTTCAGAAATGCCATGCTGTCTATATCACGCAGATTTGATGAGAGTGTTACACCTGTCAGCGATTTGCAGTCAATAAACGCAAACGCACCGATATATCTCACATTTGCCCCGAACTTTACTGAAGTCAGAGCCGACGCTCTTCCGAAAGCACCTTCGCCTAAAGATTTAAGTGAAGAAGGGAATGTCACAGATGTAAGTTTTTTAGCGTCTGTAAAAGCCACGCTGTCTATTACCGTAACTGTAGAAGGAATTGAGAACGTCTTATCGGTTTTTGCGGGTGGATACTGCATAATCACAGTTTTATTCTTATTGTACAGAACACCGTTCTGAGATGAGTAATTCTTATTGGAATCCGCTACAGTGACCGATTTCAGATAATCGCTCTGTGAAAAAGCTCCTGTGCCGATAGTTGTGACACCTGCCGGAATCGAAACAGTTGTAAGGTATGTATCGGAGAAAGCACTAATACCTATTATTCTGAGTGAAGACGGTAGTTTAACCGTTCTAAGCTCGGTAGATTCAAAAGCTGAATCGGCAATTCCGACTGTTCCTGCGGTAATGTTCGCATCGCTTATTTCATAGAAGCTGTCTACTACCCATTTATCAATATAAGCAATGTCCGCACTTTCAAGCTGATTGTTTACGACAGCTGTTCCGGTGAATGCGTATGTTCCTATACGCTCAACTGATGAAGGAATATTAGCCTTCTTCAAACCCGTACAATATGCAAAGGAAAGTGAACCGATGTATTTAAGCCCTGAAGGAAGGTTCAGTGTTTTTATATTATAGTTTGTCTGGCAGGCGCTGTCAGCTATTCCTATAGTACCGTTCTTGACTGTAAGAGTGCCTGTGTTCGCACCGACAAGCCATTTTCCGACATACTTGGTTGATGATTTGCTCTGTTTTTTAAGTATCTTGGTATTTTCAAAAACATCTGCACCTATAGACTTAACGCTGTCGGGGATAGTGACAGTTTCGAGAGAGGTGCAATCTCCGAAAGCGCCGTCTGATATATCGGTTACGGTATTGGGGATAGTTACCTTTGTAAGCTTTGTGTTACCACGAAATGCGTTGCGTTCAATCTGAGTAACCTTAAAACCGTTGAGTTTCGACGGTATTGTAATGCTTGTTGCAGTGCCGCTGTAAGAAGTAATTGCGGCAGTATCGGCACCTGTAGCATAGATCTGATAATCGCCTGCTTTTTCAGCGCCAACTGTCAACGCACACACTATCGCTGCCACGGCAAAAACTAATGTACTGAGAAGAATTTTTTTGAGTTTCATATTTACCTCCGTTTTTTACGATAAAAATACATAGATTCTGACAGAACAAAACGAATTTGTATTTTACGCTTTATAATTATACATCTCACAACTACGTTTTGTCTGCTGAAACGATGCAATAAAGTAAAATATGGATATATGCACAAATTTTAAGGATTTTTTTGTATATATTGCAAAAGCCGCCTGTGTAATGCAGACGGCTTAATATAAAATTATAATCAGTCAACGAGCTTTACTATCATATCCTTAGCGTCAACTGACTTAGTGATAACGCCTGTGTCAAGCATCCACTTGATATTGTTTGTCCATGTTTCCTCGCTCTGTGATAAGAAAGGTGCGCCGTCCTTTTCAGCAAGAGAAAGGATAGTAGCTACACTCTTTGTTTCAACTTCCTTGTTGAGCGGGAAGTTTTCGGTGTTCTGATTCTTGAGCAGGTTCTCAACGCCCTTTTCGGGATTTGCCTTTACATGCTCATAGCCCTTCTTTGTTGCACGGAGGAATCGTGTCAGCTTGTCGGCGTTCTTCTCTGCGTTTTCCTTAGATGTTACGAATACAAGTTCGGTATAATCAGGCACGCCGTTTTCGGTAGGCTTGATATAGTTTACGGTAAAGCCCTGATTTTCAAGTTCGGGTACTTCGTGGCTTACAAATCCGCCGATTGTAGCGTCAACCTGCCATGTTGTCATAGAAGACATAAGTTCAAATCCGACATCTATAAGCTCCGCATCGTCCTCCTTAAGACCTGCGTTCTTAAGCATCGTCTTTACAAACGCTTCATTGAGGACAGATCCGCCGTAGCCTATCTTCTTGCCCTTTAAATCAGCTACTGTCTTTATGTTCTTGTCACCAAGCGACATAAGCACATTTACGGGATTCTGTACTGCCGCACCGATAGAAACAACGGGAATATTCTGATTGGCATTAGCCTGTATTACATCGTGCATATAGTAAAATCCTATATCAGCCTTGCCTGCGGAGGTCATTGAAATAGCGTCATTCGTGTTTGAGGGGAACTCAACCTTTATCTTAAGTCCTTCTTCCTCATAATAACCCTCCTCTATAGCGTCATAGAGGAAAACGTGCGAGCCGTTGGGGTACCAGTCCAGCACAACAGAAACCTCCTCGAGATCCTTCGCTTCACTGCTTGCAGAAGAAACATCGGTACTGCCTCCTACCGTAGACGAAGCCGTGTTGCCTGCACAGCCGCACACGCCCAGCATAATAGCCGCCGCTGTGGCAACCGCCGTAAATCTTTTGTTTTTCATGTTAAATTTCCTTTCTCCATGTTATTAGTTTTCTTTCTATTGCACTGATAACAGCTACAACCAGCATTGCACACACCGCAAGAACAACTACCGGAGCAAATACTCCCGCACCGTCAAGCTGTGTCATCATACGTTTACTGAAATATCCCAGTCCGCTCTGCGCACCAAGCCATTCGCCCATTGCCGCTCCAAGAATGCTGAGCGGTATCGCCATTTTTATTGCCGAAAAGAATGACGGCAATGCGGCAGGAAATTTCAGCTTGAAAAATATCGCCGTACCGCTCATTCCCATAGTCCTGAGCAGCTCCTCGTTTTCTCTTTTTGCGGATTTAAGTCCGTCGTGTACCGATATGGTTATCGGGAAGAATGTTATAAGCACAGCAACAAGCACCTTGCTCCATATACCGTATCCGAGCCACAGCACAAAGAGCGGAGCTATCGCCGTTACCGGTATCGTCTGCGTTGTGACGATTACAGGGTATAACGCTCTTTCTACGTACTCAAAACGCTCCATAACAACGGCAAGCCCAACACCGAGAACCACGGAAATAAGAAGTCCGATAAGCGTTACAAGCATTGTCGCAGGAGTATGTACCGTAAACAGCGGCTCCCGAAGCTCCCATATTTTCACTGCAATCTGTGTCGGTGACGGCAGTATGTATGCCGCATTTATGCACATTGCAATGACCTGCCATAATATAAGCAGACCTATTCCGGTAAGCACTGCAGGAAGGTGTTTTTTCATATATTATCTCCCCTCTCTGCTTTTTCCGTAAGGAATGCCCTGACAAGTTCGTTTTTAAGTTCGACAGATGACGGGGTATACAGATCCTCACGGCATGTGATATGACTTACATCAATGACCTTTATCTGCTTTACGGGTCTGCCGCTGAGCAGAAAGATTTTATTGCCGACAAGCATAGCTTCCTCGACATCGTGCGTTACCATCATAACTGTGGCGTCAAGTCCCTTCACCTGCCCGATAAGCCAGTCCTGCAT
>ULQT01007632.1_pt1 | contig 27532 bp, 26 predicted proteins | sample 1954791 | NCBI WGS metagenome assembly ULQT01 (sample SAMEA4835663, study PRJEB28245) | human gut metagenome | biome: gut microbiome; material: fecal sample | place: Denmark | collected 2008 | reverse complement strand
ACAATGGCTTTCTTTCTTGCATTTGTCTTACCAAATGTATAGCCTCTTCTTTTAACCTTACCAACACAGTTCATAGTGTTTACTGAAGCAACCTTAGTGCCTTCAAACATCTTTTCAACTGCCTGCTTAATCTGAATTTTAGTAGCCTCTGGATGAACATAGAAAGCGTACTTCTTATTTGCCATGTCATTCATAGTTTTCTCAGTGATAACCGGCTTTAAAATAACGTCATAATACTTAATATCTGCCATTATGCGTACACCTCCTCAATTTTCTCTACTACAGACTTAGTTAATACTAAAGAATCATACTTTAAAATATCGTATACATTGATAGTGTTAACTGAAGCAGTCTTTACTGTAGGAATATTTCTAGCAGCTACTACTGCATTGTTATTATTTTCTTCAACTACTACTAAAGCTTTAGCAATATTTAAGTTATTTAAAACTGAAGCCATTTCCTTAGTCTTAGCATTTACTGTTAATTCATCAACAACAACAAACTTTCCGTCATTAACCTTAGTAGTTAATGCAGACTTAAGAGCTAATCTCTTAACCTTCTTGTTTAATTTAAAAGAGTAATCTCTTGGCTTTGGTGCAAATACTACACCACCACCAGTCCACTGTGGTGAACGGATAGAACCCTGTCTAGCTCTACCAGTACCTTTCTGTCTCCATGGCTTTCTGCCGCCGCCGCGAACTTCTGCACGAGTTAAAGCACTCTGAGTACCCTGTCTCTGATTTGCAAGATACTGAACAACAGCCTGATGCATAACGTGAGTGTTTACCTCTACTGCAAAAATATTATCATTTAAATCTATTGTACCAACTTCGCTTCCGCTCATGTTGAACATTTTTACATTTGCCATTAGGTCTTCCTCCTTCCGTAAAGATTAATTAAGCCTTTACGCTATCCTTAATTACAAGTATTGAACCCTTGTTGCCAGGTACAGCACCCTTAACAAGCAATAAGTTCTTCTCAGCATCAGCCTTAACGATTTCAAGATTCTGAATAGTTACCTGAACAGAACCCATGTGACCTGCCATCTTCTTACCCTTCTTAACTTTACCAGGAGTAGTAGCAGAACTCATAGAACCAACTGCTCTGTGGAACTTAGAACCGTGAGCCATAGGACCTCTGTGCTGATTATGTCTCTTTATAGGACCCTGATAGCCCTTACCCTTAGAGATACCTGTTGCATCAACCTTATCGCCGGCTGCAAACACGTCAGCTTTGATTTCGTTTCCTGCCTCGTAGCCCTCAACTGTATCGAATCTGAATTCTTTAAGAACCTTCTTAGGCTCAACATTAGCCTTTGCGAAGTGACCCTTCATAGGCTTGTTAACTCTGTTTTCTTTTACTTCACCGAAACCAACCTGTACAGCATTGTATCCGTCGTTTTCAGTTGTCTTAACCTGTGTAACAACACAAGGACCTGCTTCAAGAACAGTTACAGGAATAAGTAATCCGTTCTCATTGAAGATCTGTGTCATACCAATCTTCTTAGCAATAATTGCCTTTTTCATGATTTTTACCTCCATCATAAACTCTACAGCGGATTGTCCCTTTATAAGGGATAATCATTCTAGGTTTACATAAGGCTTTTTCTTATATAAACCAAATTTCTCTGAACTTTCTTCGTGAGTATCAATCTTACATATCACACTTATCAATAAGCTCACATTTTTTTAAAATGTATTACATTACCTTTAAAGTAATGTCTACACCAGCCGGTAAATCAAGTCTTGATAAAGCATCAGCAGTCTTGTTTGTTGGCTGTAAAATGTCGATAAGTCTCTTGTGAGTTCTTAATTCAAACTGCTCTCTTGAATCCTTATACTTGTGAACAGCTCTAAGAATTGTCACAACTTCCTTCTTTGTTGGAAGTGGTATAGGACCACTGATTTTAGCACCTGTTTTCTTAGCTGTTTCAATAATCTGAGCAGCTGACTGATCGATTAAATTATGATCGAATGACTTAAGACTGATTCTAATCTTCTGATTAGCCATAAAAAAAGTCGCCTCCTTTTCGTACTTTTAAACTTCTAGCACGACAAGTGGTGACTGCACACTTATCCGTAGTAAGGGTTTGCAACTCAAGGCATAAATCTGCCTTTCCCTGTAATCTACTTCAATATTAGCACAGTGACCTTGTCGCCCGGTTTCTTTGAACTGGACATTGCTCCGCAGAAAAACCTGCATAACCTATGTGTTTATCAGCTACACAGCAACCTTCTGCTTCATCGCTCTTAATGTCACAACAATAGTATTTTATCACACCCCAACCTCAATTGCAAGCATTTTTTTCTTTTTTTTCGTATTTTTTTCACCAAATTTACCTATTGACAGGGTGTGTTTTTAGTATATTTTGTACAGCAAAACATCATTTTTACTTTTATTCCACATTTTTTCTTTGATATATAACTTCACCATTCTTATACAGACAAAGTACACTAATATCTCTGATTTTATCCTTATCAATACTTAAAGGATTTTTATCTGTAATAATAAAATCTGCTGCCTTTCCCTTTGCAAGACTTCCTCTTTCATTTTCTTCAAAATACTGCCTTGCAGCATTTAAAGTAACAGTTTCAAGAGCTTCATACACACTTACTCTTTCCTCAGCTCCCAGTATTACTCCGTCCCTGGTTCTTCTTGTCACAGCACACCATATACTTTCAAACATATCAGGCTCTATAATAGGGCTGTCCTGGTGCATTGTAGGGTGAACCCCTGCCTTTAATGCAGATTTCATAGGACTTATATGCTCAGCTCTTTCCCCAAGATTTTTTATATGAATATCTCCGTAATGATATATATGAGCCAAAAAGAAAGACGGAATAATATTAAGCTCCTTAAGTCTTTTAATTTGGTCATATCTCATAAGCTGACCATGTATAATCACAGGTCTCAGCTTACATATTTCCTTATTTTCTTCTATTGCGTCAATAAATCTTTCTATGGCCTTATCACCATTGCAATGAGCAATTATTTGTTTATTTTCTCTTATTGCCTTTTTTACAGCGTCATTAACAGCCTCTCGGCTCATTGTACTTATTCCGTATTCCTCTGTATTTTCATAGGGCATACTGACCCAGGCAGTTTTAGCCTGAGGTGAACCGTCAAGAAATATCTTATATCCTGCTGTTTTAAAATGCTCACTGTTAATTTCTTTGTTTAATCCAATATCTTTATAGGCAAAAATATCAAGGGTTATTTCACCGCTTTCAATTAACTTTTCATATATAGGAAGCATCTCATTTAAAAGCACCCCCTCCTGAGCAACAGAAATACCCTTTGACATATAAATTTCTTCGGCTTTGTTAAATGCGTCTGCCAATTCCTTTATATCAGGCATAGGAATTTTCTTTATAGTGTCAAAAAACTCAGTTTCCTGCATAAAATAAGCATTACTGCCTATTTCCTCCTGAGCCCTTTTGTTAAAAAAGCCGCTGTGTCCCGAATTATGCTGTATTACAACAGGGCAGTCAAAACTGTCTAAAAATTTTTCATCCAAATGCACTTCATTGCTTAATCCCCAGCCTCTTACAAAGTCATCTTCACATTCATCTATTTTTTTCTTAATTTCATTCTCGTCTTTAATACCTGATAAATCCATTTGCAAAAATGTATTTGCCATTGCAAGTATATGGGAATGAGGATCAATAAAAGCCGGAAGCACAGTAAGCCCCTTTAGGTCAATCTTTTCAGCACCCTCCGCAAAATATTCAAGATCCCCGGTATTGCCTGTCCCTGCTATTTTCCCTCCGTCTATCAGCATTGCCTCGCACACAGAACCATTTTCCATAGTTATTATTTCACCGTTATAAAATAACCTTCTCATTTTTTCACCTCATATTAAAGTTTAATGTATATAATATTATTGCCATTATTTTCAATAACTTTCAGCAAATCTTCAAACTTTAACCATACGGTGGCAGTATTTATATTAGGATGAAAACCAACTTTTTCTTCACCTATTAAATCCATATCAAATATAAGCTCCACTCGGCACTCCTTATCATTTAAAATGCCGAAGGGGCTGACAGACCCCTGTGTCAGCCCGAGACATTTTTCAAGCCTTTCAGCAGAACCAAAACTAAGCCTGCTTGAACCAATTTGTTCCCTTACACTTTTCAGGTCAACCTTTTTGTGTTCAGGTGCTGCAAGCAGGAAATGCCTTTTGCCGCTTGCATCTCTCAAAAACAAGTTTTTACAGCCGGTCCCTTTATTAAATATTCCCAGTCTGTCAATATCTTCTATTGTAAAGGCAGCAGGGTGTTCTTCCGCTTCGTATGTAATGCCAAGCTCATCAAGCTTGTCATAAACCTGCTTTTTAACGTCCTCCATTGTTTTCAATCCTTTCTATACAGCTTTCCACAAGCTTTGCCGCAATTGTTGCTTCTCTCAGTTTTTCAAGTGCATTATTTATAGGAAACCATTCGGCACTTTCAACTTCATCTGAAAGTTCAAATTCAGATTTTTTAACCTTAGCCATAAAGCCCAGCATTAGCATTTCCTTTTTATCAAAAACATAGCTGTTTATATATTCTATATCATACGGCTTTATTCCAAGCTCCTCCTCTACTTCTCTTGCCGCACATTCTTCTGCACTTTCACCTATTTTCATATATCCGGCAACACATACATATCCTTTTCTGCCATAACTTTGCTGTATAAGTGCCGCCTCGTTATACTCATTGACAGCCAAAGTTATAGTACAGCTTACAGGCAAATCAAACATAGGCTCACTGCATTTTTCACAAAAAGGTACTTTTCCCTCATCACCAATTTCTCTTTTTATCAGTTTACTGCCGCAATGGGGACAATAGTCAAACTTCATATTATTCGCCTCCGATAAATATAATTATTCCTTAGTATACAGCAGACAAATACTTTTTTCAACATCATTTAAATTTTTATTTTTTATTATCCAGTTCTCTTATTATATTTGCTGTTATTATACCTGAAGGCAGAGCGATAACAGCAATGCCGAATACAGATGTTATCATACTTATTAATCTGCCTGCTGCTGTTTTTGGATATATGTCACCATAGCCTACAGTTGTCAGTGCCGTAGTCGCCCAATACAGAGCGTCAAAAAAACAGTTAAAATTATTCCCCTCAGCACAAAACATAAAAAGTGCTGTTATAAAAATATAGCACACAGCTATAAGAAGTACAGTAAACAAAACCCTCTTTACCTTTTTGTAAACATTTATTATATATAGGAAGAAATCCATATACCTTAACATTTTAAATATTCTGAAAACTCTGAATATTTTACCAAAAGGAAGAATAGATACAATATCGACAACTGCCCCCAATGTAAAGGGATAAATAATAAAGCTGCATTTTCCTTTACCTATAATATAGTCGCTTACTGCAAATCTTAAAACATAGTCAACTGCAAGTATTATTACAGCTGCCCTTTCTATCATATAAAAACTCGGCAGTTCTCTTTTAAACATAAGAGGTACTATACTTAATACAGCAATAAAACTTATAAACACATCATAAAAATAGTTTATACTTTTCTTGTCTGATTTAAGCACCAAGCGGTAAATTTTCTTTCGCATATACTCACTCCCCTGTTAGTTTAACCCAATACAGCTTTATATTTGTAAAATAAATGAAAAATCTAATTAAATTTTAATTTAGCTTCAATGCCTTTCTAACTTTTAAGCTCTATAATAGCCTTTGCATCGGTAAACAAATATCTTTTTTTAAAAGAATTCAAATATATTAAGGGAGTGATTTATATGGCTAAGGAAGTATTCAGCCGTACCGAAGAAAAATATATAATATCAAAAACCATTTATGAAAAAATAGCAAAAGATATTAGCAGCAAAATGACAGCAGATGAATACAGCAGCAATGGCAAATTTTATCAAATATGCAACATTTATTATGACACAGAGGATAACAACCTTATACGTACTTCTCTTCAAAAACCCGAGTATAAGGAAAAAATAAGACTTCGTTCATACGGCGTACCTTCAAAGGACACAACAGTATTTCTTGAGATAAAGAAAAAATATAAAGGCTGTGTAAACAAGAGAAGAACAGCTTTTAAACTAAATGAAGCCTACGAATTTGCAAACACAGGCAATATCCCCAATATAAAGGAATATATGAATTTGCAGATTATGAAAGAATTAAGTTATGCCATAAACTCATATAAGCTTTTGCCAAAGGTATGGCTGGCTTATCAGAGAAGAGCTTTTTTCAGTTCAGATAACGGAGATTTCAGACTTACTTTTGATCGGAACATAATAGCAAGACGAGATGATATAGGACTTGAATACGGCATTTTCGGAGAAAGGATTATACCCGAAGAGCAAATGATTATGGAAGTTAAATTCAGAGAAAGAATGCCTTTATGGTTTATTGAAATACTGAGAAAATATAATTTAAACAAAACAAGCTTTTCAAAATACGGCACAGAATATATTAACTATATTTCAAACAATTGCAGGGAGGCAAAAAAATATGCTTAATTCACTTATAAACACATTTCAGACAACTCCTCTTGATATAGAGACAACGCTTATTACAATGACAACAGCTCTTATTATGGGACTTCTAATAAGTTTTACTTATATTTTTACATCAAATAAAGAAGATTACCACAACAGCCTTTGTTATACTTTAGTTCTTGTGCCTGTAGTTGCATCAGTAGTTATTATGCTTATAGGCAACAGCATTGCATCAGCTCTTAGTATAAGCGGTGCTTTTGCCCTTGTCAGATTTAGAAGCGAATCAGGCAGTCCCAAAAACATTGCTTACATATTTGCTACAGTAGGCATTGGCCTTGCTTGCGGCATAGGTTATTATATCTGTGCAGTTATATTTACACTCTTTCTCTGTACTGTTATGTTTATACTTACAAAGCTTAACTTTGGCGGTTCAAGAACAATGAAGAGGAGACTTAAAATACTTGTACCTGAAAATCTTGATTTTGCAGGAGCCTTTGATGATTTAATATCAAAATATTCCCTCTCACATAAGCTGATTAAGGTGTCAACCCTTGACCTTGGCAGTATTTATGAGCTTGACTATAAAATTATAATGAAAGATGATACACAGACAAAAGATTTTATAGATGAGTTACGCTGCCGCAACGGTAACCTTTCCATATCACTGCTTTTTGATGCATCAAGTGAATTTTAAAATATTCTTTGATATTTTACTCAGACAAAAAACAAGACTGCCGCATATTAACTTTTTTCAGGTTAATTTGCAGCAGTCCCTTTTTTATTGCCAACTATATATTACAGCGAATTTCCTCTCTCAAGGCTTATCTGATTAAATACATCAAGCAAGTCCTCAGTCTTCGCATTTTTCTTTTCTGCCTCATCCAGGTCCATTACAGCCTTTCCCTCGTGCATCATCACAAGTCTGTTGCCGTATTTAAGAGCATATTTTAAATTATGAGTTACCATAATAGTTGTCAGCTGTTTTTCTCTGACTACCTTGTCAGTAAGCTCCATTATCGTTTCAGCAGTCTTAGGGTCAAGGGCCGCTGTGTGCTCATCAAGAATAAGAATATCTATAGGTGTCATTACAGACATCAGCAGAGCCATAGCCTGTCTTTGTCCGCCTGAAAGCAGACCAACCTTAACAGAAAGCTTATCCTCAAGTCCTAAATTAAGCTGTGAAAGCAATTCCTTATAATAATTTACTCTCTTTTTATTAGTACCTCTTGTCAGGTCAAAAAGTTTTCCCTTATTATCAGCAAGAGACATATTTTCAAGTATAGTCATTGAAGAGCAGGTACCCATTGCAGGATCCTGATACACTCTTCCTATCTTCCTATACCTTTGAAAGTCTTTCATTTTAACAATTGACTTACCGTTTATTGTAATGTCGCCTTTGTCTATTGGTATAGAACCGCAAATCATATTAAGCATAGTGGTTTTACCTGAGCCATTGCTTCCCACAATACTTAAAAATTCATTTTGTTTTACCACAAAATTAAAATTGTCAAAAAGCTGAGTTTCATTTACCGTACCTTTATTGTATATCTTATCAATATTACTAAGCTTAATCATTGTCAGCACCTCCCTTTTTCAGACTGCTGACAATAAGTATAACAAGGAAAAGTGCACCTGTTATAAGCTTCATATCCATAGCCTGCATACCACAGGCAATTGCAATTGCAACACAAGCCTTGTATATAACAGAACCTATAATAACAGCAGTTGTAGCCTTTAAAAAGCTGAGTTTGCCAAACACATTTGTACCGATTATTACAGATGCCAAACCTATAACTATAGTACCTGTACCCATTGAAATTTCAAAAAACCTTTGCTGCTGACACATTACACAGCCTGCAAGTGCTACAAGAGCATTTGCAATAACAAGACCTACAATTTTAACAGTGCCCTTGTCCTTTGCTAAGGACGTAACAACAGTTTCATTGTCACCTACAGCTCTTAACAGGTACCCTGACTTTGTTTTCAGGTATAGATCCATAGCAATTTTACATATAACAGCAATTACAAATATTACAATTACAGTATTGTATTCTCCTGCTGTGTTCCCTACGGGAGAAAGAGTAAAAATTGTATCATTGCTGAAAATCGGAACATTGGCCTGTCCCCCTGTAATATGCAGATTTACAGAATACAGCATAGTCATTGTTATAATACCTGAAAGCAAATCCCTTACCTTAAATTTAACGTGAATAATACCGGTCACAAGCCCTGATAACCCGCCTGCAATAAAGGCTACAGGCAATGTTATATATGGATTAATACCTGCCTTAATCATCACAACACAGACAGCAGCTCCCAAAGGAAAACTGCTGTCTACTGTAAGGTCGGGGAAATCAAGTATTTTATAAGTTATATAAACGCCGAGAGCAAGTATTGCATATATAAACCCCTGCTCCAACACACTTAAAACCAAAGCCATTTCACTTTCTCCTATTCTGCCTCTATTGCTAATGATTTTAAATTCTCAGGACAAGCCAAACCAAGATTTTCAAGGGTCTTTGAATTAATATAAAGGCTGTATTCGGTAATTGTCTCAAAAGGAATATCTTCAGCCTTTTCACCCTTTAACACTCTTGCAGCCATAGCACCTGTCTGTTTACCAAGTGCTATGTAGTCAAGTCCTTCTGTTGCAGCACATCCGTTTTTAACCTGCTCTATTTCACTTCCAAACACAGGAATACCTGCCTTATTGGCACAGTCAAGAACAGTTGCAAGAGCAGAAACTACTGTATTGTCAGTAAGATTTGAAATGCAGTCAACCTTGCTTGCAAGGTCAGCTGCTGCAATAGGAATATCACTTGTCTGACTTATACCGCTTTCTACTATTTCAAACCCATAATTAGGGGCAAGTTCCTTGTACTCTTCAATGGCACTTACGGAATTTGCCTCACTTGTAGTATATAATATACCGATTTTCTTAGCGTCAGGCATAAATTTTCTTATCATATCAAGCTGTGCATCAACTGCAAGCTTGTCGCTTGTACCCGTAACATTTCCAACACTTTTTCCGTCCTCTTTTGCAAGTTCTGCTGCCACCGGGTCAGTTACAGCAGTATATATTACAGGTATTTTACCTTTAGCTGCATTATAGCAAGCCTGAGCCATAGGTGTTGCAACACCGCATATTAAGTCTGCATTTGCAGCCGCCATACTTTGTGCAATCTGGTTAGTATTAGCCATATCAGCCTGAGCATTCTGGAAAATATATGTAACATTTTCTCCTTCAACATATCCTGCCTCAGCCATACCCAGCTTAAAACCCTCAACGCAGTTATCAAGAGAACCGTGAGGAGCAAACTGTGCAATACCTACAGTCACCATTTTATCTTCTGTATTTGTTTCAGCTTCACCATTTTTATTACCGTCTGTTCCGCTGCAGCCTGCAAACATACCCATTGTCATACAAGCTATAGCTATAAGTGATATTAACCTTTTCATTCTATCAAACTCCTTTAATTAAATTTATTTAATTAGTATAACATATTTTAACATACGATACAAGAACTTTAACATACTAAATTATGTTTTTACACAGCAGCACAATAATATTATATGCCTGTAAAACCTGCATTATCTAATAAAACAATTCCGTTGACATTAATAATTCAGCAATTCTTTTTATTCTTATTTACTTAAAATAAAAAAATACTGTTTATCTGCCTCTGACAGATAAACAGTATTCAGCCCTCTAAATTTTCAATATAGCTTTTCATTATTTTTCTTGCCGCAGGAATAGCATTGCTTCCCTTTCCCACATTTTCCAGAAGTACAGCTACAGCAATTTTAGGTTCATCTGCAGGAGCAAATCCCACAAACCATGCATGGTCATCCCCCTGAGGATTTTCAGCGGTACCGGTCTTTCCTGCAACTCTTATTTCACCTGAATATGCACCTTTTGAAGCAGCTGCCCCTGATTCGTTTTTATCATTATTCACAGCTTGTCCACTTACATTAAAAGCGGCATTTGTCGCTGTTCCGTAGTCAACAACACTGCACATCAATTCCTTAATCTTCCCTGCAAGCTCAGGAGTAATAGCCTGATTAAGCTTTATTGGCAACGTCCTATTTCTTATACCGCCTGAAGGGGTAATGCTGTGGTCTACAACATAAGGCTGCATCATCATACCGTTATTGGCAACTGCCGATGTAACCATTGCCATAAATAAAGGTGTAACAAGGGTCTTGCCCTGTCCGAAGGAAGTTTCTACAATTTCACTTTCTCCTGCATCCTCTGTCATAGGGAATGTAGACACACTGTATTCCAGAGATAAGCCAATATCCTTGTTGAATCCAAAAGCATTTGCCATATTTATAAGCTTTTCCGCACCTAATTTTAATCCAATTTCAGAAAAGTAAACATTGCAGCTTTTTGCAAAAGCCGAATCCATATTCACCTTTCCGTGTGCCTTACCATCAAAGCAGTGTATTATACTGTGTCCGAACTTTTCTTCACCTCTGCAGTTAATTTCAAATTCGGACAAATTATTATCATTTTCAAGAGCCGCCGCAGCTGTTATTATTTTAAATGTTGAACCGGGAGGATATAATCCTTGTGTTGCTCTGTTTAACAGAGGCGAATTCTCCTCATCACTGTTAAGTTTTTCCCAGTTTTCGGCAACAGAATTACTGTCAAATGTGGAGTTTGAAACCATAGCAAGAACCTTTCCCGTAGAAGGCTCCATAGCGACAATAGCTCCCTTTTGACTTCCCAGTTCTTCCCCTGCTATTTCCTGTAACTTGTTATCAATAGTAAGCACAAGGCTGTTGCCCTCAATATCCCTGCCTAAGAACAAATTAGCCGCTCTTTGCAAAAATTCATTATTTATTGTTTCAAGCCTGAAGTTGTATTTCGACTCAACACCGGCCTTGCCCTTTACAGTATATCCCACAACATGGGCATAGTACCTTGCATTTTTGTAAACTCTTTTAAATGTTCCGTCCTCTTGTTTTACATCTTCTGCAATTATATCACCGTTGGCATCATATATTGAACCTCTTTTAATACCCTCATAGCTTTGTGACAATCTGGGATTTGATGGATTTGCAACAAAACTGTGAGAATCATATAAACACAGTTTTAACAAATAACCTATGAGCAGTACAAATATAAAGGCATATATCCAAAATATTTTTTTAATTGAACCTCTCATTAATAATGCCTCCTTTTCCTGTTGTAGCTTTCAGGTCTGCCGCTGACATCAGGCGGAGTTTTTCCTCTCCTTGCAGGTCTTTCAACTGCAGAATTAACTTGTTTTGCAGTTTTTCTCTCAGCAGTATTTCTTGTATGCCCTTTCTCTGCTTTCACAGCAGTTACAGCAGTTTTTTGCCTTGTACTTTTCGCCTGTTTTCTGGTCTGAGGATGTCTTACTCTTTCATGTATATCCTCTTCAGCCTTGTCTGTTGCATATTCTGCATTACGCATTATTATCCACTGCATTACCGCAATTATAATATAGCTTATTACAATAGATGTACCTCCGTAACTTACAAAAGGAAGAGTAACACCTGTAAGAGGAATAAATTTAATTACACCTCCTATGATAAGGAAAGACTGGAATGCAATAAGGGCAGTAAACCCTGCACATACAAGACTTAAAAATCTGTTGTTGTTTTCAATTGCACCTCTTGCACCTTCAAGAAGAATAAGCATAAATATAAGTATAAGCCCCACAGCAAATATAACGCCGAACTCTTCGCATATTGCCGCAAATATAAAGTCTCTTTCAACTACAGGAATGCTTGTGGCATATCCTCTTGTAAATCCTATTCCCGTTACACCCCATGTACATATAGCAAACAAAGACTGTGCTATCTGATACCCTTTGTTGTGAACGTCAATCCACGGATTTTGCCATGCCTCAACTCTTATTCTTATATGGCTGAATATTTTATATGCAGCACTTGCTGCAACACTTATGAACGCAAGCCCTCCCAAAAGATAAAAATAATTGGAAGTAGAGATAAAGAGCACAACCAAAAAAGTCATATAGAATATTAATGCAGAACCCAAATCATTCTGACCTGCAACAAGTATAAGCACAACCATACCGCTTAATACTGTTGGCACAATAAGTTCTCTCAGATTAGGTCTGTCTGCAAAAGCCGATGCAAGATAAAACACAAAAAACACTTTTATTATTTCCGATGGCTGAAAACCTATTGGTCCTATATCAATCCAGTTTTTAGAACCTCCCGAAGCAAAGCCGAAAATAAGTGTAGCGGCAAGCAGTGCAAGTGCCGATATTATATAAATCTTTCTGAATTTATCAAGCCTTGGCATAACTGCAAGAATCTTTGGCATTATAAGCAGCATCACTATACCTATTGTATTCCATATAAGCTGTTTGTTAGCCAAATCCGTATTAAGCCTGTACAGCATCATAAGTCCTATATCCATAAGGAAAAACACACAGTTGTACAGCAGATGACTTCCGTCAGGATACAGCTTTGCAGTCAGAGTATTTCCGCCTATTATAAGCAGAAATCCAACTGCACAATAAAGAATAACAGGCTGCATTTCAAACTCTGCCGATGCTGAAATTAATATTACACTTGCCGTAATATGAAAAAGAACTATACAAATTCTTTGATTGCTTAAACCAGCCGCAATATTAAATCCTGCCATATTCTGCCTTGTCAGATTTATCATAAAACCACAAAAAACAAACACTGCAATATAAAGTATAAACAAGTATTTTGAAATAATAATATACAAATCTATCATTTAAAGCACTCCTCTGTTGAAATGTCCTCCGGTTGCTTCCTTCGGAATACTTTTAATATCCGATGGTTTTTTACCTTTTTCTATGACGTTAATATGTTCTGATGCAATATTGAATGTATCTTCGTAATTTTCAACAGTAAATTCCATACGCATAAAGCCTGCACCTGTTTTTAAAACAGCGTCAGCTTTATTTAAAATATATATGGGGGCTGAATTCAGCACAAAAGCGACACATTGCTCACAATCCCTTATTATAGGGAACTCTGTTTTTGTTCTGTCAATAAACTTATACTCTGCATCTTTGTTTTTGCAGGCACAATATCTGTCCTTTCCCTTATTGCCTTCATATAGTCCCACAGGGCACTGCTGTGTAGTCATAAGGGGCAGTCTGCCATAGACAACTATTTCACAGTTTTTATCTGCAATCTGCTTAATTTCCTTAGTATTAAGTTCAGTAGAAAGCGTAACTGTATTCCCGTATATTTTCCTCATCTCATTTATAGAAGCCCTGTTCATAATATTAAGAGTATAATCAGACACAATATTCTTATCTGTTTCAATTTTGCCGTAACTTCTCATAAGATAGCCGTCACATTTACTGTATTTGTCAATTATACTTTGACAGCCGCCCTTTGCAATATACGGAAGTGCTGTATACATTTCAATTCCGTTTTTACTGCACATTTCATAAGCACTTTCTATATCCACATCAAGTTCACAGTATATCCTTTTCACACCGGCTTTTACACAGGCCTTAAGCTGTTCGTCAGTTCTTACCCTTGCAGTTACCAATACCTTGTCAGACTTTTCAAATGTATCGGTAATATATACTGCTCTTTCACTTTTTCTTTCGTGTTTCTTTATTATATACTCCTCAAGTCTGACGCAGGCTTCACGCCTCAAATTGTTGAGTACAGAAACAGGCACATATATATTGTCTCCTGCAATACACTCTTCAATTACAAATTCAAAAGGAGTGTCGCCTGTTTTTGAAAGTCTGGCTGCAATATTTTCCCCGGTCATTGGCTGGTTTTGTGCACTTTCAGCTTTCTCTCCCATAACTCTGATACCGTAGTCAATAAATTCAATATAACTTTCATCAGTATCGACTTTCGCCTTTACTCTGACTTCAGTTTTTCTTGTGATTTTCTGATAGCTTTTTTTCAGCTTGTCATTAAGCACCTTATCATAGGACTTAAAAACTCTGTCACCCTTTTTTATTTTCCCCTCGATATTTACACTTATTATATCACCTTTATCTGCACTTTTGTTTATGCCTGTTCCAATGTGATTTTCAGCCCATATTTCAATACCGTCTCCCGGAGCAACAGCTTCATATAGTTTAATTGTGCAAAGTTTTTTCTTATAGTTATATTCTGTTACTTTTCCAATTTCAATACCACTGCTTTTAGGTGATTCACTCATCATTTCCTGTCCTGAATAACAGTTATAATATCCTTTTGATGAAGATCCTCCTCTGTTGAATATCTGTGTCAGTTCTTTAATATCCTTGTTTTTAACTTCAATTTTTTTGCCGCTGCACGCCTCATCAATGTATTTTCTGTATTGAGATACAACTTCGTATACATATTCGGGACTTTTCATTCTTCCTTCAATTTTCAGACTGTCCACACCTGTCTCAGCTATTTTGTCTATAATCTCAACTGTAGAAATATCCTTAGGAGAAAGAATGCACCCCCTTTTTACAACCTTATTATTTTTAACAAAAGTGTATTCCATTCTGCAAGGCTGAGCGCACCTGCCCCTGTTGCCGCTTCTTTGTCCTATGACGCTGCTCATAAGACATCTGCCGCTGTAACACACACACAAAGCTCCGTGGGCAAAAGCCTCCGTTTGTGTATCGCCCTTTATTTTGTTTATCTCATTAACCTCTTCAATACTCAGTTCTCTTGCCAGCACAACTCTGCCGTACCCAAGCTCACTTAACAGTCTTACTCCTTCTGTATTATGGACAGACATCTGAGTGGAAGCACTTCTCATAATATCGGGGTAATACTTTTTCACAAGTGAATACATACCAATATCCTGTATTATAAGTCCGTCAGCACCAAAATCATATACAGTTTTCACAAAATCCAGCACCTGCTGAATTTCATTTTCTTTATATAAAATATTAAGTGTAATAAACACCTTAACCCCTCTTAAATGGCAGAGAATTATTATATCCTTCAGCTCACTGTCAGAGGGGTTTAATGCGTATTGACGTGCGTTAAAGTCTTTTCCGCCTATATATATTGCGTCACAGCCGCCGTTTACGGCAGCTGCAACACTTTCTTTTGTACCTGTCGGTGCCAATATTTCCGGTTTTTTCATAACAAATCACCTTTTACTTATCTGCAAGTTTTGATTCAAGGCTTTCTATCTTTCTCATCAGTTCAATGTTTTCAGCCTTTACCTTTGCAAATGCAGCTTTCAACTGGTTTTCATTGTTTATATCAAGACTGCTTTTAAATGTGTCAAACTGATCCTTTATAGAAGCAACATCTTTAATGAGATTTTCCTTTTCACTTATCAGCTCTTTATTTTCCTTTGTAATTTTTTCACACTCTGCTTCAAGTGTCTTAATATTGTTATTTGCATTTTTAAGTTTAACAGCCAGTTCATCTCTTTCTTTATTTACACTGTTCAGCTTTATATTTTTTTCAGCAGCTTTCTGATTAAGTTCATTAAGTGCAACATTTTTTTCATTCAGCTTTTTGCTTAAAAGGTTAAGTTCCTGATTTTTACTGTTTATTTTAGCGTTAAGATCAGTTATGTACTGTGATTTTTCATCAAGCTTTCCTTTTAACTCATCCATATCACCGTTAAGCATATTTAACTTTCTTTCAAGCTTTTCAATCATATCGTCACGGTTTATAACTGCTGCTTTTAATCCGTCAACTTCCTTGCTTTTTGCTTCAAACTGATTTAAAAGCAAATTGTAGTCATTTGCCTTAATGCTGTACTGGTTTTTAAGCTCAGTCATTTCTTTAATCTGTTCATTTACTCTTTTTGAAAGTTCAGCCGCTACACTGCTTTCATTATCTTTTGTAATTATAGTACTTGTATTTGCTTTATTTTCTTTTTCTTTAAACAAATCATCAGCAATATTAAGAGCCAATATAACAGGAAAGGCTTCATCATACACAATATTAGGTGATGACTTTGCCTTCAGCTCGTTAAGTTTGCTGTCCAGGTATTTAGCCACCATTTCAATATATTCTTCACTTTCAATACCTGCAAGATTATAAGCTCGTCCTCCGATTACAACCTCTATTTTTTTCTTAGCCTCTGCCATTTCAATCCCTCCAGCTTGTTATCTATATAAAGTTACATAATATCCACGATATGATTATAACACATTTTGACACAAATGCACCATACCTCATATTAAAATTTCTTTACAAAATATTAAAAAGAGATTAAATTTTAACAAAAAATATAAAAATTTTTTGGATTTCTCTTTATTTTTCAATTAATTTGTTATAAAATATAATAAGGTGTATATTGCAATTTGTATATTTACTTATATTTATATATTCAAAGGAGGAATATGGGGATGATTTCAAATCAGATTTTACAGAGCACAATTGACGGTCTTAAAAATATTACAAGACGTGAATTAAGTGTTGCTGAAAGAGAAGGCAAAATTGTAGCTACTACAGAGGAGGATATGGTCAATACCACTATAGACAGTGCAGACATATTCATTGCAAGCCCGGCTGAAAACCAGCTGGTACAAGGCTATCAGTATTTCAAAGTATTTGACAATGGCTCAGCTGAGTATATTGTTATAATAAAGGGCGATGATGAAGAAACTTACCGTATAGGCAAAATGACTGCTTTTCAGATTCAAAACTTACTTGTAGCCTACAAGGAAAGATATGACAGAGATAATTTTATCAAAAACTTACTCCTTGACAATCTTCTTCTCGTCGATATTTATTCCAGAGCAAAGAAGCTTCACATTGAAAACTCTGCAAGAAGAATAGTATATCTTATTGAAACAGAAATTGACAAAGACCTTAATGTTGTTGAAATTGTAAGGAGTATTTTCCCTACAAAGCAAAAAGACTTTGTTACAGCAGTTGATGAAAGAAGTATTATTCTTGTAAAAGAGCTCAAGGAAAAAGACGGCAGAGAAGAGATAGAAGCAATAGCAAAGAGCATATATGACACACTTACAGCAGAAGCAATGACCAATATATACGTTTCAATTGGTACAGCTGTAAACGATCTTAAAAATGTATCCTTATCCTATAAGGAGGCAAAGCTTGCTCTTGAAGTAGGCAAAATATTTGAGGAAAATAAAAATGTTGTAAACTATGAACAGTTAGGTATCGGCAGACTTATATACCAGCTTGACGGTTCATTGTGTAAAATGTTTGTCAATGAAGTTTTGCATGGTGTTTCAATAGACCAATTTGATGAGGAAACTTTGATTACAGTTAACAAATTCTTTGAGAACAACCTCAATGTATCAGAGACTTCACGTCAGCTTTATATTCACAGAAACACACTTGTTTATAGACTTGACAAGCTTGAAAAGATGACAGGACTTGACCTTAGAAATTTTGATGATGCAATTATATTCAAAATTATGCTTATGGTCAGCAAATATTTAAACTACAGAGAAAACTATATGTATTAATACATAGTTTTCACATTAGGAAAGGAAGTTTATCTCTATGATAAAAATGGAGAATGTTACTAAGGTCTACGAAAACGGAGCTGTAGGTCTGCGTGATATGAATTTACAGATCGACAGAGGAGAATTTGTATTTGTCGTAGGCTCCTCAGGTTCAGGTAAATCTACTTTTATACGCCTTTTACTTAAAGAGGTTGAACCAACAGAAGGCAAAATTATTGTAAACGGTACAGACATTACAACCCTTAAAAGACGCCAAATACCTTATCTCAGAAGAAAGATAGGCGTAGTTTTTCAGGATTTCAGACTTTTGCCGTCAAAGACAGTTTATGAAAATGTTGCCTTTGCTATGCAGGTAGTTGAAACAAATCCAAAAATTATTAGAAGAAATGTACCTCAGATTTTAGCTATGGTCGGACTTGCAAAAAAAATCAATGCTTATCCGAATCAGCTTTCAGGCGGCGAACAGCAAAGAGTAGCTCTTGCAAGAGCTATTATAAACAGACCTCCTATTCTCCTGGCTGATGAGCCTACAGGTAATCTTGACCCTGATACAGCATGGGAAATTATGGACTTAATACAGGAAATCAACAGAAACGGCACAACTGTTGTAATTTCTACACATGCAAAGGATATTGTAGACAAAATGCAAAAACGAGTTGTCGCAATAAATAAAGGCGTTGTACTTAGAGACGTCAAAGGTGGTGGATATAGCGATGAAGCTGAGAACATGGAAATATTATATTAATCAAGGCTTAAAAGGTATATTCAAAAACGGTCTGATGAGTTTTGCCTCTATTGTTATAGTAAGTGCCTGTATTTTTATTGTTATATTATCCTTGTGTATTATAACAAATGTAAACTATATACTTAACCAAATAGAATCAGAAATCGGCATTACTCTTTTCCTTGGTGAAAAACCTACACAAGAAGAAGTCGATGCTTTGATAGTGCAGTTAGAAAATATGCCGGAGGTCAGTACCGTTACATTTAAATCAGCTGATGAAGCTCTTGAAGATGCAAAGGAAATGTATACTTCAGATTTATTAGAAGGGTTAAAAGATGACAACCCTCTCCCCCGTTCTCTTGAAATAAAGCTTAAAGATATTAAATATCAGAAAAACTTTATTAAAAAAGCAGAACAGCTTCAATGGGACTTTGAAGAACAGATTTTAGGCATAGAAAAGGCAGATACTCCTGCTGCTGACGCTGCTGAAGAACAGACTGTATCTCAGCCTGTAACAGAAGCAGCAACACAGGCTGCCACTGAAAACAGTGCAGGTATTTTTTCAAATGTTGTATATGCCGACGAACCTACAACAAATATGCAGACAACTCAGGCTGCTTCCATTAACACAAGTGCAAAAGATTCAGAGGCAGCTGCCCCTGCCAATCAGGCAAAATCTGCAGAGCCTACACCTGAGGTTATTACTCAGCCTCAGTCAGCCCCTGTTAATACAGGAGAGCCAGAACTTGGAGATGCAGACTATCAATTCAAGGGAATTGAACTTATAAGCCATGCACAGCAGCTTACAGAAACACTTATTACTATTGATACAGCCTTTAAACTGGTATCAGTTGTTCTTATAGCAATTTTGAGTATTGTATCAATAGGTATTATTATGAATACAATTAAGCTTACTGTTTTCATACGTAAAAATGAAATAAACATTATGAAATATGTAGGTGCTACAGACTGGTTTATAAGATGGCCGTTTATTATTGAAGGTGTTATAATCGGTATTATAGGAGCTATAATTCCTTCAATATTATGTACATTTGGCTATATTAAACTTTACGGCTTCTTTAATTCAGATTACGCCGTATTAAGAGGTATTGCACAGCTTAAACCTGCAATGGATATTTTTACTGTAATTATACCTATTGCCCTTATTGTCGGTATGCTTATCGGTGCAATAGGAAGTATCAGTTCAATAAGAAAACATCTTAACGTATAATCTAATGCCGTACAGCAATTTACATATAATTGCTGTATAGTGCAAATATTAACAGAAGAAGTGAGAAATGTTATGAATAAAAAGTTTATCGGACTTACAATGTCCTTATTACTGTCTCTTTCAGCTGTATGTGTTCATGCGGAATCTGTATCTTCATTGAAAGATAAAAGTTCAGCTTTTAAAAACCAGATTTCTCAAACTCAGCAAAAGCTAAATGAAACACAGTCACAGAAGCAAACTGCTCAGTCAGAAGTCAATAAACTTGACAAGGAACTTGCAGTTGTACAGGCAGAATTAAATCAGCTTAACTCTAAACTTTCAGAAACAACATCAAGACTTCAGACAAAACAAAAGGAGCTTGAAGAGGCCAAAAAAGTTAAAGAAGACCAATATGACACCCTCAAAAAGAGAATACGTGTTATGTACGAATACGGAAACTCAGGTTATCTTGAAGTTATATTAGGTGCCGACAGTTTTTCAGACTTTCTTACAAGGGTTGAATATGCTAATCGATTTATGTCACATGATAACGAACTTCTGAAAGAATATGCCGAAGCTGAAAGAATTATAAATGAAAATGTAGCGGAAATTGCTGCCGATAAGAAAACCATAGAAGACTTAAAAGCTCAGCAGGTTACAAAGCAGCAGGAATTAGATTCTAAAATTATACAGAAAACAGCTATAGTTAAACAGCTTGATTCCAATGCGGCTACATACGAAGCACAGATTGCAGACCTTGAACAGCAGGACAAAAATGTTCAGGCTCTTATACAAAAGGCTCAGAAAGCTGCCGAAGAAGCACAAAAGGCAGCAAGAGCGGCACAGCAGTCCACAACAATATCAAACAGTGCAAATGCAGGCAAGGTATATAACTCAGATGGAAAACACTTCCAGTACCCGGTACCTGCGTATCAGGGCTATTCGCCTAATTCAGGATATGGTTACAGAGGAAGCCCTATAAGCGGCAAGCAGGAATTCCACACAGGCCTTGATTTAAAAGCAACCCTTAATACAGATGTTGTTGCAGCAGAAAGCGGTACTGTTATTTACGCAGGCTGGAGAGGCGGCTACGGCAAATGTGTAATTATTGACCACGGCGGCGGATATTCCACACTTTATGCACATAATAATGTATTATATGTATCTGTAGGACAGCAGGTATCAAGAGGTCAGGTTATATCAGGTGCAGGTACAACAGGATACTCCACAGGAGTACACCTGCATTTTGAAGTAAGAATTAACGGTCAGCATACAAATCCTACAGGATATATATACTAACCTTCTTATTACAAATATTAATTATATTTACTGTGGAACAATCCATAGTCAGATTACAGCGTCTGCTTTATGCAGACGCAGCAATTTATACAGATAAATTGCCGACGGAAGTTTTTCTTCTGATTATGACTTCAATGAGGTGAAACTATGAATAACAAAATGGTGCTTGGTATACTCTCAGTGTATGCCATAATTTTATGCGGTGTATTCGGTTTTCAGTTTGCACAAAGCAAGTCAATTATTTCCGCTCCTATAAATTCAGAGGAAGTAGTTGTTGAAGACAGGCTTGATTCAGCTGTTGTTATATATGAAAACAGCCCTGTAATGCTTGTTAATAAAGAGCAGATGCTTATTAACAAAAATGACGCCGCAATGGTTCCAATTATCGAAAACCAGACAGTATATGCACCTGTTTCATTTTTTCAGACTGCATACAATGCTGCGGCATCTGAAGATTTAGCGTCCTGTACAGCTACAATAAGGCTTGACAATCAGGCACTTATACTTGACAGAAAGACTGCCGACCTTGTCGACAGTTCAAAAGAAAAAGATATTGAATACAACAATAAGGTTTTTATAAAAAACGGCTGTATTTACGTACCTGTTGAGGTTTTTGCAGAAGCATTTAACAAGTCTGTTTATTATTATGACAATATGGTCATTGTTTCTAACCAGAAAAACGCTTTTACAGATACTGAAAGCACTGATTTCATTAACAGCCTTAAATCCCAGGTAAATGACCTGCCCTATGTTGCCAATGAAGAAAACATGAAAGAAATTTCAAAAATAAGCACACCTAACAATATCTTAAAGCAAATAAGCGGTACATCAAAACCTGAAGAGAAAGCAATTGCCCCCGTGCAGTTACTTGAAAATAAAGACAGCAATACTATTAAGTCATCAGACGGATATATATATTATGCAAACGGAAATACATTGTATATTTTAAACCCTTCTGACAATAACCTTGCAGTCGTATCTTCAATCAAATTTGAAGATAACTTTAAATGTGAAAAAATATATATCTATAACAACACTTTAGTAGCTGCAGGCAATAAAGATAACCCGACAGTTACTTCAAATAACTCAGAGGGTGAAATTAATTTTGCACATAGCTCAATGTCCTATATATACGATGTATCTGACAAAAACAAAGCAGTAAAACTAAAGGAACTTGAAATTGAAGGATATTATGAAAATTCCGTACAGAATAATGAGTTTATATATATTCTCACAAGAACTCCTATTTCAGAGCTTTCAAAAGACGGTCACTATTATCCGCCTTCTTACAGGGATTCAATAGCAGGACAAGATGCAGTATCAATCACTTATGATGAAATGCAGTATTTTCCTGAGGGTGTAGGCAAAGATTACACAATAGTATCTTCTATAAATATTAATGATGTAAATGCACCTGCACAATTAAAATCATACCTTGGTGCAGGCGATAATGTATATATGTCAAACAACAATATATATATTGCCAAGAACAGATATAATGCTTTTGATTCAAATGAAAATATTGAAAATACATTTATTTATAGGCTCGGACTTTTAAACGGTAAAATATATACATCAGGCAAAGGCAATGTAAAGGGTTATATCCCTGATAAAAATTCTATGAATGAATATGCAGGATACTTCAGACTTACTGCACAGTATAAAAAACGAGGTATAAATAAAAATGTTACAAATGTTTATGTATTGAACAATAACCTTGAAGTATGCGGCTTTGCAAACGAAATTGTTTCAGGCGTAGATATTGATACAGCTATTTTTTCTAAAAATATGCTTTTCCTTACACCTGATAAGACAGGCCAGCCAATATATTCAGTTGACCTTACAGAGCCTACAAATCCAAGAGGCAACGGTATTATAAAAATTTCAAACGGAAATCTTCTCATATATCCTTATGATGAAAACCATATTGTAACAGTAGATAACGGCAGCAATAAGCTTTGTATTAATCTCTATGATATTTCAGACAAAGACAATCCTGTTATGCTTTACAGTCAGGAACTTGGAAGAGGAAATATTGAAACAAATATGTTTAATAATATATCCTCATTCTATTTTGACAAAGAGAAAAAAATATTCACACTTCCCGTTACAATATATGAGAACCAGGATAAAAAGAATGTCACCTTTAACGGCGGCTATGTCTATAAAGTCGACCTTGATGACGGCTTTGAACGAGTAGGAAGCCTTACACTTCCGGACAGTACTTCAGTAATACGTCCGTTTAAATATGACGGCAAAATTTACACATTTATGGGAAGTACAGCAGTCGTTGCAGATTATGACGATTTGGAAAATATTAAAGAATATACTTTTGAGTAAAAGAATTTCCCTATGGTTATCACTGATAAAATAAAACTTGACAATAAAATTGTCAAGTTTTATTTTATTATATAAACTGAAGTATTGGTGTATCGATAAAATGGAAAGTGATATAAGTATACTGCAATGATTACTTGCCGGTACATAGAAAATGGAGACTAATTTATGGAAAACATTGATTTGACAAAAACATTTGAAATGCTGATATCTAAGGATAACAATGCCGCTTATAAAGCATTGAAAATACTGCAGGATTTAAGTGAGAAAACGGATGCTTTATATCCTTACATAGACCAGTTGAGCAATATGTTAGACAGCGGCAATTCTTATATCCGTTCACGGGCACTTACTCTAATTGCATACAATGCAAAATGGGATAACAATTTCAAAATTGATAAAATGATAGACAAGTATTTGCGGCACATTACAGATGTAAAGCCCATCACTGCAAGACAGTGTATAAAACTGCTTCCAATGATTGCCAAAAGCAAGCCTAACTTGAGAGAGGATATTACATACGCTCTGCATAAAGCAGATGTTTGCCGTTATGCAGACAGTATGCAGCAATTAATTTATAATGATATTCAAAAGGCTCTATCAGAGATAAAAAAACAAGTTAAATAAAATTGAAAATTTATACCATCTTAAATTATGATAAATTCCTACAGAGTAAATATTTAAAAGGACTTGATTTACAAGGTATTTAAGATGCACAAATTATTTGTATAATAATTTTTACCCCTTTCATTAAAATTTGAGTTTTAATTCATAACGAAACAAAAAAGGCAAGTGATAGACAAATTGCTTTTAAATTTGCTCTTTTCCTTACGATTTATGTCATTTACCCAATATTTAGCTGTAGTTTATACTGTATATAACTAACTACCGTATTAAGATTTTTTTATTACAATTTTTACATATTTGCAAAAGACAAAAGGAATTTTATTGACTTATTATCTATAAATTGATATACTATATTCATTAGCAAATATATGCTTAAATTATACAGGAGGCGTAATAATGAATCCAATTGAGGTCAGAAACATTAAAATTGGAGAAGGTATACCAAAGATTTGTCTTCCTATTGTCGGTCATACTCAATACGAAATTACATCACAGGCAATGACTATTGCATCATTAAAACCTGATATTGTAGAATTCAGAGCGGACTGGTATGACGAATGTATTAGTAAGGATAACCTTATTGAAATGCTTAGCCTTATAAGAAAACTCATTGATAAGACCCCGCTTCTTTTTACTTTCCGTACTGTTATTGAGGGTGGCATACAGGAGGTTAAAAAAGCAGACTATTTAAGAATCAACAAAATAGCCATTGAAAGCGGTCTTGTTGATATGCTTGATATTGAACTTATGATAGGTGATGATGAAATAAAAGAACTTATCAAACTCGCCCACAGCAAAAACGTAACTGTTGTTTTATCTAACCACGATTTTGAAAAAACACCTGACAAAAACTTTTTATTACAACTTATAGATAAAATGGTTTCCCTTGGTGCAGACATACCTAAAATAGCAGTTATGCCAAACAGTAATAAGGATGTACTTGACTTGCTTGATTTAACAGATACAGCACATACAAAATATCCTGATTACCCTATAGTAACAATGTCTATGGATGGACGCGGTGTAATAAGCAGACTTGCCGGTGAAATATTCGGTTCTGCAATTACTTTTGGCTGTGCCAGAAAAGCATCAGCCCCTGGGCAAATCGAAGCAGGGGAACTTGCCGTTACTCTCAGAATTTTACATTCAAATTTATACCATAAAGAAATATAAAATATTTACACAAAGAGACCGAGGCAAATTGTTTTATACAATTTGCCTCGGTCTCTTTGTTCTTAAAAATGTTTATATAACTTTTACTCAAACCTTGCAATAAATACAGGCGGATTTTTCTCACATTTCAGCATATAAGTTATAGTTTCAGTTATGTCATTAGCCTCATTAAACTCAAGCTGTCTGTCATCTCCTATATATCCCACAAGCCTTTTTCCGTTTTCAAGCTGAATATAGGCAAATCTGCCGCAGCCTGCCGCATACATTGTTTTCTTGTCTGCCTCTGTCATCATATTAAGCTCTATAAGGGAATCGGCAATGCTGTCCATATCAGATGTGTCAACAGCACCAAAATCAGCTATATTGTAAACAGGCATAAGCCCCAAATCCATATCAGGAAGTTCCGAATTTATCTCAATATATGAATTTTCAGAAACAGAAAGCCTGTCGTTTACAACTTTCCAGCCGCTTTCCTCTTTAACCAAAGCTGCCTCTTTAATTTCTGATGGATTTGCAATACTTCCTCCTACAACAACAGCATATTTATTGTCGCAGGCAATATGTTTAATATCAATATCTTCATCATCAAGCCCTGCCGCTTTTATAATTGCTGTGTGTTCATCTGAACCCCTCTGAGGATTTCTAACATCACCGTGCACCGGTGCATATTTCATTAAAATATTTTTGAATTCCTCCTCTGTGTATATAGCATTTTCACCTGAAGCGGATACAACATAATAGCCGCTGCTTGAATTAACAGAAAGGAAAATTTCAAGCTCATCACCGGTCATTGAACTTATAACATCTGAAGGCTTTGCATATATAATATCCATTTCAGCCAGTATATCTTTTGAGATATTGCTGTTTTGTGCAATATCTGCCGCCATAACATTAATTTTATCCTTATAACTGTATAGAAGCCCATACTGACTTGTCAATGTTTTATCGTCTTTATTTTCATTAAGATAAGTATTTGCTGTATTAGCCAAATTCTGCATTTCACTTTTAAGCTCATCATTAAGCTCAATATCTGAAAGTCCTACGGCAATTTCAGTAATATTACTCTGTCTGTAAATATAATAGCCGCCAATTAATGCAGCAGCAATCACAATAACAGCAATTACAGCAATTAATTTCCGCTTGCCGCTTTTTTTATCCTTGCCTATTCCGCTGTCAAAACTAATATTATTCGCCATCAGTATATTCGGCCTCCTTATCTTTTATTGTTTCAAAAACGTCCTCTATTTCATTTTTATGCACTTTAAGAATTTCTGCAACTCTTTCCTCAAGTACAGCTGTTTCATCAATATAATCAATCACAACCTCCCACACAGGGTTAAAATCATCATCTGCATCAATTACTTCAGCTATGCCGTTAAAACACTCAGTGTCATAATAATCATATATTGCAGAATATTCCCAGTCCTCAACATCCCTCTCTGTAGAGAGCTTAATATGGAGTTTTCTGCCTTCCTCTTCATCAACTGCAAAAATATTTACAATATATCCTACATTTTCAGTCAGGTCAAGACTTGCCAGTTCTTTTTCCAAAAAACCTGTACTTTTGTCTTTCAGCATAATTACAATTATAGTTTCATCCATAAAACTTCCCCCTTATTCAACAGTCTCATCCCAGCTGTGTCTATGTAAATGCCCTTCAAAACAACAGCCATTAAAACCATTCTGTCTTAAAGCCTCATACAAAACAATAGCCACAGAATTTGAAAGATTAAGACTTCTATACTGTTCAAGCATTGGAATTCTCACACAAGTATCTTTATACTTAAGCAGAATTTCTTCAGGTATGCCGCTGCCCTCACTGCCAAACATAATAAAATCATCTTCATTGTATTTTACATCTGTATAGCAATGCTGTGCCTTTGTAGTTGCCATATATATCCTGGCATTTGGATTTTTTTCAACAAAGTCACTGAAATTATCATAATATGTCACATCTAAATCAGCCCAGTAATCCATACCTGCCCTTTTCAGGGTTTTATCATTTATTCTGAATCCCAACGGACGGATTAAATGAAGCTTTGTACCTGTAGCAACACAGGTACGCCCTATATTTCCCGTATTCATAGGTATTTCCGGCTGATGCAAAACTATATTCATTCTTTTCACATTCCTATCTTAAATTTATTTATCAAAATACATCTGCTTTTAAACAGGCACTATTTTTATATTACCACAAAAACAACCATATTACAATAATATTGACTATTTTTTCTATTATAATCAAAAAAACTGCTGTTTTTAGCAGTATTTATATATTATTCATTTT
>ULQT01027187.1_pt1 | contig 27771 bp, 22 predicted proteins | sample 1954791 | NCBI WGS metagenome assembly ULQT01 (sample SAMEA4835663, study PRJEB28245) | human gut metagenome | biome: gut microbiome; material: fecal sample | place: Denmark | collected 2008 | reverse complement strand
AAAAAAGCCAAAAAATGTAAAAAATGACTACATTTTTCCAGGCGGCATTTATTATATCTATATTATATCACAAATAATTTATTTTGCAAGTATGTTTATTTATTGCATAATGGTATTATGTAAAAAAAATAACCAATAATTAACACATTAATAATATGTAAACAATATAAAAACGTATTGACAATGGTATATTAATATGATATAATTTTATCGTTTGAGATTAAATATATAAGCTTGCATAAGGGGCAAGCGTTTCTACCAACTGCCTACAGTTGACTATATTAATCCTGAAAGGGAATATTGTAGTCAAAATTGGGCAGTTTTTTATATGTTAATATAAATGGCTGTAGTTACAGGAGGTAAATTTATGAAAAGAGATGTTGTAATTATCGGTGCAGGTCCCGCAGGTATTTTTACTGCTCTTGAAATGATAAAAAAGGGAAGCAATAAAAAAATATTGATTGTGGAAAAGGGTATGCCTATTGAAAAAAGACATTGCCCAAAAAGCAAGACTAAGCAATGTGTAAGCTGTAAGCCTTATTGTCATATTACAACAGGCTTTTCAGGGGCAGGTGCTTTTTCTGACGGCAAGCTGTCTTTAAGCTATGAGGTAGGCGGAGATTTGCCAAGTCTTATAGGTGAGGAACTTGCACAGGAAACAATAAATTATGCTGATAACATTTATCTTGAATTTGGTGCAGATGACCATATTGAGGGAATAGGAAATACAGAAGAAGTTAAGGATATAAGAAAAAGGGCAATACAAGCAGGGCTTAAACTTGTTGACTGTCCTATACGTCATTTGGGAACTGAAAAGGCTCAGAAAATTTATTATGAAATTGAACAGTACTTACTTAACAACGGTGTTGAAATTATATTTGGATATGAGTGCAGAAATCTGATACTGGAAGACAATATATGCAAAGGTGTAATGCTTTCAAACAGTAAGGAAGAAAAGGAAGTATATGCTGAAAGTATAGTTGTGGCAACAGGCAGAAGAGGTGCTGACTGGCTTGAAAAAATATGTGCTGAGCACAATATTGCACATCAGCCAGGAACAGTGGATATTGGCGTAAGAGTTGAAGTAAGAAATGAAATAATGGAAAAAGTAAATAACGTGCTTTATGAATCAAAGCTTATTGGATACCCTAAGCCGTTTAAAAACAAGGTGCGTACTTTCTGCCAAAATCCAGGGGGATTTGTAAGTCAGGAAAACTATGACAATGACCTTGCCGTTGTAAACGGACATTCTTACAAGGATTTAAAGTCTGACAATACAAATCTTGCAATACTTTGCTCTCATAACTTCAGTGAGCCATTTAATCAGCCTATTGCCTATGCACAGAAAGTCGGTGAGCTTACTAATATGCTTGGTGCAGGACATATACTTGTGCAGAGATTCGGAGATATACTGGACGGCAAGAGAACATGGCAGAAAGAGCTTTCACAGTCTAACCTAAAGCCAACACTGCCTGACGCTGTTGCAGGAGATATTACTGCGGCTATGCCATACAGAGCTATGATAAATATAATTAACTTTATTCAGTCTGTTGACCACGTTGTACCGGGGTTTGCATCAACTGAAACGCTGCTTTATTCGCCTGAGCTTAAATTTTACAGCAACAGGGTGAAGATGGATAAGGATTTTAATACAAACATAAAAGGTTTGTATTGCCTTGGAGATTCAAGCGGCTGGACCAGAGGGCTTATGATGGCTTCAATTATGGGCGTCCTTATGGGAAGAAGACTTGTTTAATAACTATATAACTTATAATTATACTTTGTTTAAGTTATAAATAAGGCAGTTAGCTTACGCTGACTGCCTTATTTTATTAAGCAAAGTATATTTTAATTTTAAACAGAAGTTATAGTTATAACTTTATTAGTACTGTCCCAATCTATTATGCAGTTTAATGCTGAAGCAAGACTTCTGAGTGGTACATAAGTTATGTTGTCTATAATCTGAGCAGGCTGTGAAACCGGGACAGATTTATTGCCAACAAGCATTATGTCACTTCCGACAGTAATTGATACTGCAACATTATCTTTAGAAATAACCGCTGTTTTTGATGCAGAATTCCAGCTGACACGGGCATTAAGGGCTTCAGCTATATCCCTGAGGGGAAGCATAGCAGAATTATTAATAATAACAGGTTTGTTGTCACTGTTAAGCAGAGTGCCGTTTATCAATATTTTTATTGTGCTGTCATCTGTGCTGTAGAGCTCATTAACACTTAAAGTTGTCTTGTCACTGTTAAGAGTAAGGACATAATCTGTTCCCTTTCTTACAATTGAATCATAATTGCAGGGAACAATCTCTGTTCCGTTTCTGTCGACTATGCCGTATTTGCCGTTGCCTGTTTTGCCTGTGGAAGTTGATTCATAGTATGTACTATCCTTTTTTACTATGGCAAGATTGTTGTTGAAAGAGAAAACGGTGTTTTCATATATTGGTTCAATTATTATATTATAGTTCTCATCTGCCATACCCAATGTTGTTATATAGCCTCTTGTATACTTTTCAGTTTCGGCATTATATTCATTGCATACTTTATAAGAAGTTAAATAATAATTGACATTTTTATTGTCCGCACTTAAAATTCCGGGAAGCGTTCTAATATATTCAAGGGTATTGTCTTCCTGTAATTTGTAGTAGTCATAGCAATTGTCTGAATTGAGCTTGCCTAAAAGCAATTCACTTTTATTTGTGTATATATATGTCTGATATTCAACGGGAACAACTAAATTCATATTTTTATCTACTATGCCAACATTGTTTTTAAATTCATTTTCGCCATAATATCCGACTTCTATATAGCCTTTGTCACAGTATTGAGTATCAATATAGTCATAGGTGTTTTTTAAATAGCTTTTGCCTGACAAGTCAATAACAGACCATCTGCCGCTTGATTTCTGAACGGCAAATTTGTTCCAGCCCGGTAAAAGTTTTATATCTTTATAAACAATATCCATTATGACCGTACCGTTTTTGTCTGTTACACCTTTAAGTCCTTTTAAATCAGTTACAATATTATATTGTTCAACAGCACCTTTATCATCTGCCCATTCAATGACTTCAAGACTGCTGTAAGCATATACATTGGCAGGTATTAATAAAGATAATGACATTATAATTGTAATCAATGGCTTAATTTTCATATATAACCCTCCTTGTTACTTAGTATCCTAAGTATATACCTAAAAATTAAAACTATCAATAGTATAATAATTAAAAATTCATTAAAGTTTGTAACCAATAGAAGAAAGCATTTTTTTATCCTCATCAATTGTTATGCCTGCAGTTGTAAGCATATCACCTGATATTGCTCCGTTTGCACCGCATAAGAACAGTGATTTGCCTTTATCAGGCAAAAGTCCTCTGCCGCCTGCAAGTTTTATAAATTTATCGGGCAGGGCAAAGCGGTAAATGGCTATAATTCGCTTTATTTCATTATATGGAAGTATTTTGTTATGTTCTAAAGGAGTATTTTTAATTGGATTAAGTATATTTATGGGAACAGAAGTTACATTAAGTTTCTGCAACTGCAGTGCCATATCTATTCTGTCCTCCATAGTTTCACCAAGTCCCATTATGCCGCCGCTGCAAACTTCAAGACCTGCCTCCTGAGCCGCTTTTATGGTGCGGATTTTATCCTGAGGGCTATGTGTAGTGCATATATTCTTAAAATATTTCTCTGAAGTTTCCAAGTTATTGTGATAGCGTGTAACACCTGCATTTTTTATAGCTTTAAGACTTTCATAATCTAGCAGTCCGTGAGAGGCACAGAGCTTAATGTTACATTCTTTATTTATTTTGCCGTATGTACTGCAAAGAGAATTTATTTCGTCTTTTGTAAGTTTTTTGCCTGAGGTCACTACGGAAAAATGTGCTATACCTTTAGAGGCATTATACTGAGCATAAGTTTCTATTTTATCCGTTGGTAAAAGAGGGTATTCGGGGCAGTCTGTGCTGTAGTGTGCTGACTGGGCACAGTATTTGCAGTCTTCAGAACATTTGCCGCTTTTGCCGTTTATAATTGTGCATATATCAAATGAATTACCCATAAAATGCTTTCTTATTTTATCGGCAAAGGTGCACAATGCGTCTAAATCATAATCTGTTAATGTCATTAAATCAGCTTTTGAAGCTGTGCAGCCATTTATAATTTTGTTGTATAATTCCATTTTTGCCTCCATTGTAAACTAAATTCGATATAGTTGGTTTACTATATTTTTTTAAGTATACCCCGCTTTGGCGGGGTATGTCAAATTATATTTTCTTATTAAGTATGTTAAGCATTTCTTTAACTGATTTATTTGTAACAGGATTAATTGCGTATGGGGCAATTTCTGCCAAAGGTTTCAGTACAAAAAATCTGTTTTCCATATCAATATGAGGAATAGTAAGCTTATTGTCATTTATAATTTTGTCACCATAGAAAATAATATCTATATCAAGAGTTCTCGGCCCCCAGTGTATTTCCCTTTTTCTGTCAGCATTTGCTTCAATAGTGTTTATAACCTTTAAAAGGTTGTGAGGGGAATATATAGTCTCAATTTCTATACAGCCGTTTAAAAATTCGTCCTGCTTCTCATAGCCATAGGGCTCTGTTTTTAAATAGTTTGATATTTTATTTACTTTTATATTTTTATCGGACTTTAATGAATTTACGGCAAAGTCAAGATATGCCTTTTTGTCACCTAAGTTTGAGCCTATGCTTAAATAGCATTTGTTCCAGCTCTTTGTAATAGAGACTGCCACTGTTTTTAAGGGGAGACCTATGGGAGCTGATGGCTTTTCTATTTTTATTTCAACTGATTTTACGTTAAAGTTAATAAGTATTTCACTTGCAAGCCTGTCAGAAAGAGTTTCAATAAGCTTAAAAATATTTTCTTTTACATAGGCTGTGATAAACTGTGATACTTCAGCATAATTAACTGCTTTATTTATATCATCGTTTTCTGCCGCCTCTTCAAAGTCCGTATCCATAATACAGGTTACAAAAAAGTGCTGGCCCAATACATTTTCTTCCTTTAAAACACCGTGTCTGCCGTAACAGTCGAGTTTATCTATAATTACTTTACCCACAATTACCACCTGCCTATAATTTTTTCTGTCATTAATACAGCTCTTTTATTTTCTTTAACATCGTGCACTCTTACAAAGAGTGAGTTTTTTAAAATAGCAATTACACTTGTGGCTATTGTGCCTTCAACTCTTTCAGCTGCGGGCAAGTCAAGTGTTAATCCTATTACAGATTTTCTTGATGTACCTAAAAGTACAGGACAGTCAAGTTGGTCTAAAATTTCAAGGTTATTTATAATTTCTAAATTCTGTTCATAGCTTTTGGCAAAGCCTACACCGGGGTCAAGTATGATTTTGCTTTTATCAATTCCGTATTTTTCTGCTATGTCAAGGCTTTCTTTAAGGTCTGAAATAACGTCTGAAAGGAAGTTGTCATATAAGGGCTCTTTTCTGTTGTGCATAAGACAGCAGGCAAGATTGTGTTCTGCTGTAACAGCCGCAACTTTTTCGTCATATTTGAAGCCCCATATATCGTTAATGAGGTCAACCCCTGCTTCGGCTGCTGCTTTGGCAACTTTTGATTTATATGTATCAATGGAAAGAGGAATATCAAAGTTTTCTCTTATTTTTTCTATTACGGGAACAACTCTTGAAATTTCCTCATCGTCTGTTATAAGAGTATAGCCGGGGCGTGTGGATTCGCCTCCGATGTCAATAATATCAGCACCTTCATTAATCATTTTTTCTGTGTGTTTTAATGCTGTGTCAAGAGTGTTGTGTGTGCCGCCATCACTGAAACTGTCGGGAGTAACATTGAGTATACCCATTATATATGTTCTGTCTTTAAATTCTTTGTTTCGTATTATCATATAAACTCTCCTTAATATTTTATACTCTCATTTCTTTTTTCTTCTTCCCAGTAACACAGGGATTGGGCATTGCAGTCATAGCATTGTCTTGAAAGCTTGTCTGCTCTGCAAATAATATCACTTAAATCGTTGAGATATTCAGCATTTCTTCTGTGATTTAATATTGCAGATATAATCAGGTCTGTTTCAAAAGCAGGGTAATTACATTCCTCTAAAATTTGTTTTGCTATTTCAGCACTTTTTTTGTTATGTTCACTATCGCTGTATGCTCTGCCCAAATCATGGAGCAGGGCTGTGGTATAAATTATATCTTTTGATATATTTAAATTATTTTCGAGAGTAAGTATATAGGCAATTCTTGCAACATCAAGACAATGTTCAATGCTGTGACAGCAGAAAATGCGGTTTTTCTCTTTTTGGTTTATAGCAGACATAGTTTTTTTAAAGAGGCTGTTTTTAATTATTTTGTTGTAGCTTTCCATAATTCCTCCTTAAAAAAACTGTATATTTCCCCCATAAATGAAAGGGAGCCAAAAATTAATATATTGTCATATTCAAGTGCTGAGGTTATTGCCGCCTCTACTGTGGGGCAGGCTGTTACGTTATTGTTAAATTTGCTTATAACTTTGGCATATTCTTCAGCGGGAAGTGCCCGTGGACTGTCTGATGTGACAGTAAATATTTTCTTTGCAAAAGGGGCAAAGGTTTCTGCCATTTTGTCATAAGCCTTATCTTTAAGAACTCCTGTAATAAATACAAGGTTTTTGTCTTTAAGGTAAAGGCGGATATTTTCAGCAAGGGCATTAATGCCATGGGGATTGTGAGCACCGTCTATTATAATAAGAGGTTTTCTGCTTATTACCTGAAAACGGCAGTTCCAAACGGCATTTTGCAATGATGCTTCTAAATTGTTAATACTATAGCCCATAGATGAAAGCTTTGAAAGTGCTTCTAAAGCAAGGCAGGCATTTTCAACCTGAAATTTGCCAAGCATTGTTATCTTTACATTTTTAAAATCTTTATATGAAAATACAGTTTCTTCTGTGCTGTAAGAAATATTCTTAATATCTTCATTATTAACAAATGTAATATCAGAGGAGTTCTTATGTAAAATGTTCTGTACAGAGGGTATTTGCTGTGCTGATACAGCTGTATCCTTTATTATTCCTGCTTTTTCAAAAGCAATTTCTTCAATTGTGCTTCCTAAAAACTTAGTGTGGTCAACAGCTACAGGAGTGATTACAGAGAGTATTTTGTCTGTAACATTAGTGGCGTCAAGTCTGCCTCCCATTCCTGTTTCAATGACTGCAAAGTCACATTGTTTTTTGCTGATCCAGTAAAAGGCAATGGCAGTTTCAAGTTCAAACACAGTTGGTTTGCAGTCTGAAAATGAAAGTATATCCTTTATCTCGCTTACAGTTTCTGCAAATTCATTTTCGCTTATCCATTTATTGTTATATATGAATTTATCTCTGTAATCAAGAACGGAGGGAGATGTATATCTGCCTACATTATAGCCGTTTTCAATAAGTCCCTGAGAAATAAATGAACCTACAGAACCTTTGCCATTGGTACCTGCGATATGTATTGTTTTTATTTTCTTTTGCGGATTGCCTAAAAGAGTACAGAGCTTTTCCATATTGCTTAATCCCGGGATTATGGAATTTGCTGAATTTTCTTTTATATAATTTAAGGCTTCTTTATATGTCATAGTTATCACCTGAATTTTAATAATTTTTAGTATAGCACAAATTTGTTGAAATGTATATATTCAAGTTTAAATTTGTGGTATACTTATGTCAGCAAGCGTATGAAATGATATTAAGAGGTGAAATATGAAAACACTTATTATAAATGGTTCGCCGAGGAAAAACGGTGACACAATGTATTTTGTAAATAAAATAAAAGAAGAAATTGAGTGTGATTTGATAAATGCCTATTATACGGATTTTTCTCCTTGTATTGACTGCAGGAAATGCAAAAGCGGGAAATGTATTTACAATGATGAAGTCAGTAAAATTTTAAACAACATTGATGAGTATGACAACATTGTTGTTGCAACTCCGTTATACTATAATCAGCCTACAGGCGTGCTTTTGTCAATGATGTCAAGGACACAGATGTTCTTTATGAGCGGTAAAAAATTAAAGCCTAAAAAGGGATATATTATAGTGGTAGGCGGAGGCGACTTTGTTGTTAATTCTGCTGACTGTGAGAAAACTATAAGAATAATGCTTATGGGGCTTAATGTAAAGGCTGAGGGATATGTAAGGTGTCTGCATACATCTGATATTAAGCCAAAAGATGATATAAAGGCTAATGAAGAGCTTGATGAAATAATAAATAAACTAAAATGTTAATGAATTTAAATATATAAAAAGGCGGTCTTAAAAACCGCCTTATATTTTTAATGATGATGAGAGCAGCTGCAGTTGTGTTCATGCTCATGATTATGCTCATGTTCGTGTTCGTGATTGCAGTTACAGTTATGATCATGGTGGTGATGGTGATGGCTGCTGTGCTCCTGATTATGAATTTCTTTCATTGCCTCATCTGTAATCTGGAATATATTGCCGTATGTCATAAGGCTTAATTCTCTGTCACTTATACCGTCAAGAGAATATGCACAGTAAGTGCAAAGCTCCTCTTTTGTCATAGGACAAGGGATATTTTTGAGAAAAGTTTGTTTTAAAAACTTTCTTTCGCTATTTGGCATTTCTGAAGTTTTTTCATTAATGTAGTCCAGAAGTTCTTTTGTCATCTTCTCAACATCGTCATTTGTACCTCTTGAAAGCATAAGCTGCTGGTCAAGTTCGCTGTAAAACATTTCGGAAATAGTGTTGTTTACATTAATCGCCGTTTTTACATCAACAGTAAGATTATTGTATTCTTCCTCTGAAATTCCTCTGAGTTTTTCTGAAATTTCTTCTTCAATAGGTTTTGAGAGGTCAAAACGTTCACTTATTTCATTTTCTGTTCTTTCAAATATATCCTCAAGGAAAGATGTATCTTTGGTTGTAATGACATCTTTAAGAGAGTAATACAAATCCTTTAAAACCATATCATTGCTGAATAAAAATTCAGGGTCAACAGCAAACATTGAAAGTACCTGCATATAAATAACATCATTAAAATATACACTTAAAAGTGCATATATGCTGTGTATAGCCTCAATATTACCGTCTATATCATTAAGGGCTTCTGTAATACCATCCTTATCAAACTCATCTATGCTTTCTTCTGTAGCCTTAAGTTTTTCATACATAAGAGGAAAATCAGATTTAAAACTATCCTTGCAGTCTGCATAAAACATATCCTTTAATCTGTCTATACAGGAATTTGCAAACTCCTTTGGCAAGTCTTTTGTTAAAAGTCTGACACCCTTTGTTACGTAGTCGTCATAGCGGTCTCTTGTCATTCTTAAAGGCAATACGGAAATAAGATTTGCCATAGAATATTTCCCTTCAAAATCATCAGTGAGAATTGAAGTGTAACCCCTTACGGTATCAGTAATCCCGCTGTTGTTAAGAGGAATACTGCTGTCCATATTTTTAATATCGTTAAGTTTAAATGCTTTTAAAAGCTTTTCGCCAAGCTGTTCATTAAATGATGTGTATTTATTTACATTAATGGCACAGGAGATAATTTCTTTTGTTATAGAACTTAATTCTTCTTCAAAGGCTTGTCTTTCTGTTGTTTCAAGAATGTTTTCAATATCTGTGTAGGACTTTTCAAGCCTGTCCTTTATGTCAAGTACTGACTGAGGTACTATATAATCTGCTTTTTTGGCTGGGTTTTCTGCCAAGTCATATATTAAATTTAAAAGAGTATCTTTTATCTTGTATTCTACAAGCTGTACCAGCTTTTTTTCTGTTTCGGGGGTATTCATTAAATTTCTCTCCTTTTTTAAAAATACTACTTTTAAATATAACACATTTCTGTTAAAATAGGAATAGCATTTTAAAATAAATTTTTGGAGATGTAAATATGAATAGAATAGCTTTTACAACCTTAGGCTGTAAGGTTAATTTATATGACAGCGAGGCTATGGCAGAACTTTTTGCTGAAAAGGGTTATGAAATAGTCGGATTTGATGAAACAGCAGATATTTATGTTATAAATACTTGTACTGTAACTAACTTTGGTGATAAGAAATCACGTCAGATGATAAGACGTGCAAGAAGGCAGAATAAGAATTCAATAATTGTGGCAACAGGCTGTTATGCTCAGGTAATGCCTGAAACTGTAGCCGGTATTGAAGGTATTAATATAGTAATTGGTACTAAGGACAGAAGTAAGGTTGTTGAAATTGTAGAGGCATATAAGGCTGAAAACGGTGTTGTAAATACTGTTACAGATATAAGAGAAGAAAAGGAATTTGAAAGGCTTAAAGTGTCAAGACTTAAAGACAGAACAAGAGCTTACATTAAAATACAAGAGGGCTGCAACAGATACTGCACTTACTGTATTATTCCTTATGCGAGGGGACCGGTAAGGAGCAGAAAACCCGAGGATATTATAGATGAAGTTAAAACTCTTGCTGAAAACGGGTTTAAAGAAGTTGTGCTTACAGGAATTCATGTGGCAAGCTATGGCATAGATTTGGGGAATATTACACTGGCAGATATAATAGAAAAGGTTCACTGTGTTGATGGTATTGAGAGAATACGATTTAGTTCTATGGAGCCAAAAGCTGTTGATGACGAATTTGTGGAAAGAATGGCAAGGCTTGAAAAGGTGTGTGAACACTATCATTTATCTTTACAAAGCGGCTCAGATAATACGCTTAAAAAAATGAACAGAAGATATACAACACAGGAATATGAAGCTGCATGCAAAAGACTTAGAAGAACATTCCCTGATGTTGCAATTACAACAGATATTATAGTTGGATTTCCTACTGAAACAGATGAGGATTTTAATGAAAGCTATGATTTTGCAGAAAAAGTAAAACTCAGCAAAATACATGTGTTCCCTTATTCACCTAAAACAGGAACACCTGCGGCTAAAATCAGACCTCAGGTTTCACCTGAAGTTAAAAGTGAAAGAAGTCATAAAATGCTTGAATTAAGCAACAGATTAAACAGAGAATTTATGTCTGAGTATATTAATAAACCTATGGAAGTGCTTTTTGAAAGATTTGAAAATGGTTATTATGAAGGTCACACAAGAAATTATATTAAAGTACTGTGCAAGTCTGAAAGAAATCTTGTAAACGAGCTTATAATGGTTAAGCTGACTGACATAGCTGGAGAAGAAACAATGTATGGAGAACTGATGTAAGGAGAGAAAAAATGGATTTAAACAGACTATATTACAAAGACGCTTATATAAAAGAATTTACAGCTAAGGTTATAAAATGTGAAGAAGATAAAAGGGGATATGCTGTTGTACTTGATAATACTGCGTTTTATCCTGAAGGGGGCGGACAGCCTTGCGATTTGGGCGTTATAGGTGATGCAAATGTAATTTATGTAGGTGAAAAAGGCGAAGAAATTATTCATTATACAGACAAACCTCTTGAAGAGGGTGCTGAAGTAAAGGGAATCATTGACAGGGAAAGACGTTTTGACCTTATGCAGCAGCATTCAGCAGAGCATATTGTAAGCGGTATGTTCCATGAAAAGTATGGCTATAATAATGTTGGCTTTCATATGGGAAGTGATATGATAACTCTTGACCTTGACGGTGAACTGACATGGGAACAGGTGCAGGAAATTGAGCTTAGGGCTAACAGGTATGTATGGGCAAATAAAGAGTGTAAAATCTTTACTGCAAAAGGTGAAGAACTTAAAAATATGGAATACAGAAGTAAAAAAGAGCTTCAGGGTGAAGTAAGACTTGTTGAATTTCCGGGAGCTGATTTGTGTGCTTGCTGTGGTACTCATGTAAGATACAGTGGTGAACTGGGTATTATTAAAATGTTTTCCTGTCAGGCTTATAAAGGCGGAGTAAGAATCGAAATGCTTTGCGGTAAAAGAGCATTTGACCATATTACAGAAGTAATGGAACAGAACAAGGAAATATCTAATTTGCTTTCTGCAAAGGTAAAGGAGACAGCTAAGGCTGTTGACAGGCTTTTAAATGAAAATCAATCATTAAAATCTTATGTAATTGAAATGCAGAATAAAAGACTTGAAGGCATAGTAAAAGAGTATGCAGGCAAAGACAGTGTTGTAATTTGTGAAAACGGCTTGGATCCTAATGCTGTAAGAAATCTTGCAAATATGCTTATGGAAAGCGGATGTACAGGCAGGATTGCCGTATTTTCAGGCAGTGATGAAGAGGGATATAAATACGCTGTGTGTGAAAAAGACGGAGATTTAAGACAGTTTGTAAAAGAAATGAATACTGCATTAAATGGAAGAGGCGGCGGTAAACCTTTCTTTGCACAGGGTTCTGTAAATGCTGAGTGGAATAAAATTGTAAATTTTTTAAAGGCTTAAGGAGGTTTAGATTATGAAAAGAAAAAATACTAAAGTTGCTGAAATAATATTGGTTATTGCTTTGGTTTTATTTATAATTTTTGCCTGCATTACATATAAAAATCTAAGTGTACTTTCTGAAGGTCTAAATCAGAATGCAGCAGAAGTCACAACAGAGACAACAAGCGAACAGCAGTAGGTGATAAAATGATTAGCATAGAGGAATTTGATAAGGTAGATGTAAGAGTTGGTACTGTTGTTGGTGTGGATATAAATAAGAGGGCAAAAAAGCCTGCGTATAAAGTAACGATAGATTTTGGTGCTGAAATAGGCACAAAAACATCTTCTGCACAAATTACAGAACTGTACAGCCCTGAAGATTTGATGGGCAGACAGGTTGTATGCTGTATAAATCTTACACCTATGCACATTGGAAGTGTTAAAAGTGAAGTCAGAATTCTGGGAAGTGAGTCTGAACAGGGCGTCGTGCTTCTTATGCCTTGTGAGAAAGTAAAAAATGGGGACAGAATTTTTTAAAAACGGGAGGCTTTTATGAGAAAAGTACTTGTTGTAGTTGATATGCAAAATGATTTTATTATTGGTTCATTAGGCACTAAAGAAGCTGAAAATATTGTTGATATTGTAGTGAAAAAAATAAATGAATATGATAAAGAAAATATATATGCTACAAGAGATACACATACAGAAGATTACTTAAACACAAGTGAGGGCAGACATTTGCCTGTCATACATTGTGTAAGGAATACAAAAGGCTGGGAGTTAGATAAAAAAATTGAAGAGGCTCTTTCAAATGTTGTTGTTGTAGATAAAACTACTTTTGGCTCTGTGGAACTGGCAGAAATGCTGAAAAGTGAAAATAACAAAGAAGCAATTGAAATTGAATTGGTAGGACTTTGTACAGATATATGTGTGGTGTCAAATGCTTTGCTTTTTAAAGCATATATGCCGGAAGTAAATATAAGTGTTGACAGTAAATGCTGTGCAGGAGTTACTGTTGATAGTCATAATGCAGCACTTGAAACAATGAGAATGTGTCAGATAGAAGTAAAGTAAATTATATATTCAAGGGTGACATTGTAAAAAACTTTACAATGTCACCCTTATTTGTTTTACAAGTATTTTAATATTGCTATTACATCAGATAAGTCATATTTTTTATCCCCGTTACAATCTGCCGCTGCAAGCTGTTTTTCATCAGATATTTCGGATATTCCTGAAATATGCTTTAGAAGCAGTGAGACATCGGTTTTGTTAATTGTGCCGTTTAAATCAATATCACCTATTATTACTTTTGTACCATTGGAATATGTAACAGTAATTTCAGTTATTTTTATTCCTCCGCTTGTTGAATAAATATAGTATGTATCAGGTGATGCAATTGTATAGTTAATTGCAGAAACATTTGTTGTTGAACCTCCTTGGGGAGCTGTAGCTGTTTTCTTAAATGTGCCGTCTGAGCTTTCAACTGCAAGTGCTCTGTCTGCTGAGCCGCTGTTAAAGTATTTAATTGTAAGCACGGCATTGCCGGTTACCTTAACACCTATATTTCTTGGTGAAGTTACACTTCCACCGCCGCCTAAATCTATGTAGTCAGATGATACTTTAATAGTTTTGCTTGAATTTGCAGAAAGTGTAAATATACCGTCACTGCTTGATACATTACTGCTGCAGGTTCCTGATGCAAATGAAGATGGAGTCATTGATACGGAATTACCTGTACCACCGATAATAACTGTTTCACCTACATTTGATGTATATGCTGTGGTAGTTTCAGTAGTAGTTTCTGTTGTCATTACAGATGTAGTAGATTCTGTTACAATTTCACCACCGTTGTTGTTATAATCAAGAATCTGACAATATGCAAATATAAGAGGTGCAACTCCTTTTGCATCGTTTTCTACAGTTCTTTCTGATATATAGTAGTTATAAGAGCCGTCTCTGTTTTTATATCCGGGACCTCTTGTTGCAGAAGAAGATGTAGAACCTGAGGAAGGACCTGCAAGACCTGCTGTCATACATATATCAGTAAGAGTAACCTGACTGTTGTTGTTAGTATATAAAAGCTTGTTGTCACATAGGCTTCTGAAAACCTCAAGACCTTTATTGTAATAACTGTTATCTGCAATGCCTATATTATAGCCTTTCATAAGGGCATAACTCATAGCAGCAGAACCACTTGTTTCAAGATAGTTATAATTTTCTACCGGTTTATCTATAACCTGGTACCAAAGCTTAGTGTCTGAGTCCTGATATTTAAGCATAGAATTCATTAAATCTTTATAAATATCAATAAGTGTATTTTTCTGTGCAGAGAGGTCAATGCTGAATTTCTTTTCTGCCTTTTGTATAAATGCAATATTATCAACAAGAGCCATAGCATACCAACCTGTACCTCTTAACCAATAATTTGCTGAATGTCCTGTTCCGCTTGCAGCCCAACTCATTGCAGATGATGGATTATAGCTGCTGCTTGCACTGTCAGCCTGAGCATCATAACCGTGGTAGTAAAGTCCTGTTGAGTTGTTTCTGAGCTTGCTGTAAACATTTTGTATCTGCTTAGTAACGTTATCACAGGCATTTATAAAAGCTGTACTGTCATTGGCAACTTCCAATTCATATTCAAGCCAGAATGGGGTTTCCATATATATGCCGTCAAGCCATACCTGATATGGGTATGTTTTTTTATGCCAAAGGTTTCCTTCTGATGTTGTCTGGTTTGAAAGTATATACTGAAGTACATTTGAATAAAGTGTGCTGCTTACTGCATTTTTGTACTTGCTGCTGTTTGATGAACCTGAGGCTATAAGCTCAATAAGTGCTTTGCCGCTGTTAAGGTCATCAAGAGTGTAGTTTGAAATCTTAAAATTGTTGTCTGCTATATATCCTTTAGTTGACGAGTTAGATGTTCCTATAAAAGGTGACATATAGTTATCAGCAAAGGTTTTGTAGCTTTCATCTCCCTTTATACTGCCCAGCATCATCATTGCAGATGCCATACAGCCGTTTATATATGACCATTTAAATGCACTTGTGTTTTCCTTGTTCCAAAGTGAACCGTCTGTTGGGTCTGTTTCTTCTCTCATTTGCTCTATAAGAAACTCCATTTTGTCAAATCTTTCTGAATCAACTGATGGTTCAAGAGTTGTTGATTCTGTTGGCGTATCTGAATCTGATGGTAAATATGCTTGGAGTATTGCATTTTCCTTCATTATACCGGCAGAGGTTAAAGCATCTGATTTAGCTGTTTCTGCATCAGTTAAATATGTTACATCTGAACATTTTTTAGAGCTGTCATAATAGAAAACATTTGAATCTGTATCAAAGTTAGGATATGGATTTTTATTTGTATTTGTTCCGGCAGAAGCACTTATTGTAAGTGTTCTGTCTGTAGTTACTTTTATTGTTGATGCTTTATCGCTTGTACCGCTGCTGTTTTTCATTACATTGTTAAGTGATTTTACAATAGGATCACCGTAAGTTGAATTTGCAGTAGTTTTAAAGGCGTATGTACAGCTGTCAAAATAGTTATTTTCTGAAAGCACCCAGGCACTTGCCCTTGCATCTGTACAAATAGGACACTTATAATAATAATTGTTATAAGTATGCAGATTAACCTGTCTTGTAAGAGGCAGACGTGCACCACAGTTTATAAAGTAATTATGATGCCATGTGGAATTGTACTGTAAGCTTGAGTCGCTTCCGCCGTGAAGGGATGTTTTGTGGCAGTTTTCAAACATATTATAGGAATATGTAATGTTTCTGCAGCCGCTGAAATCTGAAGAACCGTCGCCGTCTCCCTTGTCCTGTTCGTCAGTTAAATCATATTTGTTTTCGCCTTTTTTAAAATAGTTATTGTGTACCCAAAAGTTCTTGTATGAGCTGTTTTTAGAAGAGCTGCCTGAAAAACTGCAGGCATCTTCAGGATATTTTGTGAAAGTCAGGTTGCGGACTCCTATGCTGTTGCAGGACTTAAAAGTAAAGCCCCATTTTTCAATTGAAGCATCATTTCCTATACCTTCAACAGTAATATTTTTGCCGGAATTTACATCAAGCATATTAAAATAGGAATCATTGGATTTTTCATTGTCTGTAAGACCGTTTATAGCAATTACTCCATTATTTTTATCTGTAGTTTTTGTACCGTCTGCATCTCTTGTCTGAGTATCAACTGTACCTATAATTCTTACAATAATAGGGTATGAGTATTTATTGGCATTATAAAGGATATTGCCAATACCTGTATAAGAACCAAGTTTTACAGTGTTTTTGTTGCTGTTGTCGACATATATAATTTGTGCATTGTCTTTTGGAGTTCCGTCATTGTTATAACCTCCTATACCGTCATTATACTCAAAATGGCTGTATCCTGAACGGTCATGAGAAGCAACGCTTATATCGTTTTTAATTAAGGTTTCACCTGATGAGGTTGTAATTTTTACATCATAAATACCTGCTTTGATACCTACTATATCAGCTTGGCAGCCGGTAGAGGAAGAGCGTATAAGTTCAGAGTCAATAACTGTATATTGTGTATCTGTTTTCAGTTTGTAGGCTACTGATGTGTTTTGAGACAATGTGTCATTTGTCCATTCAAGATGTATGGCTTCATACCAGCCATAAGCTTGACTTATGGAGGAGGAAGCTCCAAAGGCGTTTAAAATACTGATATTGAAAGAGGACAATATGAGTATTACCGAAAGTAAAAGTGATAAAAATTTTTTCATAGTATTTCTCCCTTTGTAAAATAATATTGTTTTTTATAAAAATATTCCTGTATAGTCGGAACTTTGTTCCAGCTGTTAAAGGAATACTATAACTTTAGCTAGCACCGCAGTAACCTATCAACGGAAATAGTGAATAAGCTCCCATTTCCTTCAGAGGTTATGCTTCGCATAACAGCCTTGCCTAGCAAGGCAGAACACTTCGGCTGACGCCTCATTAACCTATCATCGGAAATAGTGAGCAAGCTCCCTTTTTCTTCAGAGGTTATGCTTCGCATAACAGCCTTGCAAAGCAAGGCAGAACACTTCAGCTGACGCCTCAGTAACCTATCTTCGGAAATAGTGAGCAAGCTCCCTTTTCCTTCAGATAGGTTACATTATAGCACAAAGAAAAATAGTTTAATATAAAAATTATGATAAATTGTAATATTTGGTAATTTGCTACAAAAAACTCCCCAAAAAGTATGGGGAGCAATAAAATAAATTTGTCATTTTTACTTAATATATATTGCCTGCTTGCCTATTTCTTTAAAACCAACGGCAGTGTAAATAGAGCTTGCAGCAGACTTGTCATAACAGACTGAACAGGATTGGCTTATTTTTAAAAGAGAATTGCAAATATAGCTTAGAAGCTTTGTAGCATATCCCTTGTTCCTGGATGTGGGTATAGTTGCAATTGAACTTATGGTAGCCATTTTTCTGCTTGTGGAATTGCATATAACAAGGGCAACTATTTTGCCTTTATCAACTGCCATATAGGTATGACCGTAATTTATAAAAAGTCTTACAACTTCTTCATTCATAAATCTTTTGAACTCATCTATCTGATTAAAAAAAGCAATTATATCATCAACATCTCTGTCAATTGCCTGTTCAATAATAATGTCTGAATAACTAACCGGAATATAATCTTTTCTTTCAAGCAGACACATATGAGTGCCGTATTTAGTGGTAAAATTAATATAGTTTTCAAAATCCCTTACAAGAGTTTCTTCTCCTTTGACTATTGAAAAAGAAATATCATTATCATCAAGATATGTTATAATTTCTTTTGTAGGTATTGTTTCCTTATCAGAATAAACCATAAGGTTATTTAGAAGTATAGCAAAAAGACAGGTAATACTGCCTCTGCTGCTGCAGGCATAAATAGTGAGAAAGCCATTTTCATAGCCGTATTCCTGTATTATATCTATCCAAAATTGTGCAAAAAGAGGTTTTCTCGTTAAATATTCATCTATGATGTTTTTATCCTGACCGCCAAGTATGGTAATCAATAGGTTCACCTCCAATGCTTGATAAAAAAATAACAATTTCAGTATTTAGTATACTAAACTATTGCTTAATTTGCAACAGAATATTTAAAAAATAAGGTAAATTTTTTATTAATAAGATAATTTGGCTGTTAAACTTATTTTTTGAAGTGAAAGGTAAGCTGCAATTCACTATATGCATTTAAAATGTGAAAATTAAAGCAAAAATGAATTTTTAAACCGTTAATCTTGCAAAATCTATAAAATTTATATTGAAATTTATTGTAATTGTTGTTATACTGTATTGTAGAATAGTGATTTTTGGCTTAAAATATGTTTTTTAGGAGGTAACAGTTAATGGTTGAATTGTTTAAAACAGGAGCTTACTATGTAAATGGTGAGCTTATACCTGATGATGGAAGTGCAGAAACTAGACTTTCACAGATGGGAGTTGACGTTAATAAGGATGAAGCTGTCAAGAAAACTATGGCTTATAATATCCTTAAAGCACATAATACAAGCGGAAATATGGATAATTTAAAAATAAAGTTTGACTGTATGGCAAGCCACGATATTACATACGTTGGTATTATTCAGACCGCAAGTGCGTCAGGAATGGAAAAATTCCCTATACCTTATGTACTCACTAACTGCCACAATTCATTGTGTGCTGTAGGAGGCACTATAAATGAAGATGACCATATGTTCGGACTTTCTGCCGCTAAGAAATACGGCGGAATATATGTACCTGCACACCAGGCTGTTATCCACCAATATATGAGAGAAATGATGTCAGGCTGCGGTAAAATGATTTTAGGTTCTGATTCACATACACGATATGGTGCTCTTGGCACTATGGCTATAGGAGAAGGCGGCGGGGAACTTGCTAAACAGCTCTTGTGTCAGACTTATGATGTGGCAAGACCTGATGTTATAGGTATATACCTTACAGGCAAGCCTGAACCGTTTGTAGGACCTCAGGATATTGCTCTTGCTATTATTGGTGCAGTTTTTGAAAACGGATATGTTAAAAATAAGGTAATGGAATTCATTGGTGACGGTATTGAAGGACTTGGTGTTGAGTACAGAAACGGTATTGATGTTATGACAACTGAAACTACTTGTCTTTCTTCTGTATGGAAAACTGATGATAAAGTTAAGGAATATTATGCTGATCATGGCAGAGTTGGGGATTATAAGAAGCTTGAGCCTGAAAATGGTGCTTATTATAATGGTATTGTTTATGTGGATTTATCTAAAATTAAGCCTATGATTGCAATGCCTTTCCACCCAAGCAATACTTACACAATTGATGAGTTAAATGCTAATTTAATGGATATTCTTGATGAAGTTGAAAAGAAAGCTGTAAAGACTATTGATAATCCTGATATTAAGTTTGAATTAAAGAGCAAGGTAAGAAACGGAAGACTTTATGTTGACCAGGGTGTTGTTGCAGGCTGTGCAGGCGGTACTTATGACAATATATGTGATGTTGCTGATATTCTTGAAGGACAGACTATAGGTGCAGAAGATTTTGCACTTAGTGTATATCCGTCAAGTCAGCCTACATTTATGAGCCTTGTTGAAAATGGTTCTATATTTAAGATTATGCAGGCAGGTGCAACTGTACGTTCTGCTTTCTGTGGACCATGTTTCGGTGCAGGTGATGTGCCAAGCAATCAAGGTCTTAGTATAAGACATTCTACAAGAAACTTCCCTAACAGAGAAGGTTCAAAGCCGGGAAATGGTCAGATAGCAGGTGTTGCACTTATGGATGCACGTTCAATTGCGGCAACAGCTATTAATAAGGGCTATCTTACACCTGCAAATGAAATAGATGTAAACTTCTCTAAGCCTAAGTATTTCTTTAATAAGTCTGTATATGAAAACAGGGTTTACTTTGGCTATGATAAGGCTGACACAAGTGTTGAACTTAAATATGGACCTAATATTAAGCCTTGGCCTGAAATGAGTCCTTTGACTGACAATTTATTATTAAAGGTAGCAAGTCTTATAACTGACCCTGTTACTACAACAGATGAGCTTATCCCATCAGGTGAAACAAGCTCTTATCGTTCTAATCCTTTAGGTCTTGCTGAGTTTACTCTTTCAAGAAAAGATCCTAATTATGTGCCGACAGCTAAGAAAATTCAGTTGGCTGAAAAGGCAAGAATAAAGGGAGAATGCCCTGCAGAAAGTTCAGAAGAAGTTGCTGAGATTACAGATATTTTAAAATCTAAGTTTGATATAAACAGGGAAAATACAGGTATTGGCAGTACAATATTTGCTGTTAAACCGGGTGATGGTTCTGCAAGAGAACAGGCTGCTTCTTGTCAAAAAGTTCTCGGAGGTTGGGCTAATATAGCAAATGAATATGCTACAAAGAGATACCGCTCTAATCTTATTAACTGGGGTATGCTCCCATTCCTTTTTGAAGGTGAGCTTCCTTTTGAAAACGGCGACTTTATATTTATACCTGATGCTGCAAAGGGTATTAAAGAGAAGAAGACTGAATTTGACGCATACGTAGTTAAAAAGGACAGTATGAAAAAATTTACTCTTAAAATGGGTGACCTGACTGATGATGAAAGAGAAATTATACTTGCAGGCTGTCTTATAAATTACAACAAAAATCTTGCTAAAAACAGATAATATGTGTTAAAATGCTCAGACAGAGAAATTCAAAGTGTTTAAAATTGCAATATATGAGTTATTATGCAGATGTATTTATTATATGGAGGGACAAGAATGCCCCTCCTTTTTACAAAACTATGTAAAAGAATTTTAAATCTATGTTATATCGATGTAAAATCGTAATATTTTCTAGTTGTTTTGCATAAATTATCTGGATATTATAACTTAAATATTGTTAAAATAATAGAGTTCTAATAAGTGGAATTTTATGTTATAATGTTAGCAATGTTTGATATAAGTTTCACAAGTAGTGGTGCAGTTATATCAATATTTGCGTAATGTTTATTATGTAGTTTGAAAGGAGAAACAAAAAATGTTAAATAAGAAAACTGTTGATGATTTACAGGTTAAAGGTAAGAATGTCCTTGTAAGATGTGACTTTAATGTTCCTTTACAGGATGGTGTTATTACCGATGAAAACAGAATTGTAGCTGCATTGCCCACTATTCAGAAGTTGACTTCTGAAGGTGCAAGAGTTATTCTTTGTTCTCACTTAGGCAAGCCAAAGGAACCAAGTGCTGAATTTTCTTTAGCTCCTGTTGCTAAGAGATTGTCTGAAAAACTTGGTAAAGAAGTAGTTTTTGCTGCTGATAATGAGGTTGTAGGACCTAATGCCAAGGCAGCTGCTGCAAATATGAAAGACGGCGATGTTATTCTTCTTGAAAATACAAGATTCCGCAAAGAAGAGACTAAAAATGGTGAGGAATTCAGCAAGGACTTAGCTTCTTTAGCTGATATTTATGTAAATGATGCTTTTGGTTCTTCTCACAGAGCTCACTGTTCAACAGTAGGCGTAACAAAGTATGTTAAGGAAGCTGCTGTAGGTTATCTTATGCAGAAAGAAATAGATTATCTCGGCAATGCTGTAAATAATCCTGTAAGACCTTTTGTTGCTATTCTTGGCGGTGCTAAGGTAAGTGATAAGATTAATGTTATAAATAATCTCCTTGATAAGGTAGATACGCTTATTATCGGAGGCGGTATGGCATATACTTTCTTTAAGGCTCAGGGTTATTCAATCGGTAAGAGCCTCCTTGAAGAGGATAAGATGGATTATGCACTTGAAATGGTTAAAAAGGCTGAAGAAAAGGGTGTTAAGCTCCTTCTTCCTATTGATACTGTTGTTGCTAAAGAATTTGGTGCAGGCAAGCCTCATCATACTGTTGAAAGACCTGAAAATCCTGCAGAACCGTTTATTGCTGATGATGAAGAAGGATTTGATATTGGTGAAAAGACAAGAGTGCTTTATGCTGATGCTTTAAAAGATGCTAAGACTGTAGTTTGGAACGGACCTATGGGTGTATTTGAAATTTCTGATTATGCAGAGGGTACAAAGGCTGTAGCTCAGGCTTTGGCTGATATTGATGCAACTACTATTATTGGCGGAGGAGATTCAGCTGCTGCTGTTAACCAGATGGGCTTTGGCGATAAGATGAGCCATATTTCTACAGGAGGCGGTGCTTCACTTGAGTTTTTAGAGGGTAAAGAACTTCCAGGTGTTGTTGCTGCACAGGATAAATAATCATATAAAATATTTCCTATTTTAAAAAAAGGCTGTTGAGATTTCAACAGCCTTGTAGTATAATGAGAGCAGGAACATATTAATTACATAGAGAGGGTGTAAATATTATGAGAAAACGTATGGTTGCCGGGAACTGGAAGATGAATAAAACTCCGAGGGAAGCTGTTGATTTAGTTAATTTACTTAAAGATAAAATAGATAAAGAAGATGTGGATGTTGTACTTTGTGTGCCGGCAATAAATCTTATTGCTGTTGCTGAATCTATAATGCACACTAATATTAAGCTTGGTGCTGAAAATCTGCATTATGAAAATTGCGGTGCTTATACAGGAGAAACCTCTGCTACTATGCTGAAGGAAATTGGCGTTAAATATGTAATAGTAGGACATTCAGAAAGACGCAGTTACTTTAAGGAAAATGATGTAATTGTCAATAAAAAGGTTTTAAAGGCTTTTGAATATGGTATTATACCTATAGTATGTGTTGGTGAAAGTCTAGAAGAAAGAGAAGACGATATTACTATTGAAAAAATTAGAATACAGGTTAAAAAAGCTCTTAAAAATCTTACTGACAAACAGGCGGAAAGTGTTGTTGTTGCTTATGAGCCTATATGGGCAATAGGTACAGGCAAACATGCTACCAATGAACAGGCACAGGAAATTTGCCACGAAATCAGAAAATGTATTGGTGAAATGTTTGGAGAAAAAATTGCTCAGAAGACAAGAATACTTTACGGCGGCAGTGTAAACGGTAAAAATGCCAATGAATTGTTTGCAATGCCTGATATTGACGGCGGACTTGTAGGCGGAGCCAGCCTTAAAGAGGAATTTGCAAACATTGTTAATGCTGATGTGTAAACAATAGTATAACGATTGTAACAGGGCTTTGACAATGAAATGAGTTTGGTAAAAATGGGTTTGATGTTGCTCACAATTTATAAATATAAACTATAGGAGCATTAGCCAAATCAGTATATGATTTATAAAGTAAAACCGTTATGTAAAGCATAACAATCGGAACAAAGTTCCGATAATTTAATTATGTTTCAAAAGAAGCAAAAGGAGAAATAAAAAATGAGTAAAAAAACAACTGTTTTAATGATTTTAGACGGATTTGGTCTTAATGATAAGACAGAAGGAAATGCTGTAAAACAGGCAAACACACCTGTAATTAATAAGATAATGTCTGAATATCCCTGTGTTAAGGGATACGCAAGCGGTATGGCTGTTGGTCTGCCTGACGGTCAAATGGGTAATTCTGAAGTAGGTCATCTCAATATGGGTGCAGGCAGAATTATTTATCAGGATTTGACAAAGATTACGAAGTCTATTGATGATGGTGATTTCTTTGAAAATGAAGCATTGCTTGATGCAGTTAAAAACTGTAAAGAAAACAATACATCTCTTCACTTGTATGGCTTGCTTTCGCCGGGTGGTGTGCATAGTCATTTAAGCCATGTTTATGCCTTGTTAAAGCTGGCTAAAATGAATGGACTTGAAAAGGTATATGTACATTGCTTTTTAGATGGCAGAGATACTCCTCCGTCATCTGCAAAAGGGTTTATAGCTGAGCTTGAAGCTAAAATGAAAGAAATCGGTGTAGGTAAAGTAGCCACTATTTCAGGCAGATACTATGCTATGGACAGAGATAACAGATGGGACAGAGTTGAAAAGGCATATAATGCTATGGTTTTAGGTGAAGGAGAAAGTGCACCTTCAGCTGATGAGTGTATGGCAGCATCTTATGCAAAGGAAGTATATGATGAATTTGTAGTGCCTACTGTAATAATGGAAAACGGTGCTCCTGTTGCCACAATTAAAGAGAATGATTCAATTATTTTCTTTAACTTCCGACCAGACAGAGCAAGAGAAATAACAAGATGTTTCTGTGATGTGAAATTTAATGGATTTGAAAGAGCTAATGGTTATTTCCCTGTTAAATATGTATGTTTTACAGACTATGATGTTACTATTGAGAATAAAGAAGTTGCATTTAAGAAAGAAAGTATTACAAATACATTTGGTGAATATATTGCTAAGAAGGGCTTAAAACAGGCAAGAATTGCAGAAACTGAAAAGTATGCTCACGTTACATTTTTCTTTAACGGCGGTGTTGAAGAGCCTAATGAAGGAGAGGATAGAATCCTTGTACCTTCACCTAAGGTTGCCACTTATGATCTGCAGCCTGAGATGAGTGCGGTACAGGTTACAGATAAGCTTGTTGATGCTATTGAAGGCGGAAAATACGATGTGATTATTATAAATTATGCAAATCCAGATATGGTTGGTCATACAGGTATTATGTCTGCTGCTGTTAAAGCTATTGAAACTATTGATAACTGCCTTGGCAGAGTAATGGAAAGCATCTTGAAGACAGACAGTCAGATGTTCCTTTGTGCTGACCACGGAAACAGTGACCAACTTGTTGACTATGAAACAGGAAAACCTTTTACTGCACATACAACAAATCCTGTTCCTTTTGTGCTTGTTAACTGCAAGAAGGCTAAGGGACTTATGGAAGACGGAAAGCTTTGTGATATTGCTCCTACGCTCCTTGATATGATGGATTTGGAACAGCCTGAAGAAATGACAGGTCACTCTTTACTTGTGAAATAAATTTATTTTAAATAAATTTAATAAAAAATTGTTATATTTTTGTAGATTTTTTCTATGAAATAGGTTATAATTAACACTAAAGACAATTTTGAAAGGAGAACAAAAAATGAAAGGTTATTTAGAAATTGTTGACGTTTTAGCAAGAGAGGTACTTGATTCAAGAGCTAATCCTACTGTTGAAGTAGAGGTTATTGTTGATACAGGTGACGGCAACCAGGTAATGGGAAGAGCTGCTGTTCCTTCAGGTGCTTCTACAGGTCAGTTTGAGGCTGTTGAAATGAGAGACGGCGGTGACAGATACTGCGGTAAGGGTGTTCTTAACGCTGTAAATAACGTTAATGATATTATTGCTGATGAAATCATTGGTATGAACGCTTTAGATCAGGTTGGTATTGATGAGACAATGATTGCTTTAGACGGTACTCCAAACAAGGCTAAGCTTGGTGCTAATGCTATCCTTGGTGTGTCTATGGCTGTTGCTAAAGCTGCTGCTGAGGCTCTTAATATGCCTTTGTATCAGTATCTTGGCGGTTTTAACGCTAAGACTTTGCCAGTTCCTATGATGAATATTATGAATGGTGGTAAGCATGCAGACAACACTGTTGACTTACAGGAATTTATGATAATGCCTGTTGGTGCTAAGACTTTCAGCGAAGCTTTAAGAATGTGCTGTGAAATTTATCACGCATTAAAGAGCGTATTAAAGAGCAAGGGTTATTCTACAGGTGTAGGTGACGAAGGTGGTTTTGCTCCTGACTGTGCTACAGCAGATGAGGTTATTGATAACATTCTTGAGGCTGTTGAAAAGGCTGGCTATAAGCCAGGCGAAGAAATCAGAATTGCAATGGATCCTGCTTCTTCTGAATTATATATGGAAGATGGTTTATATCATTTCCCTGGTGAAACTAAGGCTAAGGGTGCTTCTGAGGAAATTACAAGAACTTCTGCTGAAATGGTTGATTACTATGCTGCACTTTGCGACAAGTACCCAATTATCTCTATTGAAGATGGTTTAGCTGAAGAGGACTGGGATGGCTGGAAGATGCTTACTGAAAGACTTGGTGACAAGGTTCAGTTAGTTGGTGATGACTTATTCGTTACTAATACTAAGAGATTACAGAAGGGTATTGATTTAGGCGTAGCTAATTCTATCCTTATTAAGGTTAATCAGATTGGTACTCTTACAGAGACATTTGATGCTATTAAGTTAGCTAATAGAAATAATATGACAGCTGTTGTATCTCACAGATCAGGTGAAACTGAGGACGCTACAATTGCTGATATAGTATTAGCTGTAAATGCCGGTCAGATTAAGACAGGTGCTCCTGCAAGAACAGACAGAGTTGCTAAATATAATCAGTTGTTAAGAATTGAGGAAGAGCTTGGTGATACAGCTCAGTATCTTGGTCTTGACGCTTGGTTTAACTTAAAGAATAAGTAATTAAATTATAATTTTTTATATAAGAGCTGCACCGCATTTGCTGTGCAGCTTTTTGTATTAATGAATAAAGTTTATATATGTTATATTATTGAAACTTTGTTGCAGTTGTTATACTTTATAAAGTTATAATAACTTCGGTTGATATTGGCAGCTTATCATTGGAATTATGAGGAAGCTCTTGTTATATTTAAATGAATTATATTTGTGGTAATAAATGAGCTGTTGACAAGAGAATATTATAAAGATATAATGAATGAAAAAAACGGAGGATTGTATTATGAAGAAATATATTATATTAATAGTTGCTTTATTGGCAGTGACAGGCTGTGGGAAAAAGAATGACAGTGATAATACAAATATAAGTACTACTGAAGCGGTAACTGAGGAAAGTACTGAGACAACAGAGGGAACCAGTGAAGTTGAAAGTGAAGAAATATTTACATCAGATGAAACTAAAATTGATATTGACATTCAAGATGAAAGTGATGCCAAGAATAACAGCAGTGAAAAGGAAAAAGATAATTTTGAAAGCAGCAAGACTTATGCTGCTTTAATGGGGCTTGCTGAAAATGCAGGCTTTGACATAAGTTATGAAAACGGAAATGTTGTTTACAAAACTTATATCACCGATGATACAGTTGACTATATAAAGGAGAAGAGTGCTGATTACAAAAGTAAATGGGAAGAAACCTGTGGTTTGTATGAAGAATTCTGTTCTGAAGCAGTCAGAACTGTAAAGAGTAATAATGTGACAGGCGTAAATGTTGTGCTGGAGGTATTGGGAAGATCTGATAATCAGATATATTTTAAAAATGAAAATGGTACAAGTATTTATGATAGTTATGTTGAGTAAATTACTATTTATAATGTGTTAAAAAGCAGTTTATAATTTTTTGTTAATTTACTTTAGAAAGCAAATTATATGAATATTGACAAATAAAAAATTAGGGCTCGTCAAATGACGAGCCCATCTTTTGTAAAATTATCCAAAATGCCGTCTCCAGTTTTTTGACACCTAGCTTAGCTAGGTGGGTTTCCGCAGAACAATCATCTGCCTTCCGCTGCCCAAAGGGAATTAGCTTGCGGCCTGACATAGAAAGTACAATGTAGGAATCCCGTTCAAAAAATGTAGGTTCAAAAATAAAAGGTCGCGGGCATTTCAGACAATTTATATAAACTTAATTAAA
>ULQT01005952.1_pt1 | contig 28877 bp, 28 predicted proteins | sample 1954791 | NCBI WGS metagenome assembly ULQT01 (sample SAMEA4835663, study PRJEB28245) | human gut metagenome | biome: gut microbiome; material: fecal sample | place: Denmark | collected 2008 | reverse complement strand
CAAGATATTAAAGAAGTAGCGCATTTCGCTGGCCCCATCCACATCGGCTGCCTCACGAAGCTCACGCGGGATTCCCTGATAGTAGGTACGGGCAATGATCATATTCCAGACGCTGAATGCACCCGGCAGGATAACCGCCCACATGGAATCCAGCAGACCGATATTGTTGATGAGCAGGTAGGTAGGGATCAGACCGCCGTTGAAGAACATCGTGATAACGAATAAGGTGTTGAAAAATTTCTTTCCCTTGAAGTCCGGCAGCGACATCGGATAGGCTGCCAGCATCGTTACGGCAACGGAAATGACGGTAAATATAACCGAATAAAGAACAGCGTTTTTGAAGCCGACCCATATCTGTTTGTCCGAGATGACGCGCTCATAGGCATCCAGGCTCCATTTGCTGAAGTCAAAGGAAATGCCCTTGTTTTGCAATGTGACGGGGTCCATGAACGAAGCGATCACAATGTAAACCATCGGCACAATAATGGCGATGAGAAACACAGCCAACAGTGCATAGCCGCAGTAGAGGATGGCTTTGTCTTGTTTGGTATAGATCTGCATTCCAGACTTTTTCTTAGACATAGCGGGCACCTCCTTACAAGCCTTGCCCATCGTTCATCTTGGCAACGACTTTGTTTACAGCGATAAGCAATATGACATTGATAACTGTGTTGAACAGACCGACTGCTGTTGAAAAGCTGTAATCACCGTCTAACAGACCTTTTTTATACACATAAGTGGCGATGATTTCTGCCGAATCCAGGTTCAGATCCGTTTGCAGTGCGTAGGCTTTTTCAAAGCCGATGCTCATAATGTTGCCTGCCTGCAGGATGAACTGAATCACGACCATATCCTTGATGGCGGGCCATTCAACGGTTCGTATTTGCTGAATCAGGTTCGCGCCGTCCAGCATGGCGGCTTCTTTCAGCTCCTGGCTGGCGTTGGAAAGCGCGGCTGTGTACATAATGGAGGACCAACCTGCACCCTGCCAGATTCCGCTGATGATGTAAATCGGGCGGAAAGCCTCCGGCAATGTCATAAAGTTGATGCCGGTATGAAACAGCCCATTTACAGGACCTGTGACAGACAGCAGAACACGAACGATACCGCACAGCACGATCACGGAAATAAAGTTGGGCATATACAGGACAAGCTGTACCTTCTGCTTGATCTTATTGCTTTTAATGCGGTTGAGCAGGAAGGCCAACAGAATCGGAATGGGGAAGCCCCACAGCAAGCCATAGACGCTCAGTTTCAAGGTGTTGATCAAATACCGCATGAAATCCGGCGAGGACAGGAACCGCGTAAAGTTCTTGAACCCGACCCATTCGCTGCCCCAGATGCCCTTGAACGGGTTGTATTTTTGGAAGGCGATCAGTACACCGCCCATAGGAATGTAGCGGAATACAAGGGTCAGCAATACAGCCGGCATCAGAAATAGCAGGTAGAGCTGCCAATGACGTTTAATGTACACCCATGTATTATGCAGTTTACGGTCAACCGCCATGACCGCGCTTTGGGGTGCAACTGACTTTGGTTTCATGAATCATTCTCCTCCTTTTTGATTTCATTGTACCGTTTCTTCTTTGTTTTACATTTGCACAACACGTTCTGCTCAGACCCCCTTGAATGGTGCATTTGTAAAACCCTGTGATTTATTTATACCATCACCAATCGCAAAAATCAATGGCGTTTTCCTCGTTTTTAAGCGAATTACGGTACATTCGTGCAGCTGCACAAAAACCAGTGCGTGCGAATGTGCAATATGCTGATTTGCGTTTTTACATTTGACTAATTTGTGCATATGCACTATACTGGTATCAGAAACACCGGAATCTCCCGGGCGGAGATACCTACAGAATATATTTATTAAAGTATATTTCTTACTTATAGAGTGTACAGAATCGAGGCAGGCCATGTCTACCAAAGTCACCATTCAGGATATTGCCAACGAGCTTCAGCTCTCCCGCAATACGGTTTCCAAGGCTATCAATAACACCGGCGTTCTGACCGATGCCACACGGGAGAAGATCCTGCGCAAGGCTGCCGAAATGGGATACAAGCAATTTTCCTACCTTCCGGTATTTGATGGGAAAAGCAACGCTGGGGATGCTTCCATTCTCCCCGTCGATAAGCGGGAAATTGCCATACTGACAACCCGTTTTTTGAATAACTCCCACTTTGCCGCAATGATGTTGGATCGCTTTCAATCAGAACTTCAGCATCTTCACGCCTGTATGACGATCCACCGCATTTCGCCCGCTGAGCTGGCTGCAAAGGAGCTGCCGTCTTCCTTAAATACAGAGCACACGGCAGGCATCATCTGCTTTGAAGTATTTGACTATGATTACGCCCAGATGCTTTGTACGCTGGGCATTCCGCTTCTTTTTGTGGACACACCCGTGACGGAAATGCGCCCTCCGCTGCAGGCTGATCGGCTGTATATGGAAAACCGTATCGAAATTCAGAACATGATGGCGCAGATGGCACAGCGCGGACGAAAACGTATCGCCTTTGCCGGGGATAAAGAGCACTGCCAGTCTTTTCATGAGCGTTACCTGGCTTACAAAGATGCAGCCGAGCATTTTGGTATGGCAACCGACTGGCCGACCTGCGCAACGCAAAAAGCACAGCCAAACTATTCGGAGTATCTGTATCAGTCGCTGCGCGGTTGCCCGACCATGCCGGACGCTTTTATCTGCGCTAATGATTTTATAGCAATGGATCTTATCAACGCCTTGCATCGTCTTGGCTATTCCGTTCCGGATGACATCTGGATTTGCGGATTTGATGACAGCCAAGAGGCATCGTATTTTTCACCTCGGCTGACATCCATTCATATTCACGGGCAAATCATGGGGTATGCCGCCGCCAATCTGCTTATGACCCGTATTGAGGAGCCCTCGCTGAATTATCGGACTGTTTATACGGAAACGAATCTGATCCTGCGTGAATCCACAGGAGATTGAGAGGTACAGTATGCGTGACCTGTGGGACAAGCCGTGGTTTTCTGTGCTGACAAAGCTGACATACAGCGCCTATCTGAACATTTTGTGGCTTATATGCAGCCTGCCTGTTTTTACGATCGGTGCCTCCACTACGGCGCTGTTTTACTGCACATTGAAAATGGCAGAGGATCGTGATGAGGGTCTTACCCGTATGTTCTTCCGTGCGTTTCGCAGCAATTTCAAACCTGCCACAAAGCTGTGGCTTATCCTGCTGGCACTTGGCTGCTTTTTGGGCGTCGACGGCTTCGTGTTGAGCCGCCTTTGGAACACCAGTGCATTCTGGACGATTTTGACAGCGCTGGTGATCGGTGCTGCCGTGCTGTACGCCATTGTACTGCTCTACGCATTTCCCCTGCTGGCACGTTTTGAAAATACGACGCTTGGCATTTTAAGGACCTCCTTTGCCGTCGGGGTTCGCTATTTGTTCTGCACCCTGCTGATGGCGTTCATCTACGCTGTCATGGGGTGGATCACAGTTTGCGTATTCGCGCCCGCCTTTCTTTTGGGAATGGGCTTGTGTGCCATGCTATGTTCTTTCCTCTTGGTAAAAATCATTCATCTTATCGGCGGAGATCCCGATGCGGCAGATGAGGAATCGCACGATGCAGAGCGCTGATCTTGCCACCCTGCGCGCTCTGCATGGGCGCAAAAGATGGGAACACATTTGGGCATACTACAAACTTCCCATCATAGGAATTTTAATCGTTTTGTACATTTTCGGATATGCCGCTTATCGGCATTTCACCAAAAAAGAAGCTGTGCTGTACGTTAGCCTTGTGAACATTTCAGCCGGTTCTGATTTGACCGGGCAGCTTACTGACGGCTTTGCCCAAGATGCGCATCTGACAAAAAAGCAGCAGGTCAATCTGCTGACCGGGCTGATTATAAATGAAACTGCCAATGTCGATGAACAATATATCTATGCCTCGGAGCTGAAGCTGCTGGCTGCTGTCAGCGCACAGCAATTAGATGTTATTCTAATGGACACCGCTGCGCGAGATCAACTGCAAGACGAAGAATATTTTCTTGACCTGCGTACACTGGATGCAGATTTCGGCAGCTTGGATGAATTGTCTGCCGATGGTGTAACGCTGGATATTTCCGACACACCCCTCATAGCACAAGCCGGTTTCGAGGAATCCGTTTACCTCGGTGTCATTGCAAATGCACCGCATCCGGAGCGCGCAGCTGCCTATATTCGTTATCTTTTGAAGTAGTAAAGCTGCTTCTTTTTGTTCGATACATTCAGCAAGGAGAGATACACATGGATATTGTAACGATTGGTGAAGTTTTGATCGACCTGACCCAGACCGGCAGGGATGAACGCGGCATTCCGCAGTTTGCGGCAAACCCCGGCGGCGCCCCCGCCAATTTGGCGGTTGCCGCCGCCAAGTTGGGCGCACAGACTACCTTTATCGGCAAGGTGGGCGAGGATGCCTTTGGCCGCTATCTGACCGAGGTTTTGCAGGAAAACAAGGTAAACACCCGCTATATGGTCACCGATGCCGACCACCCTACCACCATGGCCGTTGTGTCGGTGGATGCCTCCGGTGAGCGGGATTTCAGCTTTTACCGCAGTGCCAACGCTGATGTGAAGCTGCGCAAAGAGGATATTCCGGAGGAAGCCCTGAAAGCCGCCAAAATCGTGCATTTCGGCTCGGTCAGCCTGACTGCCGACCCCGCCCGCACCGCCACGCTGGACGCCGCCGCCCGTGCCAAAAAGCTGGGGGCAATCATCACCTACGACCCCAACTACCGCGCCAACCTTTGGCACAGCGAGGAAGAAGCGATCACACAGATGAAAGCTCCCCTGCCGCTGGTGGATATCCTGAAGGTTTCGGACGAGGAGCTGCCCCTGCTGACCGGCACCACCGACTGCGAAAACGGCACGGCGCAGCTGGCACAAAACGGCATTCGGCTGATTTTTGTCACCTTGGGTGCAAACGGTGTGTTCTACCGCTTTGGAGAGAAAACCGGTCATGTAGCCGGTGTTCCCTGCAAGGTGGGCGACACCAACGGTGCAGGCGACACCTTCTTTGGGGCAGCGCTGTCCAAGCTGTGCAAGGAGGATTTGAACACCCTGACGGCGGACAAACTGGAAAGCATTCTGGCTTTTGCCAACAAGGCGGCCAGCATCACCACTAGCCGCCGCGGTGCCATCCCCGCCATGCCCACCCTGACAGAAGTGGAGGGCTGACCCATGGCGCAGGAATTTTCCGCACGATTTGCCCGCCATAAGGACGAGCTGGAATGGCTGTTCATGGAATTGTACAACAACCGGGAAGGGTTGGAGGTTCTTGAACGGGAGATGGCAGACGCCTACGACGCCCGCAGCGCCGAGCTGAAGGCGCTGGACAAAGCTCGTACCGCCGACCCGAACTGGTACAAGCGGGGCAATATGTTCGGCATGACGATGTACACCGACCTGTTTGCCGGAAATTTGAAAGAACTGGCAAAGAAGCTGCCCTATTTCAAGGAGCAAAAGCTGACCTATCTGCACCTGATGCCTTTACTGCAGATGCCCCACCCGCACAACGATGGCGGCTATGCGGTGGAGGATTTCGACACCGTAGACCCGGCTCTCGGCACGAATAAAGACCTCGAAAATCTGACCCGCGAACTGCGCAAGGCCGGCATCAGCCTGTGTCTGGATTTTGTTATGAACCACACCGCCAGCACCCACCGCTGGGCGATGGCGGCCAAGGCGGGCGACCCGTGGTTTCAAGCCTACTACCACCTGTTTGATGACCGCACCATCCCGGACCGATACGAGCAGACCGTGCCGCAGGTATTTCCCAACACCGCGCCCGGCAACTTTACCTGGTGCGAGGAGATGCACAAGTGGGTGCTGACCACCTTCCACGACTACCAGTGGGATCTGAACTACGCAAACCCGGCGGTGTTCGTGGACATGACCAAAAGTATTCTGCATCTGGCAAATCTGGGTGTGGAAGTGTTCCGCATTGACGCTGTGCCTTACATTTGGAAGCAGCTTGGCACGACCTGCCGCAATTTACCGCAGGTACATACCATTGTGCGGATGCTGCGCATGGTGCTGGAATGTGTCTGCCCCGCGGTCATCCTGAAGGGCGAAGTGGTCATGGCACCCAAGGAGCTGGCGGCGTACTTTGGCACACCCGAAAAGCCGGAATGTCATATGCTTTACAATGTGTCCACCATGGTCAACCTGTGGGCTGCCTTGGCAAGCCGCGACACCCGCCTGCTGAAGGCACAGCTGGACGCCCTGCACGCCCTGCCAGGCAACTGCTGGTTTGTAAACTATCTGCGCTGCCACGATGATATCGGCTGGGGTCTGGATGAAGCGGCTGAGAACCGTTTTGATATTGACCCCCAAAAGCACAAGGAGTATCTCTACCATTTTTATGCGGGCGATTTCCCTGGAAGCTGGGCAAAGGGCGAGCTGTACAACTACGACCCTGCTACCGGCGATGCCCGCAGCTGCGGAACCACCGCCAGCCTGTGCGGCGTGGAGCAGGCACTGGAATCGGGCGATGTGATCGCGCTGGACTACGCGGTCCGCCGCGACCTGATGCTGCATAGCGTCATGGCATTTTTGCAGGGATTTCCGATGCTGAACTCCGGCGACGAGATCGCCCAGCTCAACGGCTGGGATTACAAGTCCGACCCCAATCGGGCAGACGACAGCCGCAACCTGCACCGCAGTGCGTTTAACTGGCAAAACGCAAAACAGCGCACCCAAAAGGGTACGCTGCCGAACAAGCTGTGGCAGGGCATGGAAGAACTGCGCAAAATGCGAGCAGACGAGTGCTTTGCCCCGGATGCGTGGGTAACCACCTGGGACACCCACAACCCCGGCGTCCTGGCACTGGTCCGCAAGCACGGCGAGGAAACGCTGGTGGGGCTGTTCAACTTTACCGAATACCCGGCAGGGGCCGGTCTTGACGCTTTGGGCGGCAGCTACCGTTCCGCAGACGGTCAGCCCGTCTGGCTGGCGGATGTAGAACTGGAACCGTATCAGGCACTGCTCGTGAAAAATGTATAAGCCTTGAGGCAGACATATATCCCCGTTCGGCTGCACCATCCATGCAGGTAGTTATGAAATGATTGTCAGGCATTTTACGTTTATGCCTTCAGAATTGGTCAAATTAGAAGTTTTCTTCCTTTCCGTGTTGTATCGTTATTCTGTGTAACCCATTTGCATGCACTTTCCGGCGAGAAAAAAGAGCCTGGAGAACCTTACCGATTTGGTAAGGCCCTCCGGGCTCTTTTTACTCCAGTCATTATCAGTCGGTCAATAGTAAGCGCAAATTGCTTACGAGACGTTCACAATTCACGGCGACAAGCCACCTATGACGGATTTCATCAGCAGGGCTTGCTCATCATCCAAAACTGCAATCCGTTATCTGCGGCGCTCGTAAAGTGATATTCTCTCCATCACTTCCCGCTTTCAGGGAAGATAATTTTGTTGACAAAGAAGAAAATGACCATAGACACGCCGCCGTTCAAAACCGTCGTGCCGATGTTATAAATAAAGTCCGGCACCAGCAGCCCGGCTACGGCAACCCATACGCAGTTGATGGAGTTGACGATGCAGGTGATGACGCAGAAAGCCAGCACATACCACGCAATCTGCTTGCCTAAATTGCCCTTACTGCGGAACACGAAATTGCGCTGGATCGGGAAGTTGATGCATTCACCAATCACCATAGCAATCATGTAAGCACAGAAATACGGCAGACCGCCGTGGGCGGCATCGTAGCCGAGGATGTTCCACTTGAAGGTTTCCCCAAACAGGGTCACATCCACGCCGGGCCAGCCGAAATCCACCACCGGCAGACTGCTGAACGCAGCGGGCAGAAATTGCAGCAGCAGATACTTGAACACGGTAATCAGATTCGAGACGATGACGAACAGACCGCCCTCGCGCACCCACTTGGCTGCGGCGGGGTGTTTAGCCGCAAAATTATTCCAAAACTGCATAATGCAACCTCCATCAAGCGCCGCGCAGACGCTTTTCCATCTGCGCATTCAGCACCACATTCTTAATTGCTTCATAAATCACCCGCACAAGACCCAAGATCCAGAAGCCCTGCAATTCCATGACAATGCCGTCCACCATGCCCATGCTGATGGCGCCGTTCGTCATCTTTGCCAAGGCGCGAAGGGGCATATTGTACTGGAACAAGATGTTCAGGTCCGGCTTGCCGCGTTTATAGCTGACATCCAGCAGGATCGTCAGCACAAGCCAGACAAGCCAGCCCAGCGGGCTGCGTGCGTGGTTCAGTTCGCCCAAGGTCAGATTGCGGTCAATTTTGGTTTTGCCATTCGGGATGGGATGCCCCAACAGCTTTTCAAAGTCTGCATCGGAAACGTGCAGCACATCGCCTTTATAATGGCAATCCAAGTTCCTATCCTCATACGGATGTACGGTAGCCGTTCCATGCACGGAGATTTTCTCGCACAGCCGGATGTCCTCCACGCTTGCGCCGACAAGCAGCTCATACTCGCCGCCCTCGATTTCCCAGTGGTTAGCCTTGACATTCCAGAAACGGAACGCCTTATCGTCCAGCGTAATGGTGATGCGCTGTTTCTCGCCGGGGGCAAGCGTTACGCGGGCAAAGCCTTTCAGTTCCTTTGCAGGGCGGAAAAGCTCACTGTTCTTTTTAGCAATATACAGCTGCACAATTTCCGTTCCTGCCACACTGCCGGTGTTCGTTACGGTAAGGCTGACCCCCTGTTCATCGGCGGCCATATCGCTGTACGCAAACGTCGTGTAGCTCATACCATAGCCAAACGGGAAGCGCACAGCTTTTTCCGCCGTGGTAAAGTAGCGGTAGCCGATGTACAGCCCCTCGCGGTACTCCACAGTCTTGCGGCGGGTGGCAAAGTCGGCGGCGCTGGGGACGTCGGCGTAGGCCAACGGCCATGTTTCTGCCAGCTTGCCGCAGGGATTGACCTTGCCGGTCAGTGCATCCGCAACGGCGCCCGCCCCCGCCTGACCGCCTAAGGCGGCGTACAACAGGGCTTGGCAGTTGTCCAGCCACGGCGTTTCGACTACGCTGCCGCTGTACAATACCACGACAATTTTCGGGTTGACAGCCGCCACAGCCTGCAGCAGCTCCACCTGATTTTGCGCAAGGCGCAGATTGCTGCGGTCAAGACCCTCACTCTCGGCGATTTCATCCAGACCCATGCACAAAAAAACTGCATCCGCCTGTGTCGCCAGTTCGCAGGCGGATTTCTGCAAAGCAGCATCCGGCTTACCGTGGCGGTCAAAGCCCTGCTGATACCCGATGACGTTCAACTCGGAGTCGATCAGCTTATCCAGCAGCACATCCACCTGTGTCGAGTTCACCATGCTGGAGCCTGCGCCCTGATAGCGCGGATTTTTGGCAAAGTCGCCGATGACAGCCACCTTGGTACCCGCCGCCAACGGCAGCAAAGAGCCCTCGTTTTTCAGCAGCACAAGGCTTTCCTCGGCGGCGCGGCGGGCAAGCGCATGATGGGCTGCCGCATCAAACTCGCGCGGGGCAGCGTCCAGCGCAGCCTTGGTATCAAACACCAGCGGCAGCAGCTCTGACAAGCGGGCGTCGATGTCGGATTCAGAGATTTTCCCGCTTTCCACCGCCGCCAGCAGTTCGCGCACGCTGTCCCCGCCGGGCGCGGGCATTTCCAGCGTGGAGCCGTTTTTCACACCCAGCGCGTGGTCGTTGCTTCCGCCCCAGTCGGTGATGACCGCACCATCAAAGCCCCACTCACCGCGCAAAATCTCCATGAGCAGGTGCTTATTCTCGTTGGCATACGTACCGTTCACAAGATTGTACGACGACATAATGCTGCGGGGATGCCCCTCTTTGACGGCAATTTCAAACCCGGTCAGGTAGATTTCCCGCAGGGTGCGCTCGTCCACGATGGAGTCCGAAGCCATACGCCGCGTTTCCTGACTGTTGACGGCAAAGTGCTTTGGGCAGGCAGCTACGCCCTTGGACTGGATGCCGCGAATATATCCCGCCGCCAGCTTGCCCGCGAGATACGGGTCCTCGGAGAAATACTCAAAGCTACGCCCGCACAGCGGGTTGCGCTTCATGTTAAGCCCCGGTCCCAACACCACCGACACTTCCTGCGCAGCGGCTTCCTCGCCCAAGGCTGCGCCGATTTCCTCGCCCAGTGCGGCATCCCAGCTGTTTGCAACAGCCGACGCCGTGGGGAAGCAGGTGGCGGGAACACTGGGGTTCAGCCCCAAGTGGTCGCTCTCCCCCGCCTGCTTGCGCAAGCCGTGGGGACCGTCCGACAGCCAGATCTGCGGGATGCCGTGTTCGGGCATACCCCGCGTTTTGAAGGTCTCCGCGCCGGAAAGCAGGGCGCATTTTTCTTCCAAGGTCAATTTTTTCAGCAAAAGTTCTGTATTTTGCATATATTTTCCCTTCTCATAAAAAAAGCCGCATCCAACGCCTGCAAGCAGACATCAGACGCGGCTTTCATTCAGCAAGTACCGTTATGTTTTATCAGGGGCAATGGACGCTTACTCTGCCGCCAGCGTGACCACAGCCTCGTTGATGGAGTAGGTGGTGCTGGAGCCCCAGCCGGAAACGATTTCGTCGTGGGCGGGGATGGTCAGCTGCTTGCTGCCGTCCTCACCCTCGGTGATGGGCACCGTCAGGGCATCGCTGCCGTTCAGGGTCATGGTAAGGGCATCGTCCTGCGCATCCACCAGCGTGCCGGTGATGGAGGCAGAGCCGTCGGCGGCAGTCAGCGTGCAGACCTTGTGGGAGTAATCCACCAGCAGCACGGCATCCGTTGCGGTAGGCGTTTCGCCCTGCACCAGCTCATAGCTGCCGGTGTACTGCTCGGTGACCAAATCCTCGACCTGCACTTCAAACGTAGCGGTTGCACCCAGGAAGGAGGCCGTCACGGTCTTGGTGCCTGTGGTGTCGCTGTCGTAACCGGTGAAGGTCAAGCGACCGCCCCAGATGGACTCCTCCGCACCGTTGGCGCGGGTAGCCGTCACAACCAGCTCAGCCGGGTTGAAGGTGTCACCCGTGTAGAAAGTGCGCAGGTTGGAGGCATCGATCGTCAGGCTCTTGGCAGGGGCATAGGGCTGACCGTAGATGTTGATGTTACGGGTGAACGCACCGCCATAAACGCCATAGCTCAGGCTGGCTTCCATGCTGTATGCACCGTGGTCGGTGTCAAAGATGAAGACATCCGCATCAGCGCCGCCATCCACATCGGTGGGGCGCACAGTGCCGTCGGCGTCCTGGTTGCCCAGCAGATGAATGACGAAGTTCTTCTCGCCGTTTTCATCGTAGTTGTACCAGTAGCCGTAAACATGGGAGATAGAGTCGCCGCCCACGGAGGTGCTGGGACCGCTGAAGGAACCCCACATCGAACCGTCGGTGTAGCAGTACATATCCAGACAGGCCGGATCCACGACGGTGCTGAAGCCTTCGGTGTACTGACCCTCGAAGAAGTAGGCAACTTCCCCGTTCGGCTCCTTGGCTTCCCAGGTTTCCTGCGGGATGGCAATCAGGTCATCCAGCGTCTTGGAGACATACTCGTTGTCGTTGTAGTTCATAACGGGACCATCGGCAGAAGTCTGCGCCGCATCGGGGGCAACCTCCGCACTGTCGGCCGAGGGCAGGCTGCTGCTCTGCAGGGAGAAACCGCCCACGCAGACCGCAGCGACCACGACCACCGCACCGGCGGCAGCAAACTGTTTGCCGGTGGCTTTTGCCTCGCCGGTTTTCGTCTGCTTGCAGAAGCAGGCGATCACGCTGAGCAGGCAGGCAAGGAACGTGCCGACCATATAGAACACGCACAGACCGGCGTTGCCGCCCGCAAAGGTGACATGGTTGATGACGTCGGCAAAGACGAAATACAACTGCACAACAACAAGATACAGGGCAATGTTATAAATGGCCGCCTGAATCAGCGCGCTGAACGGAACGGAAACAAAGAAGAAAACGAGCGAAGCGGCAGCACCGACCAGCAGCACCACGCCGGCCATCGTGCCGGAGTGACCCAGAGGGGCAGCCGTGGCCTGTGTGAGCAGGAATACAATGCCGGTGATCAGCGCGACCAGCGCTGCGGCAAGGCAGAACCAGCTGCCCAGCCCTTTATTTTTCAAGCCTTTATTCATCAGGTTCCACCTCCATCAATTCTTTTTGGCGGCACGATTCTTCCGCTTTTCCTCGGAGAAAACGTCCGTGTAGGTATGCAGCACATACATCACAACAGCGGCAACGGCCAGTGCGCAGAACACAACATCGAGAGCGCGCAGGGTCGTCTGCCACCACGGGGCTGCGTCGGAAACGACAACGTCCTCCGCGCCGGAGCCGCCCATAGAGGACTGCAGCATGATGTAGTACAGATAATGGTTGGAGTCGATGACCTTCTGCAGCAGGTCGCCGTCATCGGTGCTGGTGATCAGCTTCTCGATTTCGTTCGGGCGGGCGGTATCCAGGCAGAAGATGTTGTTGCCCGCCATCAGCATTTCGGGGGCGGAGGAATACTCGGACGCGGTCAGCGCATCGTCGATGATGTAGCCGCCGTAGTTCCACTCGTCGCGCAGGATGTGCTGGATGCCCTGGTTGGCGGCAGCGTACATAACGCCGATACGGTTGTAAGCGGTCATAACGCCGAGAGAATCGCCCTCAGCCAGAGAACCCTCAAAGGCGCGCATATAGATCTCGCGGATGGCCTGCTCGTTCGCAAAGGTGGAAATGCCCTGACGGCCGGCTTCCTGCTCGTTCAGCTACTGTCAAGAGTTCCTGACAAAATTAGACAATTTACACAAAGGTGTCAATAGATAATTGTTGCATTTGTGGTGAAAAATCCCGGTGCGGAATTTGCTTGCGCAAATCTGCACCGGGATTTTCTGCTTTTTGCAACGCCTTTAGCCCGTCGCATTGCGGCGGGCTGGTGGGGCATATTGTGGCCCGCTGCTAGAGCAGGTCAAAGAAGCGGTATACCTTTTCGCGGTTGTATAGGGGCAGTTTGTCTAATTCCTCTTTTAGCATATCGGCGGCAGATTTACCGCCGAACATAGGCCGGGTATAGTGGTTCACCCAATGCTGCACCTCGGTAGCCTGTTTCTGTGTTACTTTTGCCATGCTTTTACCTTTAGGCAGTTTGCGGCGCACCAATTTGTTTGTGACCTCATTTGTACCGCGCTCGTGAGGGCTTTGCGGATGACAATAGAATGTTGTCACGCCCAGCGCGTCTATACCGTCTTGGTCGGCAAACTCGGAGCCGTTGTCGTTCGTGATGGTGTGGAATATCAACTTCCAATCGCGGCCAATCTGACATTTAAGCCATTGCAGGGCGTGGACTGTATCGGCGGCAGTTTTACTCCGGGCCTTGATGATGATTTCACCTCTAGTTTTGCGGTCAGTCATTACAAGGCAACTCTCGCCAGTTCCTTCGGCCTTGCCTATGACGCTATCCAGTTCCCAATGTCCAACTTCTTCACGGTTTCGAATACTCTTTGCGCGGTGTTCAATACTGCGGTGTTTTGGGTGGGACACGTTTGCATGGGATACGGTGCCCTTGCCTTTCTTTGGGTGACCCTGTGGCAGGTGCTTATAGCGCAGGCTGGGAAACAGCTTCATTTGTATGTAGCGGTAGCAGGTGGTCTTGCTGATGGTCACGCCGTAGTCACTGCCGACCTTCGCTATTGCATCCTGCGGACTGGATCCGGTCAAGATATGCGCTTCCAGCGCGGCCAGATAGTCCGCACGATTACCGATTTTCAAGTCAGGGCCGTGGGCACTTTTCATATAGTCAGCGCGGTTCTGTGCCTTTTGCGGGGAGTAAATGCGATAATATTCCCATGTGTCGCCGTTCAACTGGTCCACCATGCCGCGACGGAGCTCGCGGCAGATGGTGGACGGCCAGACGCCGACCTCTTTTGCAATCACGGTCTGCGTGAAACCGAGCTTGTACAGGTGTTCTATCAAGCTGCGTTCTGTGCCGGTCAATGGTCGGCCTTTTTTGCGTTGCTGTTCGTACATGGTCACACCTCGCGCAAAAACTGCCGCCGCGTCCCTTGGGGGCCGCAACGGCAGTTTTTATTTTTTACTTTGTTGTCTCGTCCGCTTCTGCCGCGTTCCGCAGACGCTACGCGCCAGCTGCACACGGCCTACGCTGGCTTGCAAATAAGAAGGTGCCTGCGGCGCTTGTGCCGCTCAGACGCCGAACCTTTATAAATTGGGGTTCGGCTTTTCAAAAATGCACAGTGCCCGCGTGCGCGGGCTTGCGCGTCTAAGGAATCTTTTAATGTCCCAGGGCGGGGCCTGGGACTTCGTACCGGTTAGGCTCTGCACGTCCCGTCAGAGTGCGGCAGTTGGACAAACTGACGCAGGGAAAAGCTCTCGCACTCTTGCGCCGTTTCACGTTGCTGGCCGGGCAAGGCTGGCGGTCTGGCGCTGGGGCCAATAAGAGGAAAATTCCGGGTTCCGGGAAGTCCCTGCTCTTGCCTTTGCGCGATTTCAGTTGCAGGCGTGGGAAAGTGAGCGCCGCGCAGGCGCTGCCAATATGGGGCTAGGCGCCCCATGCCCGCCAATCCGGCCCACTTTTATAAATTGGGTGGGCCGAACACCCGGAAAGTTGCAGACGGCTTTTTAAGTATAGCACCGTTCTGTGTGCGCGTCCATACGTGGGCCGCGTACTTGGCTAATCGTGAGGAATGTTGTTTCGGTCTCGACAATAGGCACATTCTGAATACTGGCCGCAGTTGACGTGCTCGCCCGGGTCGGCATCCTGCGGGCAGGTGTAGAAGGAGTAATAGTCCTTCACGGCCACCACAGGCCCGGAGCAGGTGCCGTCCAGCCGGTACGAACACGGCTTGCGCAAGCAGTAGGGCCGCTTATTCGTTTTGTCCATCCGGCATACTTGTTTCATATCCTTTACCTCTTGATTTGTCCCGACATCCGGCGCTGGGCCTTTTTCGTGGGCTTGCTGGCGACTTCCAGCCCCAGCGGCCCGGCCGGTGCCTGATTGCTGATGATTTCACTCTCGGGCAGAATGTCACCTTCTTCGAATTTCTTTTGCAGGTTGTCCACCACGGCCAGTGTGTCGTAGGCGTTATAATCTCGGTCAAGCACGAACCACAGGCCGCGGCGGAGCGGGCGTATCATCTCGGCGTTTGTGGCGTTCTCCATCTCCCATGCGTCGTAGCTGGCCCACAGCTGGAAACGCCAGACCTTGTTACACTGAATGACGGTATGGGTAACATCCCGGAGCAGCTTGTCTACATGCTGGAAACGCTGTGCAGAGCCGTAAAAGCTGATGTGATAGTGCCGGCAGCACAGCAGCGTATTGAGGAAGTAGGCATTGAAGTTGTCTTTGAAGCTGCGCGAGTTCATTTGAACGGACAGCTCATCCATTGCCACGATTGTAACCGTCAACGTTTCTTCCTCGTCGTCTATGGCTTGCGTGGTTTTGCTTGCCTTGACGACCTGCGCAAGACTTTCTAATTTTGTGTACGGAACAGCCAAATCCACATTTGAAAGAATGTTGATTTTCTGCACCACAAACTTTTTACGCCGCGGGCACCACACGACTTTATCATTGTAGCGATTATACAACCCCACGACCTTATGTACCAGAGACAGAGTTTTGCCAGAGCCGAAATAGCCGCAGTAAATATCCAGCGCACCCACCGGGCAATTATGCCAGCCGCGGTGGAGCTGGTAATAATACAGGTCTTTGACTGCATTGAAGCCGGTTTGAAAAGGATGAAACACAATCTGCCGTGCAATGCGGGAGACACCCAGCGTAATGAGAACGGCGACCAGAAGGAGCACCATATATCCGTTCATCAGAAGCGACCCCCGCGGGCAAATGTATGGGTGAAGTCCTTGATAATACACTATAATCCGCAAAGGGCTTTTCAAACGCTGCGGGCTGGGCCGTCTCGGCAGTAGCCATTTCAGCAGCCGTCCGCAGGTCTACAAGCTGGCCGGAGATTGTGTCCAACTGGGCCGTGTAATCCTGCGCCGGTTCACCAGACTGTGCATCTTCCGTGCCGGTCTCGGCAGGGGTCATTATATCAATCAATGTATTGAGGGATTCTTGCAGGGTGTCCAGCTTTTCATACAAAGTCGGGTCATAGGTCTGCACGCCCTGAACTTGCACAACCTCGTGCGTTTCCTCGGAATCGGTCACGGTCTGGGTGCTGTCCTCAGCGGGCGGGGTGTATTCCTCGGCGCTGGCCCGGAGCGTGAAGAGCGTGGAAAGACCGAGCAACAGCAGGATGAGAACGCCGCAGAATTTATTGAAATTATCGCTCATGACAGCATCCTCCCGATAAACGCGGCGGCGATTGCGCCGACGATAGACCACAACCAAATGTCATACCACGAAAGCGTAAAGCCGTACACAGTGAACGGCAGGTTGAAGCCGTTCAGGATGACATTCATAACTTCAAGAAATGATTCCATGCTTGCACCTCCTACGACATGCGCCGGTATAGCGCATTGACGAAACCGAGAACGATTGCAAATTCAAACGCCCACCAGTACGGCAAAGGAACCCATTCGATGGACTGTTTAATGAATTTGGGGAACTGGTCTTTCACGTTATAGTGCAATTCACCGGGCGTGCTTTTCAGCGTATCGGCAAGACTGTCAACACCGTCCGAGAAATTGTCCGAGACAGAACCCTGCAATTCTGCGGCATCTCCCAGAAGTGAGGATTCTTCCGAGCTTGCGGAAGAATCGGCGGAGCTGTCGTCTGCAAAGGCGCAGGGCACGACGGCGAGCGCGGCGCAGAATACGGCGCAGAGCGTAATACAAATTTTTTTCCACATTACTTTGACCTCATAATAAATTTGATGATGGTGAACAGGAAGATGACAATCAGGCAGGTGTTAATCGTCATGACCACACCATCCGGGAGGAACGGGAACAGGTAGCCGACACCAACGGCCAAATTTGAAAAGAACGCGATAAGTGCAAGAATCAGTGAGACCAGCGCCCAGAAGATACCTTTTTTACCGTCCTCGGAGCCGCCGCCATTGGGGAAGATGATAGTCCAGAAGTTGTTGGTTTTATCTCCACTGTCAGGCTTGCCGGGGTCAGGTGCAGGACTAGGCGAGGGCGAGTCAGTCGGTGCAGGAGACGGACTAGGTGTCGGATTGGAAGGCTCCGGCGTCGGGCTGGGAGTTGGCGTCGGCTCGGGCAAATCTTCCATTTTCTTGTTAAAGAAGTTCTGAATGTTGATATTCAAGTTATCTATTGCCAGTTGGAAGTTTGCGGAAATGTCAGCGAAGCCAGCGACGACAGCGGCCTTGAAATCTGCTACCACTGCCGTAATATTTGTAGTAATATCGGTGAAACCAGCAACAACCGCTGCTTTGAAATCTACCATATCGGTATGTATATTTGCCGTAATATCTGTAAAGCTGACAACCATTTTATCCCGAATTTCTTCAAGAACTGCAATAATGCCGGTATGGTCGCAATGCTCGTTTCCGGGCGCAGGACTGGGAGAAGGTTCTTCTGTCGGAGCAGGGCTAGGCGTAGGTACTTCTGTCGGAGCAGGTGTCGGCGCGGGTGTCACGGTAGGTGCAGGACTGGGCGTCGGCGTGGGGTCTGCTTCGTAGTTTATGTAATAGTAGTTATTGGTGGTTTGGTCGTAGATATAATAGGTTTTCGATTCGGGATTATAAATCAGCGGATGGTCGGCAACCTCAATCACTGTCTCGTTGTTTACATTTACCGTGGTGTACTTGGGGTAGATGTACGTGATATTGGTACTATTATCTACATAAATGTTACCAGTGAATTTATTGTCCTCTATCGTGACTTCTTTCTTTTCTTCCACGGGGTTTTCTGTCGGGTCACAGGTGACGACGAAGGGATAAAGATAAATGTCGATTGAAGTACTCTTAGCGTTTTCAGCATAAAACCAACGTCTTTCATGACATACAGCGTTATAGTCAGACAAACCTAAGTTGCCAAGACCCCAATAACTATCATTCGGAAGGTTATATTCTCCAGCTTTTGTTTTAAGAATTTGAGGCTCTGCACCATACTTAGAATAGTAATTTTTCACAGTAGGCTGGTCGGCAGCGACATAGTATGTTCCGGGAACAAAGCCACTATCAATAATCCAGTAAAAATCAAAATTTCCATAACCCATATCATCTGACAACGGCTGTGTGTAATGTGAAAAATGGCTAATACCATTATTATATCCAAGCCAGTCATAGACATATAGGCCGTAATCTTCATCTTCTTCCTCTACGCGGTAAGGCTTATAGGGGTCAGTTAAAGTAAATTTATTCGATTCTTGTTCACCAACATCAAGCCAGCAAGGATGAGCCACAAATTTGAGCTTTCCCTCTTTGCTGACGTGGGCCGTACCGGAATCATCTTCATAACCGGGAAGGTTTTTGCGACCAATGCCGGAGGGAACTTTAGTAGCAGTAGAAAACTTCCCCAAAACAATAGCAAGATTATAATTCAAAAAATCTAAAAGTTCTCCATCGGGAGTTTTTAAACCTGACAAAGAATAGTAAGTGAATTTAAAGCCTAAAACATTTAAAGCGTGTTTATAAACGTTACATTTACTACACCGCGTTACGTCAACAGAGATGGGTAACTCTTTATATTCGAACTCCCATCCAGCTATGTTACAGTCTTTCCAATCATGCTCACAACTGGGGTCAGGAGGATTTAAACCCGAAACTTGCGATGAATCCGCAAATACGCAGGGAGCAAAACATGTAAGTAGAATCAAAAAAGACAGAATAAAAGAAAAAATACGTTTATTCATCGTAATCCCCTTGAAATAGTAGAAAAAATCAGCTAAAATATAAGACGAGGTGATTGGCAATGATGACAATAGAATTACTTCCGCTGTCGGAAATTTTGGCAGAAATCATCGAAATGTTAGTTGGGTGTTTTATAGGATGGTTAATTATTGAAAGAATAAGATTATTTGTAAAATGTGTAAAAACAAAACGCCAATGGAAACAACAACAGCGCCGCCAGTGATGGCGGCTTTTTTAGTTGTCGTTAGAAATCATCTGGGAGGATTAAACCAAGTAAAAGCAGCGGCAAGGAAGAGCGCACCACCCAAAGCCAAAAGGGTTAAAAAGAAAGCCCAAACAACATACCAAAGCATATATAAACCCTCTTTCGAGTTGAAACAAAAATAGCGGGGCGGGTTTTACCCGCCCCGCAGGGGCTTGTCTGAATCAGCCGCGGGCGGCGTTCTTCAGGCGGGCGAAGATGCCGATACCCACAGGAACCAGACCAGCGGCGAGACAGAACAGCAGGATGGGCTGCTTAGTGATCTCGGTAACAACGGTACCGGACAGGGTGAACACATCGGCCATAGCGGCGATAACGGTTTCCATAGCGCTTTTTGCAACCTCTGCACCAGCCTCCGCACCTGCGGCAAACATAACAGTGTTCATGGTTGCGTCTCCTTTCCTCAAAATTTTTGTATGTAATCGCTTGCTGTTTGGGGGTAAGCGTTACAACGTGTAGTCATGCGGGACAATCGCGTATTCGTCCGGCTGGCCTTCATCGTAGCAGGTGACCAGCACAGAATAGTTGTTGCACTGACTGGCGTATGCTTGTTCAATATCTGTTTTCGCGGCAATCAGCAGCAGAAGAAATTCAAGGTTTTCGTCCTTAGATGCCTGGCAAATCTCCGGCAGAAGTTCGCCGTAATCGTATAAGGTTTTCTGTGTGATTCTCATTAGAAGTTTTCCTTTAAGTTGTCGGGCATGAGGCCGAAGCCGTCCACATCGGTGACGCGCTGAGAATTTCCAAGTTCGGCAAGGCGGGCTTGCAGCTCTAGCCGTTCGTCGGCCGTCTGGGCCATATCCCGCAGGCGCTGGCGTTCAACGAACTGGTCGCGCCACATGGCGTAGTTGTTTTTGAAGGTGGCCCAACAGCCTTGCTCATACGCCCACCGGCACAGTTCGTTGAAGGTGTCGAACGTGGGCATATCCAGTAGAATTTGCACTTGGTCATCTTCTATCTGGGACATACCGGCGTGTTCGCTGGGTTCTTCAAATTCGTGGGTGCCGACAATATCTTTACTGTACTGGTATTTGTCGGGGTCGAGCAAATGCCACAGATAGACATACGCCTTATAAAGGTTGTTCACCTTGCGGATAACGTTGACCTCAACGCCGATTTCTTTTGCAATGCCGGAGAAATACCGGGCATTCGGAAAGCTGCACACAAAGTGAACGTGCGGTTTTTTGAGGTCGCCCGGCATCCAATCCGGGAGTGTGCCCTCGTGCTTTTTCACGTAGGCGTCGAACGCCGCTTGCGAGTACACGTCTTTGTCATGCAGCGCCCATGCGCAGGGCAGGTTTTGTTTGCAATAGTCAATTGCTACTTGCTGACTTTCGGGGTACAGTACAAACATGCACTGCCTACTGCGCAAACGTGGTGGAGCTTTTGTGTCGCCCATGTTCTACCATCCTATTTACTGTCATTTTTGTCTTGTGTCTTGGCACTGACACTGACACTCCAAAGGACGTAGCGCCTTTGGAGTGTCAGCCTTGCGACTGACATGATATGTGGGGCGGTCAATATAGCCATCGTCAGGCGCGGCTCCCTTACAGACAGAAATTGTAGAAAACCGTCTGCAAGGCATGACGACAACTATATTCACCGCCCCACGGCAGTTACTTACATGGTGGCGGCTGGGCGTTCTCTGGTGGGGCGGGGAGCATTACTTCACCAACTCCCAACTCTTAATCTTCCCGTAGCTGGTCTCAAAGTCGAACTGATGGCCGATGACCTTGGAAAAGTCATCCATAGCGCCGACAGACTCGAGCAGATCGGCAGAATCCACTACTTTGATGGAGCACTGTTCCGCTTTCTGTCCGGCACAGCCAACCAGACGCTTGAGGGTCACACTGTGCAACACGAGGTTGTCATAGTGAATCTGACGGTTGGAACCATCGCGCGGGGTGAAATCGCCAGTTTTGCGCTCAACGCCAATAACCTGATACAACATTTTCTTGCTCTCTTTCCGCTGGGCTTGTTTTCTTTCTTGCCAGCACTCTTGTATTTGTACTTTTCGGTCAGGTTCAAGGCCTTCCGGCCTTTGTCACGATTATAAAACTCTAGGCTTCCTGCTCGTTCAGGAAGAAGTGCTTGACCGTACCGATCAGACCCTTGTTGCGCATACCGTGGGAAACGGCCTTGGCAGCATAGTAGCTGAGAACGCCGTCCTCGGAGAAATACTCAGAGGTACGACCGGAGTAGGGAGAACGCAGGGTGTCCGCGCCGGGCGCGTAGGCGATGGGGATGGACGCATACAGCGCATCCTCGCCGTACATCTCGCCAAAGCGGGTCTGCACATCGTGGTTCCAGGTTGCGCCGACGATGGGCAGCGTAGCCCAGCCGGTGCAGTTGCGGCGGTCGCCGTACTTAAACTGACCGTTCATGCCCTCGGGACCATCGACGATGGTGCAGCCGGGCTTGTTGACAGCCTTGACGGCCTTGATGCCCTTGGAGTCGCCCATGTTGATGAGCAGATCGCTCAGCGTCAGCTGAGAAAGGAAGTCGTTCCACTTCGGGTCGTCGAAGGCGACGCCGATCATATCGCTGAAGTTGATCTTCTCATCCAGCTCCACGCCGAGGTTGAAGTCGGAAACGCTCTTGGCGTCGGCTGCCTTGACGTAGGTCTGCATATTCAGACCGTTGTACAGCTTATCGTTGACCGTCAGGGTCTCCAGCGTGGTGGGGTAGGTCGTATCCCACGCGCTGCGGGACAGGTAGGTGATTTTTTCGTCGTCGTTCGCCCAGTAGTTCACATCGGCGTCGTCGAAGGTGTTCGTGACTTCCACATCGCTGTTGTAACGGGAGTTGCGGTACTTTTGGGTATCGACTTCGGTGTTGGGGGCGGTCCAGGTGGCCACGGCGGCGGTGTTGCCGGTGACGACATTGCCGTCCTGATCGATCAGCTTGCCCGCAACGGCGTCACCGCACTTGGCGGCCAGCACATTGTTCAGTGCCTCGTGTGCGCCGTTGCCGACGGCGAAGTAGTAATCGCCCGCATCGAGGATGTAGCCCTTCGCGCCGTTGGCGTCATAGGACGCAAGGAAGTAGCCGGGCACATCGACCGTGACAGTCTCGGATGCACCTGCGGCCACGTCGATTTTGTCATAGCCCAGCAGCTGGATCGAGGACTTTTCGACGTTGTTCTGCTTGTCGTAGTCGGTGTAGGGGGACTGTGCGTACAGCTCCACCGTAGCCTTGCCGTCCCTGTCGCCGGTGTTGCTCACCGTGACGGTCGCCGTGAAGGTGTCAGTGTCGCTGTTGTAGTCCAGTTTGTCAAGGCTGTACTCATAGTTCGTGTAGGACAGACCGTAGCCGAAGGGGAAGCAGACCTCCTCGGCGTAGTTCCAGCCGTCGGTCGAGGCTTTGGTGCCAACCGCGGAATCGGCGTTGCCCTGACCGAGGATGGTGTCCTCGTAGCGGGTCTCGTAGTAGCGGTAGCCGACGTAGATGCCCTCGTTATAGCTGACAAAGCTGTCGCCTGCCGCGCGGGGCGTTTTGCTGCCGTAGTTGTAGGCGTGCAGACCGAAGTTCTCGGCACTGGGCGCGGACAGGGAGTTGGCGGCAAAGGTGGCGGTGGTGTGACCGGAGGGGTTGACCTCACCGGTCACAACGCGGATGGCGCCGGGCATACCGTAGAAGCCGGGGTTGCCGACCCACAGCACGGCGTCAACATTGTACTCGTCCAGCCAGTCCATCTCCATCGCAAAGACGGAGTTCAGCAGGACGACGGTTTTCTTGAATTTGCCGGAGTCCTTGATTTTCTGGAAGATTGCTTTCTCGTTGTCGTCCAGCTCCAGCATACGCTTGCCCTCATCGTTGACCATCGCAAGGTCGTTGCCCTCGGTGGCAAAGCGGGACAGCGTAACAAACGCGACATCGCCGTAGGACGCAAACGAGTCGGTGACGCTGCCGGTGAACAGCGCCGGGTCATATTCTCCCACGCTGGAAACGCTTCTTTCTTTCGGCGCTTCGGCGGAAGCGTAGGCGTCCAGCACGGTTTGGTTCACGTTGAAGCCGGCATCCTGCAGGGCGTCAACGGGGGTTTTCTGGTAATCCGGGTTTGTGGAGGAACCGCCTGCGGTGCTGCGGAACACCGGGTCGATGCTGCCGCGGCCAAAGACCGTGACGTTGCGCTCAGACTCGGAAAGCGGCAGGGCATTGTTGCGGTTGTAGAGCAGCACGCTGCCCTCTTCCTCTTCCTGCTCACAGAACTGATAAGCGGCTTCGATGTACTTTTCGTAGCTTGCGTCAGACAGGGTGCCGTCAGCGGAGAACTCCGTGCCGCCGTAAGATGCGCCAGCGCCTTCGATGCCGAGTGCGTGGTTGACTTCGCCTTCCTGCTGGAACGCAATAGTCGTTCCGGTCAGGACAAGGTTGGCCACCAGCACAGCCGCGCCGGACAAGCCCAGCCAACGGCGGGACTTGCTTGAGGTTTCCTTTTGTGCCATAGGTTTTTCTCCTTCCTTAACTGTCACAGATGAATGATACGATGCGCTTGCTGCCAAGGACTGCGCACTTCCCTTTTGCAGAAACCTTTCATATCTTTTTCACAAAGCTATCATAAAGGGAAGCGTTGACCGGGTCAATGGAGTTGGCGCAAACGTCAAAAAACACGGCACAAATGACAACGAAGAAAAGCGACCGCCTTTCGGCAGTCGCTTTTGGGTTATGCAGTTTGTTTTTGGCTTTTCCCGCAGGGGAAGGTGACCACCAGGTAAAAAATCGAGTCCTCCACAAAGCAGTCTGCCGTGCCGCCGTACAGCTCGGCAATGCTTTTGATGCTTTTTATGCCGTAGCCATGCTCCTCGGTATCCTGTTTGGTTGTGACGATAGCGCCGTCCCGCAGCGTCGGCGGTGCGGGGGTGTAGTTCTGCACGCGGATGACCGCCATGTCACGGCAGCGGCTGATGTCCAGTGTGATGACCCGCTTAGACGCATCGTTTACCTGCGTCAGACACTCAATGGCATTGTCCAGCGCATTGCCCAGCAGGGAGTAAATGTGGTAGTGCTTCATATCCTCCAGACAGCTGCCGTCTGCCGAGCAGACCAGCTGAATACCTGCCTGCCCGCAGAGTGCCGACTTTTGGGTCAGTGTGATGTCCAGCGCCTTATTCCCGGTGAGATAGCGCAGGTTCAGGTTGTCCATCTCTTCTTCCAGACGGGCGCGTTCCTCATCCGTGGCGCGGGAATACTGCTGTTTCAGGTCATGGTAGCGGATGTTGATTTTTTCCATGTCTTTTTTTGCCTGCTCATACTGCTGCTTGTCGCATTCCAGCAGCTGCGCCAGCGTTTCATTCTCTTGTTCCAGACTCTTGATGCTGCAATTTGAAAATTCCAGCGCCAGAATCGTGATGGCAAACAGGATGCAGAACGCATTCAGCGCCAGATAGGCGGTCAGGTAGGACTCTGCGCTGCTGTCCAGAACATCCTCCAGCACAACACTCAGGTAGACCGCGGCAATCAGGAAAAAGCCGGAGTAAAGCACGGTCTTGACATTGTCAAACAGCAGGCGCCCGCGCCGGATGCGCAGGGTGAGCAGCAGGTAGATGACCAGGCAGACCACAAGGTTGCTGAAAAGCAGAATGACAAAGGTAACGCGCCCGTCTGTGCGCCCATGCTGAATCAGCCAAATAATGGGCATATAGGCCAGCTTACTGGCAATGTGCTGCACCGCGTAGGCACAGGTTGTATAAAACAGGGCGTGCAGCGGGCTGCAGTCAAAGCTGAACCATATCAGACCAAACAGCAGCGTCGTATACAGCAGCAATCTTGCCCACTGCGGCAGAAATGTCAGGGTGTTCGTCAGTGCGAGAAAGCCCCATACACCCGCCGCCAACCGCGGAACGAAGCAGCTGCGGCGCTGCCCCCACGGGACAAACAGGCCAGCGCATAGAATCATACCCAGCTGGACTTGCTGGTTCAGTATCCAATTTATGACCGGCACGGGTCTTCCCACTCCTTTTTTGCCATATATCGAGAGAATGCTTCGGTGAAAGCGTCCTTGTAGGTGCGCCCGATGGGCAGTGCCGCCCCGCCGATATAGACATTCATACGGCTTACCGCCGTGATACAGCGCAGGTTCACAAGATAACTGGCGCTGCATCGCACAAAGCCGTAGGGCGTCAGCTGCGCCGCGATTTCCTGCATCGAACCGCGGTTTTTGATGATCTCGGTCTTACCGTCCTCGCCGCACAGGTTGTACAGCAGGTCGTGCTGGCGCACCTCCACATAGGCGATTTCCGCTGCATCCAGCAGCCGCGTCACGGTGCCGTCCTTGACGACAATGTGCGGCGGCGCGGTCTTTTGACCGGCGCGCTTTTGCAGCGCCTTCAGCGCCCGCGTCAGATACATATGGAAGGAGTACCACTGTATCGGCTTTACAATAAAGCCCAGCGCGCCGACACTGTACCCATTCAGCGCGAATTGCTGCAAATTCGTGCAGAAAATGAGGATGACGTCTTGATCTGTCTCCCGGATTTTTTCGGCCAGTTCCATGCCGGACATCTGCGGCATATCAATGTCGAGATATAAAATGTCAAAATCGCGGTCTTGCGCCGCCAGATAGACTGCCGCGCAGTCGAACTCCTGTACGTTCAGTTCTGCGCCGTTCTCCGCGCCAAACCGCGCCAGCGCCTGTTTCAGTTGGTCTCTTTCTTGTTTTTCATCGTCCACAATGCCGCTTCGGATCACCGTGCGTTCCTCCCTCCGCGCAAGGATCTATACAAATATGATATACCCCTGGACGCAGCCGCGTCAACCTTTTACGAGCGAATCCTCCAATTTTTCCAGGATATTTTCGGAATACTGCGTGCTGCGCATGGAAGATCCTTGACCACCGTTTGACCACTACGGTGGCAAAGGAATAAAAAAGCAGCAGATACATCGGCAAAATAACAGCACAGCCCCCGCCCAAAACTCATAGAGCTTGGCGGGGGCTGTACTATTTTAATCAGCCAATAATTAAATCAGGCCCATCAGGCTGGGCAGGCCCAGAGACAGAGCCGGGATGTAGGTGACGGCCAGCAGGGCGGCAACCAGTGCCACAAAGTAAGGGATCAGCTTGGACGTGACCTGCTCGATGGAGACATGACCGATGCCGCAGCCGACGAACAGAACCGAGCCGACCGGCGGGGTGATGTTGCCCAGGCACATATTGAAGATCAGCATAACGCCGAACTGGATCTCCGTCATGCCAAAGCTGGTGGCGATGGGCAGGAAAATCGGGGTGAAAATCAGGATGGCCGGGGTGATGTCCATGAACATGCCGATGACCAGCAGGATGATGTTCATGAGCAGGAAGATGATGTACTTGTTGTCAGTCAGGCTCATCAGGCCGTTGGAGATGGCTGCCGGGATGCCGGAGTAGGCCATAACGAAGGACATAGCGGAGGAGGCAGAAATCAGGAACAGGATGATGCCGGACGTTTTGGCGGAGTTGAGCAGGATGCCAAGGAAGCCTTTGAAGTCGATGCTCTTATAGATGATGGAAAGAATCAGGCAGTAGAGAACCGCGACACCTGCGCCCTCAGTGGCGGTGAAGATACCGGAGACGATGCCGCCGATGACAATGACGATCAGCAGCAGAGACGGCACGGCGTCCCAGACGGTCTTGGCAATGCTCTGGCTGTGGTCAATGCCGGTGGCTTTCATGCCAGCCTTTTTTGCGCCGATGAACGCAACAACCATGCAGCACAGGCCCATCAGGATGCCGGGAATGTAACCGGCCATGAACAGCGTGGAGATGGAGACACCGCCCGCAACGGTGGAGTAGACAATGAAGGCAGACGTCGGGGGAATCAGCAGGCCGGTGGGGGCGGAGGCAATGTTGGCGGCGGCGGAGTAGGCGGGGTCGTAGCCGTTTTCTTCCTCAATGGGGCTGATGCAGCCGCCCATGGCGGATGCGGCAGCAACGGAGGAGCCGGACAGCGCGCCGAACAGCATGTTGCCCAGGATGTTGGCCTGCGCCATGGAGCCGGGGATCTTGCCGACGAACAGCTGGGCAAAGTTGACCAGGCGCTTGGCAATACCGCCGTTGTTCATGATGTTGCCGGCCAGAATGAACAGAGGCACAGCAAGCAGCGAGAAGCTCTCCACGCCGGAGTTCATCTTCTGCATCGTGATAAAGGTGATCTGGTCCCAGGACAGGGTGGACATGGCGGTCACGATAGACGACGCCACAATGCTGATGGAGATAGGCACGCCGAGGAACAGCAGCACGCCGAACACGGCGAACAGGATAACGGTGGTCATGGTGATACTCATTTGTCTGCACCCTCCTTGGATTCAACTTTTTCGCCGGTGACGTCCTCATAGATGTTGATGATCTGCGCCAGGACGATGAACACGCCGGAAATCGGGGCGATGGAGTAAACCAGGCTGCGGGGAATACCCAGCAGGGCCGAGAACTCGCGGCTGGCAGAGACAGCCAGCTTAAAGCCGCCGATAGTGAATACGAAGATGGCCATCAGCAGAATCAGACCATCAATGACCACCAGCAGGGCGGTGTGCGCCTTGCCGGTGAATTTGTCGCGGATGAGGGTCAGGGACATGTGCTCCCGGGTGGAGAAGGCGTAGGCCGCGCCGATGAAGCCGGTCCAGATCAGGCTGTAGCGGACAAGCTCCTCGGTGAAAGCGACGGGGCTGTTGAGGATATAGCGGGAGAAAACCTGAATCAGAACCAGAACCGTCATAAAGGTAAGCAGTACGGCGCAGGCAATGCTCAAAATTTTGTCCATCCAGAATTTGATGGCAGCAAAGGTGTTTTTCATGGCTTACTCCTCCCCTCTTGCGGCGTCGATGGTATCCAGCAGCGTCTTGACGCCGGGATACTGCTCCTCGTAGGCTTCGATCATGGGCTGGGTTGCCTCGCGGAAAGCTTCCTTGTCGACGTCATAGACGAACTCAACGCCCATCGTCTCCTGTGCTTCCTTGACGGCCTCCTCCACAGCGGTGTCCCACATGACCTTGTGGGCATCGGTGGAATCGTGGGCGGCCTCCAGAATGATTTCCTGATCCTCGGGGCTGATGGTCTCCCAGACCTTCTCACTCATGATGAGGACGTCAGGGATCATGGCGTGCTGGTCCACCGAGTAGACCTTGCAGACCTCGCCGTGCTTGCCGGTGGTCAGGGCGGTCTCGTTGTTCTCGGTGCCGTCAATGATGCCGGTCTGCAGCGAGGTGTAAACGTCACCGTAGGACATGGCGACGGGAATACCGCCCAGATAGCTCATCATATCGGTCTGGCTCTTCATATCCTGCACGCGGATCTTCAGGCCCTTCAGGTCGGCGGGCGTGCGGATGGCGCGATCCTTCGTGTAGAAGGAGCGTGCGCCGGAGGTGTAATAGGTCAGCGTGACAAAGCCGTCATCACCGGTGGAGAGGAAGAAGTCCTGCATCTCCTGCGAGTCCATGACATGGTAGAAGTCATCGGTATCGTTGAAGATATAGGGCAGGCCGAAGGTGTTGAAGGCATCGTTGTAGGTAGCCAGACCGGGTGCAGAAACCTTAGTCATGGCGATAACGCCGGCCTGCAGCTGCTCAAGGTTCTCGTTTTCGCTGCCGAGCTGGCCGTTGGGGAAGATCTTGACCTGGATGCGGCCATCGGTCTTTTCAGCGACCTCGTCCGCGAACTGGGTCATGGCGATGTGGACCGTGTGGGTCTCGGACAGGCCGTGGGCCAGCGTCAGCACCAGCGGATTCTCGGCGCTGTAGCCGGTGGAGTCGGCGGTGGTGCCGGACGCGCCGCAGCCGGTCATAACACCCAGACTGAGCGCAGCCGCAGCAGCCAATGCTGCGAATTTTTTGAACATGGTATTTCTCCTTCTTGTATGTATGCCGTTTTCCCCTT
>ULQT01018106.1_pt1 | contig 28907 bp, 52 predicted proteins | sample 1954791 | NCBI WGS metagenome assembly ULQT01 (sample SAMEA4835663, study PRJEB28245) | human gut metagenome | biome: gut microbiome; material: fecal sample | place: Denmark | collected 2008 | reverse complement strand
CTACCCATTCCACTGCTTCCGCCTCTACCACCCATTACACAACGCCTCCTTGAATTTATCTGTAAACGCCCGGATCCTCACGATGTTCCCCATGCACTCCTCCGGCACGGAGCCATAAAAGATAATGGTTTCCGGGTGTAACCGTCTTACCATTTCCTCATATCCCGCCAGAAACAGTGCTTTCTTTTCTTTGCTGTTCATGCAGCCAACAGAAGACACCGCCACGGTAGCGTTCTCCGGCTCTCCATCAAAACACCACTCGAACGAATCCTGTGTGCTCCATGAGATTGTCGGAATAACCTGAATTCCTGCCTCTTGCAGGTATGCGCCTACCCAATGCTTGCGGTAATGGTTGTATATCTGCATGACCTTGGGGAAATCTGTGTAGGTTGAGAAATCCGGAGACATTACATAACGGAACTGAGACAGCATGGGTATGTACCGGTCAATATTCGTCCAGAGTCTTTGAAAAATATAATCATCAACAAAACAATGAACGCCCTTCTTCTCCCTGTCTTTTGCGGTTTTTGCATAATTGAATCCTATCCACTCGCATCCAGACTCATATACTTCCGGGTGTAGTTTCGGGATTCCATATTCTCCAACTCCTTCAAACATTCTTTTCTGAAGGTTTTCATAATTCCTCGTTTGTCGATAATTTATTTTTCTCACCTCTTTCAGACATTCACTCCTAAGCAACGCAAAGCCGTTACAATGTCTCTACCGTGGTCGTAATACCGATACCTCAGCTTTTTGATGTCAACCTTATATTTCTTTGCCAAATCTACGAACGTGTATTCCTTCCCGCATATTGTGTGATATACGGTATTGCGTTTGTTATAGTTCTGTGTTTCTATATCAGCCCAGCGGCAATTTGACGGCTCGTAATTTCCATTCACATCTATCCTATCAATAGTTAAGTCTTTTCTATATCCGCTGTTGTAAGCCCACTCACGAAATGATTCATAATTATTAAGCCATTCGTCACATACCGAAATACCTCTGCTGCCGTAATTGGGATATGCTATACTTTGAGGATTTGCGCAACGCTCAATCATTCCATAGTAAATGCGATACAATCTTTCATGGATTCTTCCGTCTATATATGTTCTGTTAATCTTGTCTGATTTACAAAATTCAGCACGCAAGCACCCGCAACTTTTTGTATAACCCTTTACTAGATGATTGTTGATAACAACCGCTTCATTTCCGCAGTCACATTTACATCTCCAGTGCGTCGCTCCGTTTCGCCAAACTTGTTCGATAACAACAAGTTTCCCGAATCTTTTTCCTGTTAAATCTTCAATCCGTTTCACAAATCCATCTCCTTTTACAGAGAGGGACTTACTGCTGTCTCCCGACATGTGCCCTCGTTTTAGCACTCCCCCACTCCATCAAATATCCGACGTTCCAGGTTGTCATAGTTCCAGCTGTTTCGGTAGTTCATGTGCTACTCCATCTTTTTAAATCGGTTCCATAATTCTGCAAACTTCTCCCAGCCGTACATAGCCACAAAGGCGACCAGAAATCCCGCCAGAATTGCCGCCAAGATCATGTACCACAAAATCGTCTGCTGGATGTACTGCATATACGCCACAAAGGCGGTCACTGTCATTCCGATGGACAGGACAAACACCAGGATATCTGTCGGGATCTTGGCAAGTACGCCTACACCCTTAAACACCTGTGTAATGACCGACACCATAAACGCCAGTGCGCCGATAACCGCCAGAATGGTGGTCATGTTCGTAATCAATGTTTCCATATCTACCTCGTTCCTGCGTACAGTAATGGTACGCCATCATCGTTCTTTACTCCCGTTAAATACAGCCTTGCCGTATCCTCTAGGTTTTTGTTACTTACCTGTGCATCCCCGGCCGCCTGGTAGACCGCGCTCCATGCCTTTGCGCCGTTTGCCATTTCGGATGGGGAGGCGTAGGAAATTGATTCGGAGCCAGCAGAGCGGGAGATTATCACTCCCGACGTTGCACCGCCGGACCCGCCAGAAGATATTCCTCCAGAGGCGGCAGATAGTGCCTGTTTATCCGCTAGCTCCAGTTGATATAGTTTGTCACAGACCGCACACACGGCCTTCTGTACCTTTGTTGCCGCCCTTTCATTAGACGGTAAGCCGTCAGCCAATCGGTCAAAGGTTATAGTGTCCAGAAAGTCACTGGCGCGGTCTGCAATACGGTCAAAGTCGGATTCCGGCACAGCGCTGCCGCCATATTTTACTGTGTAAAATTCAAAATCGGTGTACGCCATGCCGGAACCTCCTCATCATGATTTAGACGTTACATCGTCATTGCCGGACTTCAACGCTTTATAGGTATTGTCACACTCAACTACTGTGATATGATGTCCGGTTGTGGCCTCGATATCCGTTTTTCCGTCCCACGCCGTCCAGTTCTTGACGCTTTGGCCGTACTTCACCGCGGGAGCGGAATCTGCCGCCACCTTGTACTTATACATGTGCCCGGTTCCAAGGGAAGGTTCAACCGTTACCTTCGTCTCCCCACTCTTTGTCCCCTGCGCCGACGTAACCGTCAGCCTTCCGAGCGTGGTATCATCTGTAATCGTTACAACGGAGATAGCGTCAATGTACTCCGCGAACAGGGTCAGACCCATGATTGCGAACGCCTCAGAAACCGCCGTATTGTAGTTGCCCTGGGTATGAAATCCGATAAGATTCGTTTCCCCGGCACTTACCGTATACACCAAACCGGCGCGTACAAAATCGCTGTCGTTTGGGTCAACGTAATACAGTACAATGTTTTCAACAGGCGTAGCAATAACCCGTCCTCTCTGGATTTCTCCCTCTGCCAGAAGGAAAATTGTGTTAAATCCCATGAAGTTCTTGATATACTGGAAGCCAAACTGATTCTGAATAGTAATATCAGCCGCCCCCAGATATTCATACACGTCAAGAATGTTCACAAATCCAACCGTCCCCGTGGCCGTTCTGTGCATGGTCTTGAACTTGTTTTCTACAAGCCCCTTTGCCATAGCTAATGCCATCTGGAATGTGGTTTCTGTTGCGGTCAGTGTTCCTGTATTCAGATATTTGTAGAATCTGCCTGTTACATCGGTCTGAAGCTGAAACAAAAATTCATCGTCTGTCATCTGTACGGCGTTGTCGTAGCCGTGGTCTTTAATGCTCTCAATGGAAACGGCTTTTGCGTACTTCTCAATCGTAATATCCGCATAGTCCTTTTCCTTTACGATGAATTTGCTGTAGGGGATTTCCTTGCCTTCGCCTACGTTTCCGCTTTCAAGCGTCCCCTCCGCATATTTGCTTTTCAGCTTCGTGTTGGGCTGCTTTTTGATGGGGCGCATAATCCCCAGAATGTCCCGCAGATGCTGCCAGTTGCGCTCGAATCTGGTTACAAAATCTAGCTCTCTGGCAGTCACCTGGACATCTGCTGTTTTAATCAAATTTTCTTTTTCTGGCATGATAGCCCTCCTTAATTAAACAAACTCATGTTTGCAGCGATTGCAGCCTGTCTCTCGGAAGCATCCTTGATACTCATAATCTGGTCTTTCGTCATGGCTCCGCCCTGATTCTGCTTTCCTATAGGCTGAGTAAACCTTGCTGCATTCTGCTGTGCTTTCTGCTGCTCCTCATCAATAAACGCTGAAGCGTCTTTCTCTTTCATCTGGGAAATGAGGTCATTCAGTCCAAGAATCTTTCCATCCTTCAACTTCAGCCCCGCATCCTTGACCTCCGCCATGATGGCTCTTTTCGCCGCCTCGCTGGAGAATTTAATCCCCTCAAACTCCGTTTTCAGAGCGTCCGAAAAATCTCTCTCATACAGCTGCGCCTGTGCGTTTTTCTCGGCAACCTCAGCCTTTTTCTTCCAATCAGCCAAATCCTGCTGCATGGTTTCAAGGTCAACACCCTCAAAGCCTTTTAATGTGGCTTCTGCTGTTTCAGCCTTTTCTTTCCAAGTATCACGTTCTGTTTCTAATTTTGAAACAACTTTGCTGTACTCCCCTGCATTTTTGTAATGCTCAGAAAGTGCCTTTTTTACATCAGCCTGCTTGTCTGCCGGAATCTCAATCCCAAATGATTTCAGTGTTTCGATAAGTTTCTGCATACCAATCCTCCTTGGTCGTGTTTATTGACCTGCCGCCGCAGGTATGGATTAAGCCCGATAGACCACGGGCGGGGTAATCGAAAAGGCAGGACTTGAACCTGCGACACACGGCTTATAAGGCCGCTGCTCTAACCCACTGAGCTACTTTCCGTAAATGCACACGCCGGAAATTGCATCCGCTTTTCAACCTCCGGCTCTTATGTGGCCGTTTCTATTAAGGACGTGTGCAAAGAAAGGAGGTAAATCAAATATAAGAAAAGAGCCAGCAACCTGTCGGAAATTCCGAACAGTTCACTGGCTCTGCGACTGGCGACTGGCACTATGATAATTTAATCTTATTTTTTTCTATATCTACCACAGATTCATTTTTGCATACAGGGCAAAATACAATTAAGTTTTTCGCGACTGTATCCGGGCGAATTTTTGTCCGTGTTTTATTATTACATATCGGGCAATATACCCAATTACTTCTTACCATTCCCCTCACCTACATTAATCATTGCTTGTTTTTATGTATCTATTTTATCACATTGTCCTCGGGCTATCCATCCCCACATTTTCAAAAAGCGGTAGGGAAAACCCACCGCCTGTTTGTGATTACAGCATATTTCTTAGTTTTTCTACATACCTCGAAATTGTTTCCCGGGCTTCTCGGCATTCAGCATCTTTGGACATATCTCCTACCTCCTGTGTAAGTTCGTCCATGTGTTCCTCTAAAGCTGCCAGCATTTTGCGTTTACATTCTTCAGACTTCCCGGAACGATAAGACTGCTTATTATCCATATACTCTGTATACGCATCTCTGCCATCATTTCGGCTGTAATGCCCCCTAACATAATGCTCGCCTCTCCGAGCATAGGAGGAATCACGATCATAATTTCCCATCATGCGCCCATCAGCAGAACTGTATCGTCCGTCACTATTGCGTCCTCTGCGCCGGCTATATCCTTCATCTCTCGAATACGCATTTTCACTGTATCCAGAATCCATTTCAGATAGTACAGACATATAATATTCTGCCTTTTTGTCCCAATACTCTGTATTTTTGATATCCTTGTACATATCAATAAGTTTGTAAGCAGTTTCCAGGTTTGCAGTGTTTAAACCCTTCTCGGCAATTTTTCCAATTTCGTCCTCGACAATTGCACATAAATCCTTGATATCCCTCATTTCTTTCCCTCCTCTCAACCGCATACCCGAACAGCTGTTATATTGGGGTTGTCTACCAGAACCGGAATCGTCCCGGCGTTTTTAACAGAAACGTTTTCACAGCATCCACAGAACACGTCAACGTATGTCTGGGACGATACATTAAAATACTGCTCTACGGCTGCCGGAGTGGCTCGCATGCCCGCCCCGCCGAGAATTTCCCCATCTCTGGCGATTCCCAGTGCCACTTCTCCTGCTGTTTCTCCGGTGGGTACCGCAACATTGCCGGAAAATGTAACCAGATATCTACCAGGCTTTGCAAGCGTAACCTGTGCACTCCCGGCCCGGTGTCTTTCAGCGCATCCTCCCTTTGTAGCTACTATAGAAAATGGAATTGACTGCCCTACCGGTACTGTGACCGGCGCTGTATTTACTAACTCAATCATAATATTCTCCCTTCTGCGCAAAAAGGACAGACTTTTACGGCCTGTCCCATCTGCGTAATAACGGCATCAGCCGAACATCCAGAATCATTTTGTTGAGGCCAACAAGACGATCCGAAAGAAACTCCATATGCAGTTTTAGCATCCGCATCCTGCGTTGCATCCACATCCGCCGCCAAAGCTAAAGCCTGTCGGGTTGATGATGGATGTATACGGGGACATTACCGGATAAGAGGGTACTGGTGTAGGTCTCAGCGCGTTGATAATGCTGTTGGTCTGTGCATTATTGGACAGCTGAAGCTGTGCGGACTGTAACTCAGTCTGTAAGGACTGGATCTTGTCCTGTGTAAACAGATCAATGATGCGCTGCGTTCCGGCATTCTGCGCCTCGATCACATCGCGGAATCCGTTGTTTACGGTATTCTGGAGGATGTTGGTCTGGGCTGCCATGTTGTAGTTTACGCCAGCGATTGCCTCTCTGGTGTCGCAGCAACACTGCTGCATCTGATAACCCAGATTGGACAGATTCGCATTTACACCAGCAAGGCCGTTGCAAAGCTGACCGGAAAGGTTCTGGATACCGTTTTCGATTCCCTGTGTGGACAGTGCCGCGTCGATATCAGCGCGGGTTGCATAGCCCTGGAATGCCGGAGAGTTTGCACCTCCACCATTTCCGCCCCAGCCGCCGAAGCCGCCCCAGCCAAACATACCGAAAATTAAAAACAGGATGATCCAGGCTCCCCAATCTCCACCGAAGCCGTCATTTCTCCCTGTGCCGCCAGTTAAAACGGCAACATCAGAAGCAGTTAATCCGTCTGTCATAGTAATAATCTCCTCCGTTTATGATATTTACAAACCGTGTGCACCCGGTTATGTACTATTTAAAAAAGCCTTTGAACATGCCCTGCATCTGCTGGGCCATCTGCTGCGCCTTGTTAAGTTGCTGCTGGCTTATCCGGCCAGACTGTAACAGTTTATTGATCTCTTCATTGGGGTTCTTGCCCTCCATTTCTTTCCGAAAGCGCTGGAACTGTTCTATCATTCCAGATGGGCCCCCACCATTCAAAGCGTTAAACAATGGATTCGCCATGCTTACCTCCTTCTGGCTTTGTTGCCGATTCAAGATAGCTGTATAATTCCTCGTATTTGCCCCGTAAATCGTCATATTCCTGTCTGGTGACATATTTATCGTCAAGGTTTATTTCTGTCTGTTTCTGCGGCTCCTGTGAGCCCAAAACAACCTCTTTATAAGCAAACGTCCGAAGCGTCGGCATCCCGGCGGCATCTGTGGTCTTTATGTAAAAATTGGAGTTTTCTGAATCCAACAGAAGGACGCTTGTGTTTGGAGCCACAAGATACGACTTGGCCCCCGCCTCGCCCTGCACCCACAAAATCCCTTGATTTACCTGTTGAGCTTGCTGGGGCTGCTGATATTGGGCTTGCATCTGCGCCAGCCTGTCCATTTGCGGCTGTAATGGATTCATTTGCCCAAACTGATACGGATTGTACCCATATCCAGGTGTATATGGTAATGCCATGCCTGTCCCTCCTATGACTAAATCAATGACTTTGTATAACTAAATTATGGCATAAAAAATAAGCCCCTGACAGTTCATCAAAGGCTTATAAAAGTATCAGCATACCCTTATTATCTTGCTATTCACCCGGCGGCTCATGCGTTTTACAGTTGACACGCTTACATTCATTAACTCCGCGCACCTTTCCAGAGGGACATTCCGCGCCCTTAGCTCGAATAATTGGCGCTCATCCAATGTGAAATTGCAATATGTACGGAAATAATTCAATTCTATCACCGTAAAATCATATATTTTCAAGAAAATTCTCCTTACTGATTCTGCGCAAGATAAGAAATAAGCTTGTCTCTCGTTTTTTTTAGCTGCTCAATATTGTTTCCTGAAATTTGACTGTTTATCATCGTCACAAGTGTTTCCATAATCAGACTGTCCCGCTCTCGTATCTCCTTAAGCGCTTCGAAGTCTTTTTTATCATGATCTTCCAGCGTTTTTACTCTCTCATTTAACTTAAAGGCTGGGGCAATCCACTTGTGAATCACCGCAGCTGCTCCTCCAATGATTGAAATTCCTCCGCAAATAGAAAGAATTGCCTGTATCGTTTCCACTTTTTTACCTCTCCCAGTAATAAATTGGCACTTCCTCGCCACTGTCCCAAGTATCGTAGTAATATCCGTCCTTCACACATACCACATGCCCGTCAATCCCCAGCACATAGATTCCGGTCGGGTGGTCGCGGCAGAAGTCGTCAACAGTGTACACATACTGCCCGTGGTCGTCTACGATATGCCGCTGGAATCCGTTCTTTTTGAGATACGCTCCCCACACCCTGTTTGCACTCGGCATATCAGATAGCGAAAACCCAAACAAAGACAAGCCAACATATGTTGTCTCCCAGTCCTGCCCTATAGCCTTGCATAAAGCCCGAACTGTGCAGTCTCCTACCCGTTGACCGTTTGAAGGATTAGGATTGTACAGTTTCCATCTACTCACGTTTATACTCCTTTCGCATTCTGATACCGTCTTGCCGCCCCTCTGGACTTTGCGGCCTGTTCTCGGTTCCATCTGGCAATCTGGAGGCGTTCTGAAAGTGGCCGCAAACTGTTCTCTTTACAAAACTCATTGTATGCTTTATTCTGCCGGGACAGGAGATAGGATTTCCGGTCAAGCGTCTGCTGCAGTTCAAATTTAAGTGATTCATCCTCGCATTTATCCACCGCCTCTTGCATCCCCATGACCTCACGTTTGGTCTTTCGGATTCGGCGCTCTAATGCTCGTTGGCGTTGCTCCAGTTTTTCTATTCTTGCATTTTCTTTAGTATCAATTTTTTCATAGGGATTATTTACTCCGTCCCCGCTCCCGAAGCTGTGTCTGCAATTTATCCCGGATAATCCATTAATTGTTCCGTACCCGGTCTGAGAAAAAGGCGGAAATCGCTTATCATTTCCTGATCTGCTGTAAAATTTCCCCTGCCACCAAAAATGGTTTCCCGGATTCTCTCCGCCGTCTCCGGTCCTGGCTCCGATATGCGCCGATACCAAAATAATGTCCCAGTCCATTTCCTCCATGCGCTTAATGGATATGTCCCCGGCGGCCTGTGCTATCCCGGTACGTACTGCCCGCGCTGTGGCCGTCTCTATGGTATCTCTATGGCCTGTAGGGTAGTCCACATATACCCCGCCGCTTACGGCCGTCTCTACGGCCTCTCTGACAGCCTGTGAATAACTTACAGCCCCGCTCATCACCTTGTTATACGCTAGGTCGCATTCATTTAAGAAAAGCCTCTGCGCGGCCTGTGCTGCGCTTTGGGTGTAATTGCGCCATTCCCCTAAGGTTGCGCTATAATTTCTCTCCATGAGCCGGATAAGCGCCGGGGATTGCGTCAGCGGCATGGGTGACAGCCCGGCGGCCTGGTATATCTTGTCATCGTATTCCAGGGCCTTGACTCCGGCCTCTTCCATGGCCACCTTGATTTCTTTCTCCTGCCGCTTCGTGTACTTCGCCAGCTCTGCCGTGATATCCTGCAAAAGGTATCCGCTGTCCTGCAAGACCTGTATGCGCCACGCGTCAGAGGAGGTAAGGAGATAATCGTCCCCTCGCCCGATGCGTATCATCATGCGGTCAATTATTTGCCTCATAATGTATGTATGGAGCTGGGATGCTATTTCTTCGCTCCCCTCTGCAATTTTTGAAAGATATTCAGGACTTAACATTTGCTTTTACCTTTCTGCCACATAGGTTACTTCCATCCCTGCCCCTGCATCATTTGTAATCACAGTAGTCGGGCCATATGTCCGCAGGGCCTTATAGGCGGCGATTTCTTCTGGGGTGAGATCACGCTCAATGGGAGTTTCAAGAAGCCATATGACCTCAAGATCTGGCATGGCAGCCCTAAAATCCTCCAAAGATGTTATACCTTCAATTCTTGCAAATATACGCTTGCTACCTGGTTCGTTAATTGTAGTATAAGTACCTTCCGTCCCATAGCTATCCACTTTGGCATATGAAAGCCTGTTGCATATACATGGAGAATACATGTAGTTATCTATATTTTCTATGTTCAAAGCAAACCTGGAAGTAGTTGACTCAATGTCTGGGTTTCCAGGCATACGAACCCAATCATTCACATTCGCATTATGCCCTATCCTCTGCACATACTTCCCTCTTGCCAAATCAATTTCATCACACACCCACTGCTGGCCGTTTTGATCCGTGTAGTTGCCATCCTTGCTGACTGGCACACCGGGGAGGCCGTTAGGTGTTTGGAGGGTGAGGGATTGGCTCTGACTTCCGCTGTCGGAAATAGAGACGTTGATTGTGCCGCTCTCACCAGCACTCACTATCTCCTGCGGATACTCTGGACTGGGGGATGGTTTGCCGCCGGTGTAGGGCTCCCATGACGACAGTCTTTCGTTTTCGGTAATAGCGACATAAGCAGTTAAGTCAATTTCTATCCCAGCATCATTAGATTTGTCAACTAATACTCTGATACGAATACCTGTTTCGGTTCCATCGGGCGTATATTTTCTAGTGTAGATTGCCCCAGATGGTTTTTCTGCAGTAATATCGGTTATAACCCCCACAGTGAAACTTTTCGCGAAGTATGTTTTCCCAATTTCCATCACATCCTTCACATTAACTGCACAATGCACTCTATTGGTTGAAGTATCCACTGTAACGCCAGAAAATGTAACGACTCCCTTGTCAAAAACCCAATCGACGCCCCTACTATTTCCTGCGCCTTGAGTATTTATCAACTGCGCCCCTGTAGTCTGTACCTGCTCCGTCCGCCCAAACACCCTCAGCCCCCGGAACGGACGACCCTCTGCGGCATCATTGATGATGATTGTGGCACCGAAAACTGTATTAATTACATCATTATTGGATTGCGATATTGCATAAAGTAAATATTCCTGCCGTGTTACCGGATCAGGTATATGACCCTCTTTCCCAGCGATTGCCGCCCAGTAATATTCCAACCGTGTCACAGGCGCAGGGATGCTCCCGCCCCATACTCCTGCTGCCTTTGCCATGTAATACTGCAATCTTGTGACAGGCTGCGGGGTGTTGCCAGAATAATCCCCTGCCATAGTCGCAAGGTAATATTCCTCAATCGTCACAGGTTCGGGCGTTTTGCCCTGCCATGTCCCTGCAATCTTTGCAAGATAATACTCTTCTCTGGTTATCGGTTTCATCTTATTCCTCCCCGAACAGCCCAGTTTCCTTCGGCTGCGCTTCCGTTACCATTGCCTTCGCATCGTCCTCTGTCATGCCCTCAAATTTGACAAAATACTTCCATGCGGGTACCTTGCCCTGTACGACATAGCTCCACCAGCGTGCCCTGTCCTCCTCACGGTTGTAAGTGATATCCCCGAAGTCGTACACAACCTCATACACCCCGACAGGGGCAATCGCATACAAATCTGCATACACGGACATAGCATAGATAGCGTCATTCAGGCAGCATTCCAACTTGTCCCGCACGTCCTTGATAAACTGGATAGTCCGTTGCTGTTCCGCTTCCACACCTGTCGCTGTCTGGATGCCTGAGGATTCGTTAAATACAAAATATCCGTTGGAGAACCCGCATTTATACCCTATCTGGGACAGGAGAGCATTGATTCCGTCAAGGCGTGTGGCTGTATTGAGCTGCGGCACAATCTCTTGATAAAACTCCTCCGGGCTGTTACCAAACACATTCTTGACATAATGCGGCATCTTCACATCTGGGATGCGCCCATTAAGGTTCTTTCCACTGTCAAACATCAGCCGATCATCCGCCAGGATAATCTTCTCGCTGTCGTATATCTCCCCGGCGTTCCGGCTGTATGCGATATCAAGGTCTTTCATTTCCTCGATGGCTTCCGCGTATATTGGCATCCCCAGTGGAGAGGACGGGTCTATGTTGTTTGCCGAAGGCGTCCGGAATACCCCGTACATGGGAGAATCAAGCCTTTCATTTCCGCCTTTGAAAATTGGCAGCGTTTCTTCCAGCAGGTCAGCCCACTTTGTCTGCGCCAGCGGGATAGGATCGCCGAGGGATTCACTGCTCCTCGACACATACGCCCTGTTTGATATCACATACGGGTATATCACGCTTGATTCCGTCCTTGTCTTGACAAATCTGTGATACTCCAGACGTGTATAATGCTTGTCATTATCCGTATAGCTGTCCTTAAACACAATGCCAGTTATGTTTCCGTCGTCGTCCTGCTCTGTCACTATAAAGTCTAAGGGAGTAAATACATCAAGCCCACCGCCGTTTGGTTTGATGATAACCGTACCGTATGCGCAGCCATACTCTACCCAATGGCGCAGGCTATAATATGCCTTATTAATCTGCTCCTGTAGCCACTCCCCGCGTGCGCCGCCGTCAATCTGTATCTTAATCCCCAGCGTGACGAGCCGCGCCGTCTCGGAGCATACAGATTTTGCAAAGTTGATAGTCTTGATCCGGTTCTCCGCATCCACCCAGTAAGGTGTCCCACGGTAAATGTTTGCACACTCTGTAATCTTTGTCATCATCTGTGCAGATGTTGTGTCTTTTACTTTAAAGTCATTCTCAGCCTGCTTTTTAAATATCATGCCTATCCACCTTTTTACTGCTGATATTAGTCCCATTTAACCACCTATGCCATGTAATAACCTTTCGCTTTAGCCTCCTTGAGATCACCTTCGTAGAAATATCTTTCTACTCTTTCCTTTCGACCATAGCAATTTACTTCCATATCCAAAAGAAAGACTTTCTCATTTGGATCACGTCTTTGACTTATTTTTTTATCAAATTCCTCCGTCACATCTTTTTCACTGTATATTTTTTCAATACAATTTTCCAACAAGTTCATTATGCGCTGTTCCCCCTCCTCATTGACAGCGGGCTCGTGGCGTACCGCAGGGCGTCTATCCAGTGATTATTATGGTCTGGATAGTCTGCAATCACTTCCCCGTTGCTGTCTACTTCGTGCTCATATTCTACAATTTCCTTATAGGCTCTTGGCGTTCTGGCTGGATCAATAACCATCTTCCGGCATTGGAGCCACTCAAAGGTATATTTGACACTCCCCGGCCCCACGTTGGCCTGCCTGGCGGGAAGTCCAGCGTCACGAAAATCTACAATGCTTTCCTGCTCATCTGCACCGCATCGGATTTCATAATCATCATAGCCTTTTTTCTTTATGTCCTCTGCCATTTTGCTGTTGCGGATTTTACAACCGCCCAGCTCGTCCAAAAGATATATTGTTTCGGTGTTATGATTATATGCCACCCGAATGAAGGCTTTTGGGTCGGGATACCAGCCCCAGTCCTGCCCTTGATATATCCGCTCCATACAGCTGATTTCTTCGTCAGTAATTTCTCTGATTTCCAGCATATCAAAGATATTTGTACCAAGCCCCACCGGCTCGCCCAGATATTCATGCCGATATGCCCTCTCATTTGTGACTCTTAAGTGCTCGGCGTCGGCTATAAACTGATCGCCCAGCCATTCTGCCGGAATCGCCCTGTAATCACTTCTGTGCCGATAACTGTCCTCTCTCGGCTCATTGACATACATATTCGCCCAATTACTACGGCTAATGGGAGGATTAAAGGACTTGAATACCACAAACTTACTGCCGCCTCGGAGGACGGACTGTTGTGTATTTCTAATTTCTTCAATTCCTGCAAATTCGTCAAGTTCCTCGTACCAAAGATACTTAAAATATCCTTTACTTGATTTAATTGACTTTGTTTTCTTTGCTTTATCCAATCCTCTAAAAATTATTTTCTGCCCTGTAGGTTTATATATATACTGCATGGGGCTAACACTGAAAGCCCACGCATCATTAGCACCAAGCGCATCTATCGCCCATGCAATCTGTTCAAAGACAGACTCACGGAGAGTGTTTCCCACCTTTCGAAACACTACTGCATTTGTATATTCCCCTCTCTCCGCGTCCATCATCATCCCCAACACAGTTTCTATGGAGATGAAAGAGGACTTTGTAGAGCCACGTCCACCGTATAAGTCATAGTATGTATGTTTGCCGTCCAGGATATCCCAGTGGACAGGGTAAAAAGTAGGGGCTATGATGTCGGTAAGATGGATTGTGTCAGACATTATTCTTCTACATGGCAGGTATTCGTAAGTTTTTTATACACATCTTCATACAACTCCTGTTTGTCTCCGTTAAAGGTGTATTCTGCATATATTCCGTCTCCAGATACTGTAGTAGACGCCAGACATTTATAGTTCTGGAGTGTCTTGCAGCTCCAAACAGTAAAGACATCTCCTAAATCAATCGGAGTTTCAGGTTTATTTTTGTTGTACCACTCCACCAGTTTCTTCTGACAAACACTTTCAAAATGCTTCATTCCTGTAATAATCATATCCCTACTCCTTTTCTGGTCTTGGTATATTATTCACGATAACGATACCGCCTGTATCTGCCTTCTGTACCACATCAACCTTGCGCTTTGCCAGTTCAACGGCGGCTTTCGTTCTCTCCGCCAGCGGAGCTTCAAGGCCAAACTGGTCTTTTACCTCTCCCCGCATGACAGAAGTGAAATACTGCATTATCTCCGCAGCAGAGGCGATGCGGCTATCATCAATTTCTTTCTGCCGCTCTTCGATGTATGCAATTATTTGAGGTTTTCTTAGGTTCTCAGCCCCTGTGGCGTATGCAGCTTTTTCTTTATATCCCGCCTTCTTCGCCGCCTCAGTCGCATTTCCACACTTTAAATACTCATCCGCAAACGCCTTTTGCTTCGGTGTAAGCATTTATCCACCGTCCTCATCTATAAATTCCACATCCTTAAATTTTACTATTATCTCACGTTCTTTACTTAATTCCACTCTTTCGCCTGTTCCCATATATCCGCCAAGCATTTAACCATTTCTATTGTGCTGGCTGTCCTCAGGATCTCATAGTCCCTCATCCTCCAACCGTTCCGCCCGTTTTGCAGTGTAGGTGTTGATAATATCCACACCGTTATCATCCTTCCTTGATCAGATGAATAAAATTGAGAAGATCCGATTTTTATAATCAAGCCAACGGAGAGAAGAGCATTCTGAAGTTTTTTTGCAATTCCCTTCAAGTTCATGTTCTCCCCTCCTCGATTCATAGTCCTATTGATATTTTATCACATTTTATTTTGTAATCCGTCCCCCACTTTTCACCATTTCCCGAAAAGAAGTAAGAAGTGATAAAACTGAGCAGCCGTTTTCCTTTTATATGCGTAAAAATCATCTCTTTTTACAGGTATATACCTATTATGCCCCATAGCATCATACCCGATTCCATTGACAAGGCTATCATAAATACACACTTCTATTCCCGGTGTTGAAGATATCGCACACTCCAACAAAAGCAATCGTTCTTCTTTGTTTAGCTTTCGGCATCTTTCGTATAGTTTTTTTTGGTCTTCTTCAGGAACCCCAAAATCTGTTAATGATGCATTTCGTGTTCTTATCTCAATCACCTCCTGAGGCTTTTCTCTATGCTGCGATCCTTTCTCTGATATTTCTCAGCGTCTTCTGTGTAGACTGTGCGTAATACATACTTGTTACAGCCGGGCTTGCATGGCCCAAAACCTCCTGGATGATTCCAATATCGACCTCTCTGTTTTTCAAGTCCATCGTCTGATGGCTCAAGCTACGCTTTTTTATCATAAAAAGCTGAATCAAATACTGATTCCTTTTTTGAGTGTCACTCTGCCATGTTTCCGGCATAGTGGTAATATCCTGAACATTTACCTTCACAAGCTCGTTGGATATAATATGCTCCAACGCTTCCAGGATCTCTTTCTCTGAAATATAATAGGACATTGCTACTATAACATTGTTGATAATCTCACTTTTTATAGCTTCTGACATATTATGATCCTCCTCTTGTTTTTTCTGCCTGAGTTGGATATAATATACTCAGGCGTTGTTTAGCGGTGGTATCATCTTGGCGGGTGTCCACCGCTATTTTTATTATCTGTCCTGAAACCTTTTTCTGTGCTCCCTATATTCCTACAGCTACTGAAACGAGTTCTTCTGATATCACTTTCAGAACAACAGCACCGCCATCAGGGAGACCCAGACCATAAGGTAATCCCTGCGGTCAATGTTGTGCCGTATCAGATTGACCGTCCCCGTTATGGCCCACATGATGATTATTACGCTCTTGAGTACATTCAACTTTCTACCTCCTGTATTTCTCATTTGGACATAACGATGTATACGCATATGCCGGCATCCGTGCGGACCAGACTTCCAATTTCGGTCCTCGGATTGCATCCATGTCACTGGCTGCCACTGCTCTTTCCCTCTGAAGCCGGTTCACTCGTCTTTGGGCCTCTGATTTCACTATCCCCAAGCTGTATCCCTTCTTTCTGGCCACGTAATAGGGCGATCATGTATTCCAGGTATGGATTTTTCTTTTGCCACATGGCCTCATTCGCCTCCTCATAGGTAGTCTGTGTAGTTTCCGCCAGTTATTACTTTTTAAGACAGGAAGTAATATATTGGCAAGTGATCGTGCCATTTCTACTATGCTTTTAACCAGATTTGCAAACGCCTCTGCTGCCTTTCCTATTGCCTTATTTAGATCTTTCATATTGTCCCTTCCTCCGCTATATGTCAGTTTAACGCAAAATCCATAAAAAATTGCTGAGGTGTTTGCCCTTTGTATTTGTATGCTCTATCATCAACATACACCTGGGCCGGGATCTTACGATTTGTTATACCGACACAGGAACAGTCATTGTAAAAAAATGTATTAAACCCCAGCACCTTTGCTTTAAGCGTAAAGCCTTGCTGATCCCACCAGGCCTTAATTTGCTCTGGATCTCTGGTAGAGATAATAACGCACGGTATACCTTGTAACTGTAATAAAAGTATTAAATCTAAAACTCTATAGTTAGGCTCATCATAAATACTTCCATCCTGCCATCCCTTTGAATATCTATGAATTACACCATCAAAATCAAATGCAACTGCATGACCTTCTTTTAAATCCACTTTTAATTCTTTAACTTCCATAGTTCTCCCCAAAACCTTAATTTTCTTGTTTGTATTCTTCTCCGCAAAATGGACACTTTGATAACATTAAAGGAATTTCCTTTGTCTTTTTCTTTCCAAATTCTCTGCACATAAATGACAAATACACTCTACCTGAAATCAATTCTACTGGTGGATCTACACTTACATATCCACCAGCTTCTCCTATTTTGTCACATATCTCTTTAATACAATTACACATAATTTCCTCTCCCACTAAATCTTAATAACGTACAGCTTGAATCACCGTGGTATGACTGGCATTACAAGGTTTTGGCATTACATCATTCTCCGCAACCATCCACGCAATTGTCCCATCATACTCGATATCCTGCGCATCTGCATAGAAATCCACCTTCTGCACCCATCTTTCGCCTGTGAAACATACCCTAGTGATCCATATCTCACAATCCTCCTTCGGTAATTTGTCTCTGAAATCATAATCAATCAGTACCCATCTATTCATGGTCTACCTCCGTCAAACCTTAAATATCTTACAGTAACAGCCTCACCACAAGACGGACACCTGATATACTGTTCAAACTCATTCATCCCCGTCTTAACAGTACTTATATCGTCCTGTTCAAATTCCAGCAAGGCGTCACAATTGCCACATGTCATCCTACGTTTTTTCCCGTACTTAATAACTTTTATCACTCGGATACCCTCCTTCAAAATCTTAATTTACGCTCTGTCCAGCCCATTGCTCTGCCATTGCATGAGCTATCCCCTGAAACGTCTTTGCTCTGTTTTTAGCATCCTTTCCGCGTTTTGCTGCCCCGTATTTGCTCCTGTCTTTTCTGCCAGTTCCTGCCGGCACATATGGTCCCATCGGAGTTACAATATCTGTTGGCTCTAACGGCGGAAGCCCCCGTAACCACAACCTCGTTTTCTTTGTGTAAGGATGTCCGAACTGCCAAGGTTGAATTTCCTGACTATGTGGAGGCATACGGAATACTGTACTTGACACTGGATTTTCCACAGCTATCTTCGGACAGTCAGCATTCAAAAAGCGTAAAAAAAATTCTTTTGCCGCCAGCCCCTTTTTATATCGTTCTTGGTCAAGCTGTCCCTTCTTAGGATATAAGCGGCAAGCCCCTGCATTGCTTAAATATGTACACGGCGGAAAAGCGATAATCATATCCCACTGCATTTTTAGCAACTCCAAGGCATCCACCTGTAAATGCCACTCTGGATGCCCGCCAGAACAGGGGTCTATGTCGCAACTATATGCTTCATGGCCCAACTTTCTAAGCTCCATTGTTACAGCCTGACTTTCTTCGCACGCTACTAAAATTCTCATTTTTCTCAAAAGGAGCCAGGATATCCTTTTGCGCGCGGCTCCGGTCTCCTTTCTTAAAATTTTAATTTAACTCGATACAACAACTACCTGTTTAATACCACAACTAACGTCTTAATCTTCCCAACTAAATTTTTCATGCCATATCTGCTTTTCTGGAAGCTGTTCAAAGGATTCCCGGCATATTTTTGCCGCTCCTTTCCATCTGTGACCCGGCCTCATATCTCCCAAAACCGAACAGGTGCAGTAATCATCCAGATCAAGCAGCTTATCACATCTACTGCACTGATACGCTCTCATTCTCTCTCCTCCCAATCCTCACAGCAGTGGTCGTAATCCGTCCAGTCTGTGCAGTAATCACTCTCACTATTTACACATACCCAGCTGTCTGATATATCTTCATGGCTGTTCCATCTGCAAGTTCCACAGCATTTTCTCATCGTTTCTCCTCCTTCTGATACGGCGCCGGCAGCGGCATCCAGGCAACAATATTTTCATGAAGTGTGCCCACATCTGATGGCGATATATGCCACCTTTTTCCCCCAGAGCCATACCATGCTACCAAAATCCACCCCGTTTTCACACAAACCAAAACATCTTTTCTGGCTTCCGGCAGCCTCTCCTCCACCGGGATCTAGCGGTGCTTGCACTGCTCCTCATTCAGTTCTTTCAGCATATTTCCCTGCTCATCTTTCTGTGTTAATCTCTTCATTCTCGCCTTCCTCCTCCCACTCAAGTGCCTCACCGCATATCTGGCAGTATTTCTGCCCCGGCTCAATCCTCTCATTCTCACATACTGGGCACATAAATCTTTCTTTTCCCTGCGTCAAAATCTTTGCCATGGCTATTCTCCTTCCTCTCGCTCTTCAAAACGCCGATCCATCTTCATTAACCGCCATAACCTTTACATCCTCTGGATGTGATTCTGCATATCGGAGGAGTTTCGTTTTCCAAGCTGTACCACTGGGAACCGTCACACCTGCATAGTCCCGATCCTTTGTCCATTCAATCGCATATTCATTCATCGTCTTTTCCTTTCCTGCCCGGCATACACCCGTAATGGATATGCCACCCACAACACTCTCTCATCATTGCACTTCCTCAGCTTTATCTTCTCATTTTCTGTATCCCAGAAATCAAAGCTTTCCGGTTTTCTGCTGCAATTACATCTCGGATCGATTCTTCTGGAAACGGGATTTGATAGGTGCGTTCTTTTATCCGGTTTATAATCCGCTCATCGTACCGCAAATCCTCCAGATTGGAATTGCTGGTAAAAATCGTCGGCAGCTTATCCTGATACCGCCCGTTGATAATGGCGTAAAACCGTTCTCCAATCCATTCCTTCGGTAGCTCTGTCCCGAAATCATCGATCACCAGCACTTCCACCGTTGCCAGCGCGTCTAGAAGATCACTTTCCTTTTGGTCCCGGTCATTCCAGGTGGCCTTGATCTCCTGGACAATCCGCACGGATCCGGAGAACCTGACCTGCATCCGGTACCTGCGTATCAGTTCGTTGGCAATACTGGCCGCCATCCTTGTTTTTCCTGATCCTTTTGTATCAGAGTACAGGTACAGCCCCATTCCGGCAGCTTTCATATCCTCCAGGTTATCCAGATAATATTTAATCGCAGAACACGCCTGCCTTATCGTTTTCCTGCTGTCCTCTTTCTGGTACACGTCTAAGCAGAATGTATTGAGCTCCATGTTTGCGAAAGCCTCTGGAAGATTAGCAAAAGACAGCTTGCGCTCCATAATCTGGCGCTCTATTAGACCGCACTCACACCGACGTCCATACTCTATGCCTTCCGCATCGCGCCAGTACACCCAGCCGGTTCCATGACATTCAGGACATTCAGAACCCTGTGAAATCTTCTCCGGCATCTTCGAGATAATTTCCTGCCTCTCTGCTCTTATCCGGTTTATCATTTTCTCTAAAGCATCCACCCTTTTCCTTCCTCTCCCGTTTTACGGCGTCAATAACCCACTTCCTGATAGCCAGGTAGCTGCTCTTGTGCTTATATCCCTTCATTTCCACATACTCGTCCAGGTACCGGACAGCATCTGTAACCAGGGAAGCACCGTACTCGCCATTCAGTTTTTCGAGTTCCTGTTCCGTCAACAGGACATGGCCATATTCACCATGCTTATGTTTCACCTTTGACGGATCGGTGGGTTCTTTTGATACGTTAGTATCTTTCTTTTTATTTTGTTTTTGTTTATGTTTATATATGTCTGCGCTTTGTACTTCGCTTTCTACTACGGGAAATACTTCGCTTTTTACTTCGCTATATACTTCGCTTTTTACTACGTTTTTGAAAGTGAAATATACCATTTTATATTTATTAGGGCTTCCTTTTCTGCCCTTCTGGTAGATGATCCGACCAGCCTTTATGAGCTCGTCCCTCGCCTTGATAAATGTAGCTTCTCGACTCATTGACATGGCTGCCATCAATCTCAGGTTATCTACTGTAACCCACTCGCTCCACCCGCTCCGGTTGAAATAGTTCATCATCTTGTACCATAACAACTGTGACGGGATCGGTAAGTAGTTAGTTTCGAGCCATCGTTCAAAGGCTATGATCTCTGCCAGGTAATTGATCTCCATGTAGGCTGTCACCTACCTCTCTTTCGCTTTTAATTCCCTCCAGGCCTGAGCGTCCCTGTATAACCCGATCCAGTCCACGAACCGCATCGTCACCAGCCATTCACACCGGTCACGCCGATGGAATACTGCCGGAAGAAGCCCTTTTGCGGCATCCCTTACCGCCTGTGATACTGCATCTAAAAGATTCAGGCGCTCCACCCGCTTGCACTCTATATGGATGCCCGAGAGCCCTACCACGTCCGCATCACCGGAGGTCCCGCAATACTGCTGGCCTCTGCGGCAGTCATAACCGTACTCCCTCAAAAGCCCTGCCAGCTCACGTTCTCCACGCTTGCCTTTTTCTCTTTGTGATTTTCCCATGCTGTTACCTTTCAAAAAATGGGGCGGCGGTCAAAAGGTACAAACCCAGCCGCCCCGGCCAACACCTCTGGTCATTTAATACCGTGACATATCAAATCCCACCAAAAGGTATGTAACTATATTTTATTTCCGGAGGAACCACCTCCTTTCACAGATATCTGTCTACCAGTTCTGCTACATCTGTATCACAGCCCTGACTCCATTCATTCCAGAAATCGACCGTCCGAGATACGGGGCGCTCCTTTGCAAGCTCCACTTTGATCTTAAGCGGGATCGGCACCGCATCCCCAACGATCAGGACCTCGCCTGGGTTGAACATCGTAACCGAATCTATGATCTGGTCATCCCCATCCGGAAGCATTCCCTTAATGAGCTGCTTGTCATTGTCATTATTAAGCTTGCCGATAATCATGTTGGCACACTGGGCCACGATGGTACGGTTAAGCTCCGAAGGCCTCTGGGTCGCCGGGAAAAGCGTGATCCCGAACTTACGGCCTTCCTTGGCGATATCCTCGAACACCTCTACCATACGGCGCTGGCTGGCCGTCAGTTGGAAGTTATCCGGAATGTAAACATGGGCCTCGTCACATACAATCGTTACCGGGCGAATGTGGTCCATGTCCTGCTGGCGCTGTAAGTCAAAAACCAGCCTTGTCAGAACCCCTATGATTGTCAGTGCCACATCATGGGGAACGGCGGAAAGGTCTATGTTCTTTACTGGCTTGTCCTTTCCGAGAAGAGCCTCCGCCAGATCATACAGGTAGTACTGCTGCTCCCCATGGAAAAGAAAACCGTAACGGCTGTCCAGCATCCGGTCCCTCAGGAGGTTCACTGTGCCTGTAAGCTTGCCATTGTACTCTCCCTTAACTGTTTTTGGCATCCCTGCCTTGTCCCCAGTCTTGTAATACTCCCCGGTTTCTGTCACCTGGTTATCCATCTCCTCCATTTTCTGGATCAGCGCCCTGTAGCTGAAATACACCGGTTTATTCTCTTTCCCGTCCGGGCATACCGCATAGTAGGCTTTCCTGAGCGCTGTCATGACTGTGGTGGCGGATTCTTCCCGGATCTTAAGAATATTCGCCACAATATCCTGAAAACCAAACATCCATACCGGGAAGTGGAACTCCTCACCGATCCGGATATTGGATGCATAGGAAAGACTGCTGTACTCTCCATGGATATCAAGCACAATCACATTGGCCCCAGGAAGCTTTGCTGTCTCTTCCAGTATCTTTGCCACGGTCTCCGATTTGCCGGAGCCGGTGTTTCCTACAATGCAGGCGTGGCGCTGGAAAAACTTATTTCCATCCACCCAGGCCCCGCAGCCATAGGATGCATACTCCCCGATCCGGAACCCAGAACCTTCCGGGCCTGCGATCATCCGCTCGAACTCATCCGCCCCGATCTGCTCGATCTGCACACAGGTGGTTGGGTATGTGTCGATAGCTTTTAAAAATTTCCCGTCCCTAAGGCTGCCTATGATCGTGCAGTCAATACTCTTTACACCTGTAATCTCTGCCAGGAAATCCTCTTCCCCTATCCGTTCCTCTCCGTCCGTGTCTGTAAGCCCTGTAACCATTGTCACAAGGGAAGCCCTTCCGTCCGACACTTTCATAAGGTCATTGATCCGGATATCCTTAAATTCCGCCAGGTTCGTCCGGATCTGCACCCGGTCTGTCAATATTTTTACCAGTTTCATGTTCATGCTCCTTATACGTCCAAAAGTTCATTATAACTGCGGATGGCAGCCGCTTTTATGGATTTGCAGTAATCACATTTCCCACAGTATTTCGGCGGGACCAGACCAGCCTTAACCTCCGCAAAATGGTCTATGTTATACCGGATCTCATCCAGTGCGAGGTTTAAGGTAGTCTGTGGGATCTGGAATATATCCAGATCAACCACACGCTCCTTGGTTGCCGCCGCCAGATAAAACGGGAGCAGCTCATCCGTCACAGTAAGCACGCCGGCCTGATAGACAGCCCCCTGCAGGTCATACCGCCAGAGGAGGAGGCTTTTGAAATTTGCCACTACCTTAAGGTCTGTGATGCAGATCCCCGGCAGGTAGCTGTCCATCTTGATCTTCCACGGAACCCCAAACAGGTCAAAGGTCATGATAGCCTGCTTTTCCCCGCCCATGAACTGCATAAACAAAGGGTCTGACTTCACCCGTCCAATGATCTCATTCGCCTTCTTAAACTCGCTTTTAAGCTCATTCCTGCGAGTAAAGATTCCGGGATTCTCTTGCATAAACCCCGGAAGTGTCCCCTCAAAATAGGAATCCACAAACGAGCCGACCAGAAGGGCCCTGGTGACGGGCCTCTCATACTCCCCACGGATCTTTGCCATGGCCATGGCCTCGCACTTCATAAAATCCTTGTACTGGGAAACGGAGAAGAAGCATTCATTTGCTTCTTTCCCATAATAATTATGCTCTGTAAGTACCATCACTCACTCCTTCTACCGGAACGGGGTCTCCGGGATTTCATCCGGCGGCTGAGTTCCGGCTTCTGCCTGCGGCTTTTCAGCTTCTTTCGCTTTTTCGGCTTTTTTCTTCCCGGAAGGCTTTCCTGAATCCTTTTCAAATGGGTTATTGACCTCTGGTGCTGCATCCTGGGAATGGTCTGACAGATCAAAATAATCCTCCCGCTTTGCCATGCCGTCCTCCAGGGACTTGTACACCCGTTTCAGACGCATCAGGTCATTCATGGTAAAGCTCTTGACATTGCAGCCTATGTAAGCCTCGATCATCGGAATGGTTATCCCGTACTTTTCCTGAAGAGTAGCAGTTGATGAACGGATCAGGTCTTCCAGTGGAACGCCTCCATTACTGTCTGTCAGCGTTGCCTCGCACTGGGCGATAGCTGCATCGATCACATCTCCGGGGATCACACCCAGGATACACGCACGGAGCCGCCTTGCGCCCTGGTTTGCGATCATCTCATAGATATCCCTCGGATCCGTCAGTACCTTATTCCCCTGCTTTGTGCTTTGCACATGGGGCACTGCAAAGATCTTAGTCTGACGGGTATTGGTCTCTAAATCCCAGGCATACGCCATGACCTGGCTTTCCCCACTTCTCTGCTCCAGCTCTGTGATGCCGAAATCAATGTTGCCCCAGTTCTGAGCCATGGCCTCTGCCAGACGGATAGACGGCCCGGTTACCTTTGTGGTGCCTCTTGGATATTCATACATAGCCTGTTCTGCAAGGCTCCTGCGCTTGCAGGCCTGCATGATCCGGTTGAAACTTTCAACCTCATTGCGGGGGAACTTTTTGGCGATCACCATTGCCGCCTGTACTTCCTGAGCCTGACGGGAAACCATCATCTCAGTACCCACGCCTCTGCCGGATACCTGCCTGTTTTCCACACCTTCATAGATATTCATTACATTTTCCATCATATTTCCTCCTCTATCTCATCCCAGTTCCCGGAATAATACCACTCTACCAGTGCTTCCTTAAATTCTTTCTGTTCTTCCAACGTCCCATGCAGACAGCGCTCCAAAGCGTACTGATATGCCTGATCTTCTTCTACGATCGTCCCAGCCTCAGGGCCTATTCCTTTATAGTACATTCTTTCTCCTTCTTCTCGTCGCATTCAGCACCCAAATCGAACCCCAATACTGCCGCCACAGTCTCACATTCGATCATCGTATACCTGCTTGTCTTAATGATTCCAGCCAGCGCATTAACCCGGCCCATGAGCATCAGGGCTTCCTCATACTGGTTGTCTGCACAAAAAACATCGTTTTTTCGGTTTGCCATCTTGATTTTCCCTCGGTTCTCCCTCATAATAGAGGGTGTTGTATTATTTTCCGGACCTACCACAGTTGCCGCTGTGCAGGTCCTTTTTCAGTTCTTTCAGCTCGCGGAGCATCTGATCCATTTCACCGGGGTAAGTGATGTAAGCATTTAATTCCCTGTCCGGGTCCTCCATCGTTTTCCATCCTCGAGCGTAGATTCTTATAGATACATTAGCAACATGTCCGCTAAAGCCACAGAATGCCGTAGGATGATTCCCTGTATATTCCTGGTCACTTTTCTGTAATCCATTGATCTGCAAACACAGATCCAGCGCCTCACAGATCTGCTGTCTCCTGCGCTTCTCGATCTTACGCTTCAATCTCTGATTCATACATTTCACCTCCTCTCACAGTGCTATTATTCCGGTAGCCATCAAAAACAGCACCGCTGATTCTACGCCCAACAGGAACGCCATCACCGTAGACAGCCTGCCGAACAGCCACACATCCTTATGGCTCTGATCCAGCTGTTCCCTCATGATCCGGCCCAGCTTCAGGATCTGCTTCTCTTCTTCCTGAGTGACTACAATGCCCTCCACTGGGGGCTGGTACTTAATTGCTTCTGATTGCATTGCTTGTCCTTTCTGGCCGATCTTAGTCGGCCTTCTTTACTCTTCTCATTCCTGAAACTCTCATAACCTGCTCCTGTAAGGCGTATGCAACTTTCTTACGTTCCTCAGGGGTAAGGGAATCCATCGGAACGTCTTTCCCCGTGTTGCCTATATCAATGTAATTTGTAAAACCGTATTCCTTCACCATAATCACCTCCTTTTTTTGATTTTATGCACTGCAGGTTGTACATCTTGCATTGTCCTTATGCTATCCCTAAATTTATCTGCGAATTTGCTTCGCTAATCAGCTCTTCTAAATAAGTTGGAACCTCATAGCAGTCAATCAGCTCATGGGCGTCTGCTATGTACTTCCGTTTCAGCGCTTTGTATGACTGGGGCCGGCCACTATCATCGTAAATTCCGAACTCCCTCTTGACCTGATCGTAAATATCTCGGTACACCTTGGAACGGATTTCTGTATCCTTATAAGCTTCTGACTGCTTTCCTCCTAATACGGACACGCCTTTGTGTTTTACATGGCTGGACAGCTCATCCGCTTCGGAGCCGTACAGAGGAATGTCATATTCCAGTCTGTCCATGCGCTGCTCCATCTTTATCTGCTTCTGGTCAATCATCAGAATAGCTCTCATCTCAGTGGACATATTTGGCATCTCATAGGAGCCTGTCTTGCGGAGGGTCGGAAGAACCTCATCGAATACCCAGCTTTCAAAGCGTTCGGCTGATTCCAGTTTGCTGTGGGTGATAAGACGATACATGTCTCCCTCTGGGATAACATTGACTTCTATTTTCTTCTCTGGGCTCTGCGGGTGAGGTATACTGCGTTTCACCGTATACCTACAATGCTGAGTTACTGCATCTGCCGGCCTCGAATATCCAAGAGCCCTAGCAACATCACTTGCCACAAAATAAATCTTACCTTCAATTTCTACAGTCCGTATCTGACCGAACTCTTCATTGTTAAAAATCATTAACTCGTGCATTTTATACACCTCCCCAAACTTTAATGTCTGGTATCCTGCTTATTTCAAAAGCATATACATCCATATGATGTTAGTGACTATAAGGGCAACCAGGGTAATCACCCATGCGGTAAACCACCTTCTTGTGATCCGCTTGGCCTGCGCTATCACTTCGGTTGCCAATTCGTTTTTTTTATCCCGACTCTCATTTATCAAATCAGATACTTCGCTGATAACCTGATTCCAATTTGCATCAGCCGGAATTTTATCTTTTGTGTTTTTCATATGTATTTTCGGTTTACTACCTCCTGTCCTTATTTAAAAGAACTATGAAACAAACTCATTTCTCTTGCCTGTGAGAATTGCCTCTTTTAGTAGTTCTATCTGCTTCTGCTGACTTTGAAGCTGCTTTTCAAGGTCAGCAATTTTCTTTTCTAAAGCTTATCTCTCCGAACGGAATCATCTCATAAGAGAAAAGTGGATTCCATATATAATTACAACTGTAATTTCTATTCTTTCTCTTATGAAATCCTATGGTTGTGGAATAGACGATATTTTCATTTGGTGTATGCAACAATTAAAGCAATTATTGCGATAATAATTGGTATGTACGGGTGCCGTTCTGGAAAAGTTCTTTTCATCACCCTCTCACCTCCCATCTTTACTGCTCATTGCTTTCTCGCTGCTATCCGGTTCGTTTCCCTTATTTTCAGAATCCTTTTTGCTTGCAATGGCTTCGGCATATCCCAGAAAATAACCCTTGCCCATTTCGGACATATTAGGAAGCGCCGCGCTGATTGCTTCGAGAATCTTCTTTTCTTTCTGGCTCATGTTTGTTTCACCTCCCGTCTGTATGTGTTTATTATAAGACACATTCAGACACATGTCAAGCATTTCTTGTTCTGTATGTGTCATTTTCTTATTGACTTTCTGTTTGGTATATGAGATAATGTAATCAGAAAAGAGGTGATTAAAAATGCAAAGTATAAATGAACGATTCAGAAATTTGCGGATTGCTTGTGATAAAAGTCAGGAAGAATTTGGCAAAATTTTAGGATTGTCCCGTTCTGGTGTAAGCGAAATAGAAAGTGGCAGAAGAAATGTTACAGAGCAGCATTTAATAATGTTGAAAAACTGGGCAGAAAAATCTGTTAATATAGAATGGATTCGCACCGGAAAAGGAGAAATGTTCAATCCCTTAACAAGAAATCAAGTAATCACTGATTTTGCCGGGGATTTAATGAAAGAAGAAGATGGCAATTTTAAAAAACGTTTGATTGAGGCACTTGCAAAATTGGATGAAAGTGAGTGGATCGTCCTCGAAAAATTAGCTACACAATTAAGCAAAAAAGAGCCAGGGGAAAACCCCTAGCCCAGAAGCTTTTTCGTGAACCGATACACCAGTTCAAGCATTTGCATGTTGGTGGCTCGGTTCACAAGTTCACAGATGATAGTTTTGTAATCCATAGTTGCCTCCTTACATTGTGTGAGGTTGTAACAATCTCACAAATTTTCGACTATTTATAATACAAATTGTAACCGTTTAGTCGAAAAATGTAAATGTATACAGGTCGACTGGATTCGACAAAATTTGAAATGGGGGCACATATATGTTTTTTGATAAGCTTTTTGATGTGTTTAAATTGGATGGAAAAGAAAATTCAAAATCCCAGGGGCATAATTGTAATGATAAACATATCCCAAAATACGTTACTGATATGACGTGGTTACAAGATTCAAGCCAAAGTTTAACTAAAAATGGCAGCTATGATCTAAAACACTTTTCAAAACATGAAACTGATACCATAAAACATGTATTGAAAATTGTTAAACAAAAATATCCAGAAAAATATCGCTCTTTAGGGTTAGCAAATGAAAGTTATATCATTAAATACAAACCCAGATATATTCTATACGAAATAATTATACTTAAATATAGCCAATCATATAGTTTTGTCGATAGATTTGCTGTTGCACTTGCTTATGAAAGCAAAGGGGCTATTTACAGGAAAGAGGCCATTAAATATTTTGAAGAATCGGAAAAATATATATCACCAAAAGTAATGGATGATTTCATTTCGTATATGCCCTTACATGTATACGCAATGTTTGCGAAGTTGTACGAACAAGAACGTGATTTTGATAAAGCTATTTACTATACAAAAATAGCCCAAAAATACGGAGATCCTAAAAATCCCTATTTCGATACTCGTATAAATGAATTGCTACAAAAGTCTGAAAAAAGAGGCCGAAAATACAGCAAAAAAATATCCGATGAACGTATCGAATTTGAAAAAGATGTAACCAATTCAGCAAAATTATTTTTACAGTATTTTTGATTGATTGGATCACTCAAAAGATTCAATAGAAAACAAAAACCGCCCCTGCGCCAACAGGAACGGCTTTCAATAAATCTGTACAGGCCGTAAGGCCAAATACAATATAGATTAGACACCTACATTGTATCACACCTTACGGCACCTGTATAGGTGTATTTTTTATACCCATTTTTAATATAATCCACAAGGAGATGATGCAATGTCAGAGTTATCAACAAACAATT
>ULQT01025169.1_pt1 | contig 29554 bp, 29 predicted proteins | sample 1954791 | NCBI WGS metagenome assembly ULQT01 (sample SAMEA4835663, study PRJEB28245) | human gut metagenome | biome: gut microbiome; material: fecal sample | place: Denmark | collected 2008 | reverse complement strand
ATAGGTTCTTGATTCCCTTTCATGGGTGATTTCTCCCTTCATTATTACATTCAGCCGGCCTGTTGCAGTTCCGGCAGTGCGTTTCGTTCGGTGTGGTATGCCTTGCAGTACAGGTGGATGCGCTCCCCCAGCATGGTGTTGCGCTTGCTGATATCCGCGCGGTGAACCGCCATAAACAGAATCGGCTTATGTCCCACAAGGATGACTTTTTTCTTGGCGCGGGTTACGGCTGTATACAACAAATTGCGATACAGCATGATTGTGTGTGCCTTGACGATGGGGATAATGACCGTTTCAAACTCTGACCCCATCGCTTTATGAATCGTAGTAGCGTAGGCAAGGTCAACATGCGCCAGTTGTTCCGGCGTGTAAGTCAACTTGCGGTCGCCGCCAAAATCCATCTGCACAAGCCGTTCGCCTTTGCTGTTCGTGGTAATCCCGGTAATAAAACCGAGGTCACCGTTGGACACTTTCTCGGTGTTCTTTGTCTGCATAACACGGTCATGGACACGGAAGATACGGCTGCCAATCTTCACTTCTTCCTCGGCCGAACGGAACGGATTGACTCGCTCCCGGATGGCGCGGTTGAGTTGCTCGGACGCTGCCTCGCCTTTCTCGCGGAACGGCGAAAGGATCTGCACATTCTCGATGCCGCGCTCGGCAGCTTCTTTGCAGTAAATATCTTGGATGCGCCGCGCCGTTTCGATTTGCGTCGGGCTGTCCACGAACACAAAGTCGTTGCCGTAGTACAGCTTGGTGCTGCCCTCATTGATGAACTTCGCATTGTAGGCAATCAAGCCGTCTTTCGACTGGCGGAAGATCCAATCCAGCACTGTGACAGGCACCATTCCGCTGTGGATCAGCTCATAGAACACGTTGCCGGCGCCTACGCTGGGCAGCTGGTTCGGGTCGCCCACAAGAACGACCCGTGTGTGCTGAACGATACGCTTGAAAAACTGCTGTGCCAGCCACATATCCACCATAGAAAACTCGTCCACAATGACGAGGTCGGCATCCACAAAGCGAACGCGCTCGCCATCGCCCACTTCTTCCCCGGTGCCAAGCCCCAGTGCGCTGTGCAGCGTGCGGGCTTCGTCCACGCCGGTGCTTTCCGCCATGCGGCGGCTGGCACGACCCGTAGGAGCCATGAGGGCGAACTTCCCTTTCGGGTGCAGGTTCTTGAACACCTCGATGATGGCCTTTAACACGGTGGTCTTGCCGGTGCCGGGTGAGCCGGTGATAATCGTCAGCCCATGCCGAAATGCCGTGCGCACCGCCTGCTCCTGTTTTTGGGAAAGCGTAATGCCCAGGCTTTCGCGCACCGATTCCAGCGCAGATTCGATATTCTCAGCCACACTGATGTTGGCAAGCCGTTCGGCAATCATGCGGGCGGTGTCGTCCTCCTGCCCGAACACACGCGGGCTGTACAGGTACTGCTTATAGGCGACCACTGCGCCGTGCAGAATCATCTGCTGCAAGGTTTCCTGCACCTCCTCGGCGCGGACGCGCTGTTCCGGGATGGGAATAGGTGCGTTGAGCAGCAGAAGCGTTTCCTTTACCAAATCTTCCGATGGCAGAAACAAATGTCCCGATTTGCCGCGGGCATCCTCCAGCGTGTACAGCACCGCACCCTTGATGCGCTCGGCGCTGTGCAGACGATTGTCCGTCTTGCGGACGATGCCATCCACACGCTTGAAGCCGAAGCCGGAAATCTGGCATAAATCATATGGGCATTTTTTGAGGATATCTACACATGCCGGACCAAAGTTCTGATAAATTTTCAGCGCCGTGGCGGGCGTAATTTTGAACGCTCCCAAAAGGCTCATAAGGTTGCGCAGGACACGGCTCTCGGCGTAGGATTCCTCAATGTCCTTGAGCTTGCCCTCGGTGATGCCGCGGATTTGCAGCAGCTTCTCAGGCTCGTTGTCAAGGATATTCAGGGTGTCCGGTCCGAACGTGGCAACAATGTCCTCTGCTGTCTTGGGACCAATGCCCTTGATAAGCCCGGAACCCAAGTATGCCAGCAGACCGTCCGCTGTCTGCGGAACGATTTCCTGCCACTGTTCAACTTGCAGCTGATAGCCGTACTTGCTCTCGACCCATTCGCCATCCAGTTCCAGCTCTACCGCCTTGGTGCGAGGCAGTTCATACCCCACCGCCGTAAAGCGCAGCATACGGTCGTCATAGTAGCGGCCGCTGCAAGCCTGCGGCGGGATGCGCGGATCACTGGTTTTGACAACGATGATGGAGAATTTGTTTGCTTCATTGTAAAAAATCGTGGATTCGTAGGTGACACGGCAGCCGGTAATGCCGCTGTGTTCCTGTTCACTGTCGTGCATGGGCACGCTCCCTTCTTTGTCAGGCGGCTTCATCCGCCGCTTTTGCCTTGATGCTGAACCGCCGCGATTCCGACACCGTGACGTACTCGTCATAAATATCCGGGTGCAGCAGTTTCAGCTTTTGGAGATTGTCTTTCGTGATGCCTGTCCGGCTGACGGGATTGTAGCTGATGGTGTACTGTGTACCGCCGTACTCCCCCATTGCCATGCAGCTGCCGTTGAGTTTGGCAACCATTTGGTCTTTCAGACGCTGCATTTCTGTGTCCAGCGTTTTGACCAGCGCTTCCACCTGCTGCTTTTGCTCCTGTAAACGGAGATACCGCAGCATGGTGGCGGACAGGTCATTGTCGAGCTGAATGGCCGGGATGGTTTTGTCGGCAGCACCCAGACGGCGGCGCAGACTTTCAAGAATCAGGCTGCCGTCCTCGGTGTAGGGCGGCGGGATGCGGGTCAGGATGTGGTCGTGCCAGAACTCGCGTTCCAGATAGATCATCTCCTGTTCGTACTCCCGGTCGCGGTACAGGTGGCGGATAATGACTTCGTCCTCATTGTTGCCATACAGACAGCAATAGAAGATTTCGTCGATGTCCATAACGGTCATGTAGTGGCGTCCCTGTGTTTCGTAGTAGACGGGAACACATTCCTCGCCGTCCTTCCACCAGTGGTCTTTTGCGTTGTAGTTGGTCGTTTTGATTTCCAGAATCGCAATTTTTCCGTTTGGCAGGCGGACAAAGTAGTCTACATCTGCCAGCATGAAGGGATACTGCGGGTGTTGGAACATTTTCTTGATCTGGAAAACCTCCAACCCGGTTTTCTTGGCGAAAATCCGGGCGACCAGCGGTTCCAGCAGATGCCCCATTTCCAGCGCTACCCAGTTGCCTGCATCATCGGCAGCCGAAGCAATGTTCAGCTTGTCGTCGTACAGGTCGCGGGCAGTGCGAAACGGAGAAATGCCGAAGATTGCGGCGACATCGCTGCCGCCTATCCCCCGCCTGCGGTATGCCAGCCATTCCTGCTCGGTGAGGTTTTCGGTGCTGACCAGAACCTTAGGTTCCTGCCGTATGTGTTCCGGCATCTTCAGCCCCTCCTCTCGCGCTGGCGATAGGGGCGCTTGGGGCGGGTACGCAGATGGTACAGCCGATACTGCAAATTGCGCGGGATGGGTCTTGCCTTGCGCGGGCGCGTGATGCGCCGTGCGATTGCCTTGGGTCTTGCCTGTTCATTCATTTGGTGTTCCACCTTTCCTATATAGAATGTATTTCTCAAAGCCTGTCGGCTCTGAAACAAAATAAAAAGCGAGAACAATCGCAGGCAATGCCTGATGCTCACGGCAAACCGTGAACCACGATCCTTCTCGCTATGGTTGGGTGTTTTCCACCCCGTATAAAAAGAAAAGTGCCGGCAGCGCCCACCCAAAACAGGCAGGACAAGGCTGCTGGCACGAATTACAAACTTAAACAGCGTGTGCGCAAGGCACAAAAATCATTTACAGGTGGAGTATAGCACAAGAATGTCCGCCCTGTCAAGATGGTGAGATTTTGCATGATAAAAGCATAGTGTCCACATTACATCCGCGCAGCTTTTGTATATACTATCGTTGTTTTTCCTATTAAAATTAGAATACAGCAAGATTTATTTCTTAAATCGATGCTGTCACGCGCGCGAAGAAAAGCTGACACCACAAAGGCAATAGGAGACATTTATTATGCGAGATTCCGAAAGTGTACCCATTCATCTGAAGCTGACGCTTTCCATTAAGGAAGCATCTGAATACAGCAATATCGGCATCAACAAAATCGATGCCATGCTCAAACAACCCAACTGTCCTTTCGTGTTGTATGTAGGGTCAAAGAAATTGGTCAAACGCAAAGAATTTGAAGCCTACATCAGCAGCAAGCTGATTATTTAAGAGAGGTAATGCCGTTGAAAATAGGGATTTCATGTGCTATAATTTCAGTATCGCGTTGGATTCCCGCTTTGGAAAGGAGTCCACTATGGGTAAAAGCCTAAAGCGAAAAGAATGCGGAAAAGGCATACGCCAAAGAAAGGACGGGTTATATTCCGCAAGATACTATACCAAAGACGGGGAGCGGCGAGAAAAATATTTCAAGTCGCTGCCTGAAGCCAAGAATTGGCTTGCCGATACGAAATACGAATTGCGTCATCACGTCATTACCTGCAACTCTGACATGTCCGTAGACAACTGGTTTGACTACTGGATCACGAACATCATCTGTAACCTTTCCCCGAACTGCATCCGCAACTATACGGAACGCTATAAGAGAAATGTTCAGCCACTGATTGGAACCATGTGCATGGGCGACGTAAAGCCGATGCACTGCCAGATTATTCTGAACCGCATGGAAAGTACTTACGCCGGTTCTACAATCCGTCAGACTTACATTGCTATGGGTACCATGTTCAAATCTGCTGTGATGAACGATATTATCGTCAAACATCCGATGAATGGCGTGCGCTATAACAAGCCGGTCCGTGCAGTGGACGATATTCGCTACCTTTCCGTTGAGGAACAGAAGCGCTTCCTTGCCGTAGCCAAGGATTCTCACAACTACCGGCAATATGCACTGCTGCTGGAAACCGGGCTGCGCACGGGTGAACTGATTGGTTTGACTTGGGATGCCATCAACTGGAAGAAGCGTACTCTTACCGTCAATAAAAGTTTGGAGTACCGCCACCACTTCAAGTACTGGCGTGCCGGGCCTCCCAAAACGGTGAAAAGCTACCGCACTATCCCCTTGACCGATACCGCATATCGTATTTTGAAGAACTGCTATGATGAGCGCTTGACCCGTAAAGAGTCGCCCACGTTGCAGCAGATTCTGGAATACACAGATCGCCGTACCGGAAGGCAGATGTACTTCTGCATGCACGATTTGGTCTTTGTAAACTATCGAACCGGTGAGCCGATTAAGAACAGTTCCTATGACACCCACCTCTATAAGCTGTGCGAAAAAGCCGGCATTGCTCCCTTTGGGATGCATGCGCTGCGCCATACGTATGCTACCCGCGCGATTGAGCGCGGCATGCAGCCCAAGGTCTTGCAGCAGCTGCTGGGGCACGCCAGTATCAAGACGACGATGGACAAATACGTCCATGTTTCTGATGATTCAATGCAGAACGCCGTGCGTCTTTTTGAGGCAGCTAATAGTGAGAAAAAGGGGTAAACCTCGAAAATGGGGGTAAAACCCCAAATCCGGCAACAAAAAACAACGATAATAAAGGAGATATGGAGAAATATGAAATTAGGTATCGGAGGACCGCTACCTGATTTTATATCTCAATAATCCTCAATAAATACGAATATTACTTGATTTGAAGCGGATTTTGGAACAAACCAACCATATATAACTTCATGTTTTCCTATGCTACTCTATACGAAAATGGCGTAAAAATGGCGTAGAGAAAACTTACACGAGGGATATAGGTACGCCGCTGCTACAAATCAGTTTTCCAACAGGTGTGGGACGCTAACAACTCCCACGCCTGTTTTTTTGTTGTCCTTCGGGGCAAATATCGGGGATATTATCGCTTGTGCGCCGTTTATTTTTCTCTGCCATATTACCACCCTACATTTCACTTATCTGCCCCTTGTGCGTTACAATCTGCAAATACCCGCCTTTATTTAAGCAAGGGGCAAGCCCATAATGAGCTTGCCCCACTGTCATTCGGAAGTTCAGACGGTGAACAATCCGTTCACCGATTTATTCCTCGCTTTCATTATCGCTGGCGGCATTTCTATAATCCTCCTGCACACCCTCGGAGAGGTCAAAACACATCGTTTTTGCGTCTGCGACCCAAAAGCCACGCACACGATAGCGTTTATCGCTTTGCCAAACGCCCTCCATAGCGGCACGAATGGGGTCAACCAGATTCTTGTTGGTGATGCTGACCGTGGCCTTCTGCTCACCCTTCGGCTTGGAGAACTTGTAGCCCCTCTGCTCACTACTCTTACACATACGAACCGCAAAAACCTTGTTTTTTGCGTCAAGCTGGCACAGGACAAAAGCAGGATAGTTCAGGTCATCAAGTACCTTTTTCGTAAAGGTGACACCGTTCTGGTTAATGAAAATGTCGGGGTATGCGTTGGTGTTCGCATCAAGGATCTCAAAGTTCAGTGCGTTAAAATCAAATTTCATAATGGATTTTCCTTTCGGTATTAGAGATTTTTCAGCTCTTTCAGCAGTTCGCGGCGTTCCGAAGCTGTCCAGCGCGGGTCTAAAATGATATACCCTCTGAAATACTTGTCTTTAGAACGTGTGACCGTGAACCGCTTTGGCATAGCGTGTAGCCTTGCCGATTTGCCGGGTAGTGGCTTTTCATCTAAAATCTGTTGCACCTTCTGCCAATCGGATTTTTTTATGATTGCTGTGTGGTGTTCCTCTTTGAAATACTTGTTGAGCATAGTGTTTTTCACTGACTTATGCTCCCGAAAATCAATCGTACAAGTTTTCTGCATGAGTGCGTCCCCGCAATATTTCTCGTTCCGGAGAATACCGCGAATAGTAGCAGCCCGCCAAAAATCTTTCCCTTTAGGCGATTTGATGCCTTGCTCGGTCAGCGCGGCGGCAATTTCTGCGGGGGTTGCACCTTCCAAACAGCTTTCGTAGATGTACTCAACAATCTTTGCTTCTGTTGGCTCGATCAGCAATCGTCCGAAGTGGTCCCAATAGTAGCCAAGCGTGTTTATCACCGAGAATTGGTAGATACCCTCTGCCATGCGCCAGCGAATACCGTTTTTGATGGCTTCGCTCTTTTGCTGTGATTCCAATTCTGCAAGTGCTGACAAGACCGCTATCAGTAGATTGTTGCTGCCATCCCCGATAGAGGACAGCCCTTCGCTTTCAAATCGCACCGGGACAGGTGGAGTCAAGGCGTTCAGAGTACGCAAATTGTTCAAAATATCAACCGTATTTCTACCAAAGCGATTTATGCCCTTTGTCAAAATTAGGTCAATCTTGCCTGCTTTTGCGTCATCAATCATGTCCTTAAATCCCTGCCGCTTGTTCGTGGAAGTGCCGCTTACGCCGTAATCTTGATAGATTTTTACTAACTCCCAATCGGGATTGCTCTCAATTTTGGATTTGAAATAGACAATTTGCATCTCAAAACTGCCTACTTGCTGTTCTTCCTGTGTGCTGACACGGACATAAGCTGCAACACGCATTTTTCGGGGAGTCTGCCCTTGCGCTTGTACGGCTGGGGGTGGCGGTATTATAATTACACCGCCGCTTTCCCGATTCTTGCGGATTCCGTCATGTATGCGCTCCTTGCGTTCCTCCCGATTATCGGCGCGAGTCTTTTTTCGACGGGACTGCTCTATCTCTTGAGGGTCAAGTTTCTTTGCCATATAAGCCCTCCCTTGCAGATATACGGATATTCCCGATGTGGTTCATAGGCGGCGCACCTCCTCGCTTACTGTTTTTCATTGGACAATTAACCTCCTTGCTGATTGTTATTTATGACTACCCTGCGGCGCATGAGCCAGGGGGTCACACAAAAGAAAACGAGCAGCAGAATTGCTCCTGCTGCCCGAATCGGCACTGCTTCTTATCGGGGGTAGATTTTATCGCCCCCTGCAAGTGACGGATATATGGTTATTTGATTTACAATGCCTTAACCGTATCGATAAACTGGCTCATGCTCACCGCACCCGGCAAGAGGTTTTCCTCATTCTCAAACACCATGTAATAGCGGAAATTCTTGCCCGCTGCTGTGCGCCACGCTTGACCGAGTGCGATTTTCTCCCGGCTGTCATCATTTTTCAGATGTTCGCCCTTAGTTTCCGCACAGATGAGCTTGCCGCTCTGGGTCATAATCAGAATATCGGGGTAGTGCTTGATAAAGCCGTTAATTGCAAAGTCTTGACGTGCAATATTTCTGTGCCACCAGCGGACATTCGGCAGGGCGGTCAACTCTACAATCAACTTCTGTTCCAGTTTGTTCATGTCACCGTCCTCTGCTGCATACAGAGAACGGGCATATATGTCGGTATATGTGGCAGGATGGATAGAGGGGCGCAGACGGAAATAGGGCTTGCAGACGATGCGCTCCGTTTCCAGCCACCTTTCAAAGTTTTCTCGATAATGGGATTCCAGTAGCGTTTCAATTTTGGCGCGGATCTTTGCCGCATAGCCCAGCGGGGCTTTCTCCATAGCGGCAAGCTGCGCCTTATCCATATCGCTCACAATGCGGTCTATGTAGGCTTTCAGTTCGGCGGCGTCCACCATGTTCAGCTTGTTAAGCTGATTGAACATCATTTCCTTGCATTGACGTACCCGGCTTTCCGGCGGCAGATTGTTGAACCACTCTTTGAAGTACCGCTGTTCGGCGCTCTCCATCTTGAACACCTTTGGCAAACCGCCGTCCTGCTCCCGCACGTCGATTTCGCGGATTTCATCGTCTGCGGCGGCAAAGTCAATATCGTATGCCTTGCCCTTGAGGGTAAAGCCCTCTGCCAGCATTTCCTTGTCCAGCAGTTCAAAAGAACCGTCCGTAAACAAAGATTGCTCAACTTTCAGGAAAAACTGCGGGATTTGCAGCGTTTCAATATCCTCCCGGAACTGCGGGTTTACTTGGAATGATTTCACTTTATCCCGCACCTCCCACGGAAGATTGTCCATCATCGGGTCATTGTCTGTCTGTTGGATAGCGTCTGTATATGCCTTTTCGACCTCTGCGGCAGCGTCCAGCATGGTGTCGGCTTTCGGGGCAGTTTCAGGCGTTTGTGCCTGTTCTCTGCGCCGCTCCAACTCTGCCCCGATAGATTTCCCATCCAGCCCCGAAAAATCGTCCTCGGCGGTTTCCAAAGGGGGTTCCATTTCAGGACACCCTTGTTGATCAGGCAGCGTGATTTGTTCTGCTGGCTGTTCGGGAACCTGCGGTTTTGCGGACTCACCGATCCGATAGTCCTTATCGCTGAATCCTGCGCTGTTCAAGCCCTTGACTATATGCGCCACAGTATTGTTGAAGTCGTTGGAAGAAGTCAGCACATAGGACATATTGAGTGCGCTCTGTGTGTGCTGGCTCGTATGGGGCAGACGGAGAATCCGTCCTAAAATCTGCTCCACGTCAACCTGACTTGTCTTATTGGCAAGAGACGCAAGGATATAGGCAAAGGGGCAATCCCAGCCCTCTTTCAGCGCATTGACCGTGATAATGTATCGAATCGGACAGCTTAGGGACATCAACTCCACATTTTTCAGTTCGTTCACATCAGCGGTACGAATGGCAATTTGCTCGGCGGGAATCCCGGCGTCCACCAGTTTGTCCCGCAGTTTTTCAAAGGTGGTCGCGTCCTCCTTGCCTTTCGGCTGTGCCTGAAACAGCGCGATAGGGCGGATATATTTCCCCGTCTTGGCGTACTCCGCGCTTGCGATTTCTTCCAGTTTGTTCCGCAGGTCGATCGCGTCAATCAGTACCTCGGATTGGCTGTCCCGGTTATAGACGATCACGGGCAGCTTTACCATGTGTTCGTTTTTCAGCTGCACCGCGTCCACATAGGAGATGATATTGCTCTCCTTTTTCGGCGTGGCGGTCAAATCCAGCACAAAGCAGGGATTGAAGTTTTCCAGCATTTCAAGGCTCAATTCCGACCGGGCATGGTGGCTCTCGTCCACGATGACAAGCGGGTTAAGCTGGTTGATGATCTGGAACAGTGCGGTTTCATCCGCTTTTTCAATGGGGCTGTCGGGCTTACCCAGCACCTTTGCAAACTCGGCAAGGTTGCTGTTCTCCTGATAGGCTTTCAAGACCTCCTTGCCGCGCCCACGGAACGAATCGTAGGACAGCACCATAACCGACAACTGCTCCGTTACGGCGGAGGGGTTGAAGTTCTGACCGTTCAAAAGCTCCTGCTTGGTGTAAACCTCCACACGCCCGCCGAAATCCACGTCAATCTTCTGACGGTAGGGGTGGGATGTGTCTTTCAGGGCTTTCGCCGTCTGCGTCAGAATCGCGTCCGACGGAACAAGCCACACGACCGCCTTTGTCTTGGTAGCGGGGAGCGCGTCAAAGATAGGGCGAACGGCGTTGCAGGCAATAAAGGTCTTGCCGCCGCCCGTCGGCACCTTGAAGCAAAGGTTCGGGACACCGGGTATAACGTTTTGGTATAGCCCTAAAGTCGGGGCTGATTTCTCCTGCCAAAACAGGCGAAACGCCGCTGTGTCACTCTTTGTTTCGTTCAGCAGATCCAGATAGCGGGTCAAGTCCGCTATCACCTTTTTCTGATATGTTTTCAGTTCCATATAGCGAACACCCCCTTACAATCTGCTAATATCGCGCGGAATCTTTTTGAATGTAACGCCCATTTTTGCCAGCTTGTCCTCGCTGATGGAGCAGCGGTCGGCATAGATCACCGTTCCATCGGCTTTTTCCGTAATGGTAGAGAGAAACGCATAGTCCAGCACCGTCACGCGCTGCGGCTCGTAGTAGAAGTAATAGCCTGTGCTGTTGTGCTTGCCAAGATAATAGGGATTGCCGCCGCTGGGCGGGGCATAGGGCTGCTTGGTTTCCATGAACCAGATGTATTCCCGGATTTTCTCCGGGGCAACCGCTTCATTCAGGCAATCTCCCACAAGCAGCGGTTCACCCAAGTCATAGAAGCTGAAATTGCCGCCCGTGCCCTCCACGGCGTTTTTCCCCTCGCCGTAGCCCTTGATTACGCGCTTGACGCGCTCGGCGGTGATGCTGTCGGCGTAGTCCATCATCTCGACAAGAATGAACTTGCGGTGACCGCCGTCAGAATTCAAGTTCAAAACGGCTTGTCCTGTTGTCCCTGATCCTGCAAAACTGTCCAAAACAATATCGTCATCATGCGTGATTGTTCTGATAGCCTCCATCACATACTCAACTGATTTAGGTTGCGGAAAATCATTTTTATTTGCTCCGGGAAAAATCTGACCAAAAGCGACCTGCCCTTTTTCGGTAAAAAATTGCGGATTATTCCAGATAGTGAACAGCTTTTGCCTGACGGTTTCGCCATCTGTTGCAGCGTAAGATTTGCGATAGATTTTCCACGCACCGGCTTTCTTTTGTGCAACAAGCAGTTGTGTGCTTTTTGATGCCAATTCAGTACCCCATGTCCAGCAGCCCTCATACCCATCGGGCCAAGTCGGGTATATTTCAATGTTGTGCTGTTCATCTTTTTCAAGGCTAACTGTCCCATCATCAGCATTTGCGTATATTGGATACCAGAGATTCGGACGGTTTTCTTTGCCAAACTCACGATGTGTGTTTCTTAATTCCAGCAAACGGTATTTGCCGCCCGCATCGGACAATTTGTAATCCTTTTCAATTTTGGCATCGTCTTTCTCCACACTAAACCATCCAGCGGGAACAGCGGACTTTGTATAAACCAGCAGATACTCATGACAGGTTGCAAAGTATTTGTCCTGGCTTCTGCCTTTCGGATTGCAAAGAAGTGTAATTTGGGCAGTAAAATTCGATGCACCAAAGATTTCATCCATAATTGAGCGCAAGTAAAAAATCTCGTTGTCATCGAGACTTATAAAAATTGCGCCATCATCAGATAGCAATTTATAAAGCAATTTTAGACGTGGGTACATCATACAAAGCCATTTATCATGGCGCGTTAGGTCCTCGCCAGCTTTTCCAACTAATTCACCAAGCCAGCGCAATATTTTGGGGTCATTGACATTATCGTTGTAGACCCATCCCTCGTTTCCTGTGTTGTAGGGCGGGTCGATGTAGATACACTTTATCCGTCCTTCATACCGGGGCAGCAGGGCTTTTAGGGCTTCAAGATTGTCACCCCGGATAATCATGTTTTCGCTGCCGTTATCCTCGTTGTGCTGTCCGTTTTCATCAAAGCTATACTTGCGCTCCAACACCCGGAACGGAACTTCCTGATGATGATTGATGACTTTGCTCTTTCCAATCCATTCAAGTGTTGGCATGGCTGATTTCCTCCATAATCGTGTTATCCTCATTTCAAATGAGGGTTTTTCTACCCTGGCCCTCATCAGTAATGAGGGTCACTTCTGGCTATGTCGGTATAGCGGTTATTGTGGTGAAAGACCTGTCCCGTCTTGGAAGGACTAATTTTTTGTCCAACGCTGTCATCGTTTGTCGAATCGACGATTTAGGTAGATTCGTGACAAGGGATCAGTGCGCCCATTCGCACCCGCGAGGTGGAATAGACCCCATTATTTCGAGTTAGAGTCGCTGATATAATCTGCGGCTTATTTTTCATTTTCGGCAGTTTTTTTGATATACTTGCCGTTCTTGATTCTCGCGTCCGCTGGCTTCTCTGCGTCCTCTGGAATCCCCCAGACCGAGCCAATGCGGATAGCACCGGGGACGCGCCCCTCGCCGCACAAAATCTGAATACGGCGGGTGGAGATGCCCCAGCGTTCGGCGGTTTGCGCGATAGATAAATACTTCATGGGTAGCACTCCTGTTGCAGTTAAGTTCCGCGTCTGCTTATAAAATCACAGTATAATTATAATCGTCAAAGCGAATAAAAGCAAGGGCTTTCTGAAAAGTTCAGGAAGTATTTTCAATTCAGACATGAAAGGGGTGTGGGGATTCCCCAACAACAAAATGAGCAGTTCGGGCGCAAGGCTGAACCGCTCATTTTTCCGGTGTGTACGGACACCGGATGTGCTTGCTACTCTCTCAAATCTCATATCCGCAGATACAACGCGCTCCCGCTTTCGCAAAAGCAGGGGCGCATATTTTTTGAAAATCTTCCGTTTCGATACCTGCGTTTTGACTTAAAAATGTCCGTTGTAAAGTGAAAGGAAAAAATTTTTGCCGCCATACTCAACAAACGGCAAAAAGGTGTCCGTTGTAAAGTGAAAGGAGTTCTTTGATATGCCAGACCGCACACGACCCATCCGCAAGGAAATCTGCCTAAATGAGCAGGAATTGAGCGTAGTTCGCCACAAGATGAATCAACTCGGCACCCGCAACTTCGGCGCGTATGCCCGGAAAATGCTGATTGACGGGTACATCATCAAGGTCGATTACACCGAGCAGAAAAAGTTAGCTGCCGCTGTCAGCAGGATTGCCACAAACATCAACCACGTCTGCCGCCGCATCAACAGCACCGGGCATTTCTACGATGCCGACGTTGCCGAGCTGAAAGAACGGATGGCTGACGTATGGGAGCTGCTGAAAGTACAGCAGAGAAACGAATTGTAATTCGGGAAAGGAGTACAGATATGCCGCGCATGAGCAAATCAAAAAAGCTGGAATGGTCGTTCTTCCTGAATGACCGGGGACGCAAGGCGTACAACACGCTCTGCCGCCGCTGCGTCCACGATTGCAAGCAGAGTTTCCGGGCGGTTGTCGTTATTTGCCCGCATTATCAATCCAAGAGGGCAAAAAAGGGTGGTACATCTGCGTACTCCCCTCGCGGACCCGATGGAACGCAACCATGAATACCGCAGACACCGAAAGGAAGTGATACGCCATCTATATCAAGATTGATACCTCGCTCCCACCGTTCATTCCTTTGCCACAATTTATGGTAGTCAGCGAACATTCCATCAACGCTAAACTGCTGTATGCCCTCCTGCTGAATCGCACGATGCTTTCGCAAAAATCGGGGTGGGTATCAGAGGACGGAAATGTGTATGTCATCTACACAATCAAGCAGATGGCGAATGACCTGAATCGGAGCGAAAGAACGGTAAAAACCGCCTTGTGCGAACTGGAAAATGCCGGGCTGCTGACTCGCGTCCGACAGGGCTTGACCAAGGCTAACAGGCTGTTTCTGCAAATACCCGATGGGGTGCAGCTTTCTTCCCCTCTGATGGGCAAAGGCTGCCTTTCAGAAGTGCAGAAAACCGCCCCTCTTGATGGGCAGAAATTGCCCACAAGTAATACTAATACAGAATATAAAGAACAGAGTAAGACCGAAAGAGTAGAGAGTACGCGCCGCCGATATGGAGAGTATCAAAATGTTTTTCTGTCAGGAGAGGAATATTCCCGGCTGGAGACGGCTTATCCCGGCAAAGCTGCCGAATACATTGAGCGGCTGTCCCGGTACATGGCTTCCAATGACAGGCACTATGCCAATCATTACGCCACCATCAAGAAGTGGTTGGACGAGGACAGCAAGGGCAGGAGAGCGAAAAACTACACTTACGACGATAACGAGGGAGAGTGTCTATGAATCCGATTTTTACAAAAATGGTTGATGCCGTTGAAGCGGCTAATGCCGCACCTGACGATTACATCAATTCCGCTGATGGGCTGAAATACTGCGGCAAGTGCCATACGCCGAAAGAAGCCTTTTACCCCGCAGACCTTCAGGCACAGGGCTTTACCAAGCACCCGGTTATGTGCAAGTGCGTCGCCGAACGCCGAGAACGGGAAGAAGCGGAGCGTCGGGAATATGAGAGAATGTCTTACATGACGATGCTCCGCAGCGAGGCGTTCCGCGATATGCCCGCCGCTGGCTGGCGGTTTGAGTCAGCCGCAGTTACAACGCCCCAGCTTGCAAAGGCGAGGGGTTACGCGCAGAACTGGGACGAGTTCAAAAAAGCAGGAATCGGGCTGCTCCTGTTCGGGAATGTCGGCACGGGAAAATCCTATGCCGCTGGATGCATTGCCAACGCTCTGATTGACCGTCTGGAGTCCGTCCTCTTTGTGGGAATGTCTGATGTAGTCAACCGTATGCAGGGTAACTTCGGTTCGGACCGCGACAATTACATGAAATCGCTTATGCGCCCCGACCTCCTCATTCTGGATGATTTGGGGGCAGAACGTAACACCAGCTTCGGTAAGGAGCGAGTGTTCGATGTGGTTGACAAACGGCTGCTGACCGGCAAGCCCATGATCGTCACCACGAATATCCCGCTTTCCGTTATGAAGCAAGCTGTCGATCTGGATGACCGCCGAATTTATGACCGCATCTTGGAGGTCTGCGTCCCGATCATGTTCGATGGAGACAGCTTCCGCAAAAGCACCGCTGCCGACAATCTGAAAACGGCGGCTCGTCTGCTCGGCTGATAAACCCAAGAAAGGAGCTTTTACATGGAGAATTGCATCGGCACCGTTCCGATCCATCTGAAAATGACACTGACCACCAAGGAGGCGGCAGAATACAGCAACATCGGCATCAACAAGATCGACAGTATGCTCCGCTCGCCCAACTGCCCCTTCGTTTTGTTTGTCGGCACAAAGAAGCTGGTCAAACGAAAGGAATTTGAGCAATTCATCAGTGAGAAACTGGTGATATAAGAAGTTCCGAAAAATTTACAAATTGCCGGAGAGTTTTTCACAATAACTACTTGAGGGAATGGACAAAATCTGCTATACTTATCGTGTAGCAGTGCGTCCATTTCCCTTCAAGGGAAAGGAGCATTTCATGGGAAAAAATCTCAAAGGAAAAGACTGCGGTAAGGGTATCTACCAAAGAAAGGACGGTTTATACAGCGCACGATTTGTTGATAAAACAGGAAAAAGGCATGAGAAATATTTTCAGACTATTCCCGAAGCAAGGAATTGGATGGAAGAAGCGAAATATGCCGACAAGCACGAAGAAGTTTTTGTTGCCACCGAAACAACGGTTGACCAATGGTTTAGTTTCTGGATTGAAAATATAGTAGGTGACTTAGCCCCTAATACGCTCCGCAATTATCGGGAGCGATATTCCAAAAACATTCAGCCCGTTATCGGTAGAATGGCGATTGCCAATGTCAAGCCCATGCACTGTAAGCAAGTCTTGATTCGGATGGACGCTGATTATGCTGGTTCTACTATCCGACAAGCCTATATTGCTATGGGCACATTGTTCAAGGCGGCGAAAATGAATGACTTGATTGCCAGACACCCAATGGATGGTGTGCGGTTTACAAAGCCAGTTCGTGCTGTGGATGATATAAAGTTTCTTACTTGCGATGACCAACAACGTTTTCTTGAAGTTGCCCAGCGTTCCCACAACTATAACCAATACGCCCTTATCCTCGAAACAGGCTTGCGTACTGGCGAAATGATTGGATTAACTTGGGATGCGATTGACTTTGAAAAACGAACACTTACGGTCAACAAGACTTTGGAGTTTAGGCACGCTCAAAAATACTGGCGTGCAGGTCCTCCAAAGACTCAACAGAGTTATCGCACAATTCCCTTGACGAACAGAGCCTACGATATTCTGAAAAGCATTTGGGATAGCCGGGATAACAGGAAAGAGTCTCCCTTGCTTTCACAGACGCTTGAATACATAGACAGGCGCACAGGCACAACCTCACAGCTTGTTATGCGTGACCTTGTTTTTATCAACTGGCGTACAGGAGAGCCAGCGAAGAACAGCTCCTATGATACCCACCTTTACAAGCTCTGCGACGAAGCAGGGATAAATCGCTTTTGTATGCACGCTCTACGCCATACTTACGCCACAAGAGCCATCGAAAGTGGTATGCAGCCGAAAGTGCTGCAAAAGCTATTGGGTCATGCCAGTATCAAGACAACGATGGATAGGTATGTTCATGTAACTACCGATTCGCTCGACCAAGCTGTACGGCAGTTTGAGTCAAAAGGGTTTTCTGACATAAAACTCAATGCGAAAATGGCGTAAAAATGGCGTAGTAGCCGAAAAGCCAAAACCCGAAAACCCTTGCAAATCAAGGAAAAATCGAAGGAGAATGAGTATATATGAAATTAGGTATCGTGGGTCTGCCCAACGTGGGCAAGTCTACCCTGTTCAATGCGCTGACCAGCACCCAGAACGCGCAGGCGGCCAACTACCCCTTCTGCACGATTGAGCCGAACTCCGGCATCGTGCCCGTGCCCGACCCGCGGCTGGACAAGCTGGCCGAGATCTGGCAGACCGACAAGAAAACGCCTGCCATCGTTGAGTTTGTTGACATTGCAGGTCTGGTCAAGGGTGCCAGCCAGGGCGCGGGTCTCGGCAACAAGTTTCTGGGCCACATCCGCGAGTGCGACGCCATCGTCCATGTTGTGCGCTGCTTCGACGATGACAACATCATTCATGTGGTCGAGGACGTCAACAAGCCCGAGAGCGTTGACCCCATCCGCGACATTGATGCCATCGACTTGGAGCTGATCCTGGCCGACCTTGAGGTCGTCAGCAACCGCCTGGGCCGCCAGCAGAAGGCTGCCAAGACCGGCAACAAGGCCGCTGCCGCCGAGGCTGCCTGGCTGGCCGACCTGGCCGCCTGGCTTGAGGGCGGCAAGCCCGCGCGCAGCTTTGACTTTGACGAGAGCGACGATGCCGTGAAGGCCGCCCGCAAGGAGCTGGGCCTGCTGTCCGCCAAACCCGTCATCTACGCCTGCAACGTCGGTGAGGACGACCTGCTGGGCGGGCTGGACGAGAACCCGTACTTCCCGCTCGTCGCCGCCCGCGCCAAGGAGGAAAACGCCCAGGCCATCCCCATCTGCGCCAAGACCGAGGAGGACATTGCCGGTTCCACGCAGGAGGAAAAAATTGCGTTCCTGCAGGAAATGGGCATCGAGTCCACCGGTCTGGACAAGCTCATCAAGGCCAGCTACGAGCTGCTGGGCCTCATCAGCTTCCTGACCGACGGCAAGAAGGAATGCCGCGCCTGGACCATCAGGAAGGGCACCAAGGCCCCGCAGGCTGCCGGCAAGATCCACAGCGACTTTGAGCGCGGCTTCATCCGTGCGCAGGTCATCGCGTACAAAGATCTGGAGGACGCCGACTTCAACTATGCCGCCGTCAAGGCCAAGGGCCTGCAGCGCACCGAGGGCAAGGAGTACGTCGTGAACGACGGTGACGTTATCGAATTTTTGTTCAACGTTTAACGGAGGTTTGACCGTGATTATTGGCATTATGGGCGCTATGCCCGACGAAGTCGACCAGCTGTGCGCACGGCTGGAGAACGTGACCAAAGAGAACTACGCCGGGGTCGAGTACCACTGCGGCACGCTGCAGGGCAAACAGGTCGTCGTCTGCTGCGCGGGCATGGGCAAGGCAAACGCCGCGTCCACCGTGCAGGTGCTGTGCACAAAATACGGCATTGATAAGCTGATTTTCAGCGGCATTGCGGGCAATATGACCAGCAAGATCGGCATCGGTGACGTCTGCGTCGGTGAGACCGTCGTCTACCACGACGCCGAGCTGAGCATGATCGCCCAGAGCGCTCCGTTCCAGACCGAGTACCACGGCGATCCCGCGCTGGTGCAGGCCGCGCTGGACGCCTGCACTGCCTGCGGCGTGAAGGCCATCGCGGGCAAGATCGCCACGGGCGACACCTTCGTCGGCGACGCCGAGACGAAAAAGGCGATTGAGGAAAAGTGCCACCCCGACTGCGTCGAAATGGAGGGCGCGGCGGTCAGCCAGATTGCGGGCCGCAACGACGTGCCCTGCGTCATCCTGCGCGCCATGAGCGACAACGCCGACGAGAGCGGCTATGAGGTGCTCGTTGTCAAGCAGTTCAGCATCACCGAGTACGTCAAGACCGCGACGGAGATCGTGGCAAATATGATTGAAAGCCTGTAACAGGCAAAATAAAAGCGGCCATCTGAGAAACAGGTGGTCGCTTTTTGTTTTGCACAAATCTACCGACTTAAAAATATGCCTTGATCTGGAACTTATCTGCCGGGGCGGTGTCCTCGATTTTCAGATGCTCATGGTTAAAGTCAAATTTTACGCTCTTGCAGTCGTCGGTGTTGCGGGTCAGGCGCAGCAGCTGGTCCACGCGCTTTTGCTCCTCCTTCGTGTAGAACAGGTAGCTCGCGCCCTGCTTGCGGGCGCGGCCCGTGCGGCCAATGCGGTGGGTATAGTGCTCGTTTTCCTCGGGCACGTCGTAGTTGATGACGGCATCCACATCGGAAACATCAATACCGCGCGCTGCCACATCGGTGGCGACCAGCACATCGATCTCCCCGGCCTTGAACCGCGTCATGATGCGGTTGCGCTCAGCCTGGGACAGGTCGCCGTGCAGGCAGTCCACGTTGAAGTTCAGCCGGGCAAGCTGGTTGGCCAGCATCCCCGTGTTGTACTTGGTGTTGCAGAAGATCATGACCCGCTTGTAGCCCTCGTCAATGATGATCTGCGCGGCGTCGGCCAGCTTGTCACGGCCCGTGGTCAGCAGCTTGTACTGGGCAATTTTCGGGCTGGAATCCTCGACGGGCTGGACGCTGACCTCGGCGGCGTTGTGCTGGTAGAGCCAGCCGATGTCCAGCACCTCGCGGCTGATGGTCGCCGAGAACATCGACAGGCTCTCGCGGTGCTTCATCAGGTCGATGATGTACTTGACGTCCTTGTAAAAGCCCATGTTCAGCATCTCGTCGGCCTCGTCCAGCACGACGGTTTTGACGTCGGAGACATCAATGGCGTGGTGGCGGTAGTGGTCCATCAGGCGGCCCGGCGTGGCAACGACGATCTGGCAGCCGGCTTTGAGCTGGCGCTGCTGCTTGTCCATGCCCGCGCCGCCATAGACGCAGACGATTTTGATGTCAGGCAGAAACTGCGCCAGATTTTGCAGGTCCTGGGCGATCTGCTGGGCCAGCTCCCGCGTGGGGCTTAAAATGACGGCCTGCGGCTTCAGGCTGGCAGGATCGACCTTGGACAGGATGGGAATGCCGAACGCCACAGTCTTGCCGGTGCCCGTGGGGGCTTTGGCGATCATATCGTGCCCGGCCAGCATCAGCGGGATGGCCTTTTCCTGGATTTCGGTCATATCGGTAAAGCCCATCGCCTGTGTAGCGCGGATGATTTCGGGTGAAACGTTCGTAAGTTCGGTAAACTGCATGGTCGTACTGCCTTTCGGTTTTTTGTATTTGCTTTATTATAGCAACATTTTTCGCTTCCCGCAACAGAAAAAAAGCTTCCCCCGTGGGGGAAGGCTTTTCAATCATTTATTCTTGCTGCTGCGCCTTGCGGCCTTGCCGGAGTTTTTCTTCTCGGTCTGGGTGCGGGTGGTTTTGGCGGGCTTCTTGGCGGCGGGCGTCGGGGCGGGGGTCTCCTTGTTCAGCAGACGCTCGGGCACAGGGTCGAGCTTCCAGAGCTGGTTTTCGCCAAAGACATCCTGCCAGATCTGGGCCTGGGTGCCGTTCTCCACGCGCATTCCCACCAGGTCAATGACCTTATCGGCCAGGACGTTGCGCAGCTTGACCTTGCCGCCGCCTGCCTCCACGATCTGCCAGCGCTGACCCGCGCCCGCGGTCTGGGTCCACTGGTGGACCCAGGTGCCGTTGCAGACGCCGGACATGGCCAAGTCCATGACCTTGCCCGTAAAGCGGTTCCTGATGCGGTACTCGCCGTCCCCCGCTTCCACAAACTGCCACTGCTGCCAGGGCTGACCCTCGTAGCTCCACAGGCGGACGGACGCGCCGTTCTCGGTGTTGAAATCGGCCACTTCCAGCACGCGGCCATTGGCGGCGGCGATGGTATAATAGGCATCCGGGCGGATGACGGTCTGGGCTGATTTCCTCATGGTGAATCCTCCTTTTAGACAGAAAGCTGTACATTGTTCTGTCCGTTTTTTTCATTATAGCACAACTGCGCCGCGCTGTTTTACCAAAATTTTTCGGTACTGTTTGGGCAATCCGCCAAGCACTTGGCCGGACGGCGCATTTTTTGTCAGTTTTTGCGGCTGCCGCACTTGCATTTTTTGTGCATATATTATATTATAGAATATATGCTTGTTTTACGGCCACGCGGTGGCCGCTGTAGGGGGAGAGTTCAGCCATGAGAATTGCCTTGATTGCCCACGATTCCCGCAAGGAATTGATGGCTCAGTTCTGCACTGCCTATGTGCGCATTTTGTCTGAGAATGACCTGATCGCCACGGGCGTGACCGGCAAAATCGTCCATGATGCCACCGGTCTGCCGGTGCGCACGCTGTATCCGGGAGGCCGCGGCGGTGCCGAGCAGATCGCTGCCATGATCGGCTGCGGCGAGGTGGACATGCTGCTGTTCTTCCGTGACCCTGTCGGTGCCAAGCCCGGCGAGCCGAACGACATGATGCTGCTGCGCCTGTGCGACATGCACACGATCCCTGTCGCCACAAACATCGCCACCGCGGAGGTTCTGATCCACGGTCTGGAGAGAGGCGACCTGGCCTGGATCGAGCTGCAGCGTGGTCGGAAATAACTAAAAAAGCAACGCCCTGTCTTGAAAAAGGCAGGGCGTTTTATTGTATGGCTGTAGGGGCGGGCATTGTCCGCCCGCCGGAGCTTCGCGGCGGCCGCAGGCTTCCGCGGGTCGTCGGGGACACCGACCCCTACAGTCTCTATACATTACTGATACACGATCGCGCTCTTGACCCTGTTGGCGGCGTCGGCACCGGCCAGGATGCGGGCAAGCGCCAGCGCAAACGGGATGGCGGCACCAAGGGCCTCGCCGGTGACGATGCTGCCGTCGATGGTGAGGGGCAGTCCGGTGTAACTGGCCCCTGCGGCAGTCAGGTCGGCGTCCATGCCGGGGTAGACCGTGGCCTTTTTGCCGTTCAGCACGCCGAACGCCGCCAGCGCGGTGGGCGCGGCGCAGATGGCGGCCACGACCTTACCCTCGACGGCAAAGTCCCGGCAGACCCGGCGCACCGTGGCGTCGGCCTTCAGGTTGGGCACACCGGGGATGCCGCCGGGCAGGATGCAGGCGTCAAACACCGTGTAGTCCAGCTCCTCGGCCAGGGCGTCGGCCACAACGCTGATCTGGCGGGCACTCTTGACGATCTTCTCCCCGCCGACGGCGGCAATCGTGACCTCGACACCGGCGCGGCGCAGGATGTCCACGCAGAGCAGACCCTCGCACTCCTCAAGGCCGGGGGCAAAAAAGATAACAGCTTTAGACATATTAGCATCTCCTGTTCAGTTAAAAGGATGGAACGCACGGGTGATGCGCCAGATGCCCGGCAGCGGGCTTTTGAGTCCGCGCAGGCTCTGCACCAGCCCGACGAGGGACAGCACATCCACCAGCAGCGTCAGGGCCAGGCCCAGCTCACTGCCGTGGGGCAGGAAGCCGACGCAGGCGCAGACCGTGGCCAGCGCCAGCACAACAAGGCCCTGATTCAGGTGGAACTTTACAAACTCATCGTGCCGCCATTTTGTGCAGGCGGGGATGAGGATGAGCACATTCAGATAGCACAGTGCCGCCATCAGCTTAGCCGTGCGGGGCAGCTGCTCCGGCGCGGGCGCGGTTTGGGCGGGCTTGGCTGCCGGGGCCTGCGGGGCGGGGCGCTTTTTCTTTTTGCTTTTGTTTTGCTTTGCCACGGCTTACCTCCATCCGAACAGAAATGTAAAGCAGCGCCCCAGCTGACGCCGCCAGTCGGCCTCGCAGTGCCTGCCGTCCAGCTGGCAGTAGGGGTAGACCGTCGCGCCCCTGGCGGTCAGCAGGTTCGTGACCTCCAGCGCCTTGCCGGTGTACTGGGCCAGCGCGCGGCGGCCATTGCCCTCGCGCTCGCCCCAGCTGATATAGACCCGCGTGCCGGGAGCCAGCTCTGCTTTTTTGATGTCGGCCTTCACCTCGGTAAAGCTGAACCGCACCGACGGCGACAGGCAGGCCGCGCGGCTGAACGTCTCGTTATGTGCCGTGACGCCGTACAGGCTCATCAGCCCGCCCATGCTCGACCCGCCGATGGCTGTGTTCTCCCGGTCCGGCAGCGTGGGGTATTTTGCGTCGATGAGCGGCTTTAATTCTTGAACCATCCAGTCCAGATACGCCTTGCCGCGGCCCTTTATATCGTATTCCTGCCACACAAAGTCGTAGTGGCTGTACTCCTCAAGCCGGGCGTTGCCCTCATGGTTGCACTCCGGCGCAACGATGAGGGCCTGCGGGTGGGCATCCATGTATTCCTTCAGGCCCCAGCAGGTGCCGTAGGTCGCGGTAGAGTCAAAAAACAGGTTGTGCCCGTCAAACATGTACACAACGGGGTAGCGCCTGCCGGACGACTGCCAGTCATCGGGCAGGTAAACAAAGGTGTTGCGGTCCAGCCCAAACGGTGTGATGTGGGCGGTAAAATTTTCGACCATGGGTATCTCTCCCCTTTTTGCTGGTTTATTTATAATTGTAGCGCATTTGCATGGCTTTTTCAATCAAACGGATTGCTTTTTGCGGGGCAAAATGCTAGAATTTTTACAACTCAGAGGAAAGAGGAGAGTATACTCATGGAACAAGCAATCCAATCGGTACAATCGTTTTTCAAGCGCAAGGACGTCGTGATCTCGGCGCACCGCTACGGCATCGACGCCATGGGCGCGATGGCGCAGGGACTGTTCGCCAGCCTGCTGATCGGCACGATCATCAAGACGCTGGGCCAACAGCTGGGGCTGGCGTTTCTGGTCACGGCGGGCGGCTATGCGGCGGCAGTCGCGGGTCCGGCCATGGCCGCGTCCATCGGCTACGCGCTGCACGCGCCGCAGCTGGTGCTGTTCAGCCTGATTGCCGTGGGCGGCGCTGCCAATGAGCTGGGCAGCGCAGGCGGTCCCCTGGCCGTCTACCTGATCGCCATCATTGCCGCCGAGGTCGGCAAGCTGGTCAGCAAGGAGACGAAGATCGACATTCTCGTGACCCCTGCCGTCACAATTCTGGTGGGCGTCGGCCTGAGCGCGCTGTTTGCGCCGTCCATCGGCGCGGTGGCGTCCGCCGTGGGCAGCCTCATCATGTGGGCCACCGAGCTGCAGCCGCTTCTGATGGGCATTGTGGTTTCTGTTCTGGTCGGCATGGCGCTGACGCTTCCCATCTCCAGTGCGGCCATCTGCGCAGCGCTGGGCCTGACGGGTCTGGCCGGCGGTGCCGCCGTGGCGGGCTGCTGCGCCCAGATGGTGGGCTTTGCGGTCATGAGCTATAAGGAGAACGGCGTCGGCGGTCTCGTCAGCCAGGGTCTGGGCACCAGCATGCTGCAGATGCCCAACATCCTGCGCAACCCCCGCACCTGGATTCCCCCGACGCTGGCCGCGGCCATCACCGGCCCCATTGCCACCTGCCTGTTTCATCTGGAGATGAACGGTCCTGCCGTTTCCTCCGGCATGGGCACCTGCGGTCTGGTCGGCCAGATCGGCGTTTACACCGGCTGGATCGAGAGCGGCAAGGCCGTGACGGCCTTTGACTGGATCGGTCTGGTGCTGATCTGCTTTGTCCTGCCCGCCGTGCTGAGCACGATCTTCTGCGAGCTTCTGCGGAAGAAGGGGTGGATCAAAGAAGGGGATTTGAAGCTGTAAGTACAAAAAGGCTTCCCCCGCGGGGGAAGCTGTCACCGAAGGTGACGGATGAGGGGCGGCTTTTCCGCGATTGCCCGTGAACGGGCTACTGCGGGAAGGCCGCCCCTCATCCGGCCTACGGCCACCTTCCCCCAAGGGGGAAGGCTTTTCCTTTTTTACACAAACCCTCTACATGTCTCCTCGGCATCGCTCTGGAACGCGCCCAGCTCATGGCAGAGCTTGAAGGCGCCGGGGCTGGCCTCGGGGTAGTCGCGCTCGGCACGCTTGCAGTCCAGCACGCCCTGGCCGCTGCCCTCGGCCAGCATCGTAGCCAGATTGCGGGTCGATTTGTCCATCATCGTCCGGGTGCGGATACCCATGCTCACGCTCATACGGGCGGCGGCGCTCTGGCCGTGGGCCTCGGCCCCGATGGCGTCCAGCGCAGTGTGCGCAGCCTGGTTGATGCGGCGGTACTCCCGCTTCTGGCGCAGCATCTCGTCCCTGAGCTTCTGGTCATGGGTCAGGCTCATCAGCTCGTCCAGCGTGTTCTTGCCCATCTCGGTGTTCTGCACAATCTCCTGCAGCATTTTTTCATTATCGCTCTGCATAACAAAATCCCCCTTGTGTACGTTTGGCGGTCAATGCCAGTATGTACACAGGGGGGATGTTTTATTCGGTTTACAGGCGCTGCTGTGCCAGAGAGAGCGTCATATCCCAGGAGGCCGTCTCGCCCCACTCGGCGGAGGCGATGGCCACGGTAAAACTGCCGCGGCGGGACAGCGAGATGTTGAACTCCCGGCGGGAGGCATTCATCGCCTCGTGCACAGCCTGGGCCATCCGGGCGGCGGGCGTGCCGACGGTGACGATGGCAAAGAAGCCGTCATTCAGGCGGGCCAGCACAGCCTTGTCGTGGTCGGGGCCGACGACCAGCTGCAAAATGCCGGACGCCATGTTCAGGCAGCAGTCCGCGGCAGAGTTGCTCTCCTTCTCGCGAAGCTGCCAGTACTCATTCACGCGGACCATCACCACACCCACGGGCTTGCCGTCCAGCGCAGCGCGCTCGGCGCGGGGGCGGAATGCCTCATTCAGGTAGACGGAATTGTAAACGCCGGTCACATAGTCGCGGCGCAGGTCATCCTGCATCTGGCTCAGCGCGCGGGTGAAGGCATCCTCCGCGCCGTCGGCCTGCAGGTTGCGGGGCAGCGGCATCCCCAGCAGCAGCACGCAGGGCGTGTCCGCCACCGTAATGCCCTGGGCAATGACGGTGCGCAGACCGTCCGCGGCCTTTTCGATCTTCAACCCGCGGCCTGCGGCGTCCAGCGCGGGCATCGCAGCCACCTTATTCAGCGGCTGCAAAGTAGCCGGGTCCAGCAGACCCATGCGGGGGTCTGCGAGGGTCACGCTGTCAAACAGCTGCGCCAGAGCTGTCATCTCTGTCTGCAGCTCGTCAAGGGTGTAGTCCTGTTTCATGTTGCTTCCTAACCGCCGGATTCCCCGGCATCGCACATCTCGGCTTTTGCATAATACAGTTTTATTTTACCACAATGAAAAAGATTTTCCAAGATTCCCACTGTACAAACTTTCTTCGTCAAACCGATGAAATACCGTGCGAACTTCACAAATTACTTTGCTGCGCGGAAGTAGCGCTCCGTCAGGACGCGGATTTCAGCAGCCAGCGCAGGGGTCAGCTTTTTGGCATCGGCACGCCACTGCCAGTTGCCCTGTGCCTGGCCCGGGGTGTTCATGCGGGCGGCGGCGGTTTCCTCCAGCCAGTCGGCCATCGGGATGATTGCCAGCGCCGCGGTGCTGGCCAGCACGCCGCGCAGCATACCGCGCGCGGTGCCCTCCTGCTTCGTCAGGGCAAAGTAGTCCACGACCTGCTTGCGCTGGGCGGCGGTCAGCTCCTCGGCAAACCAGCCGGTCAGGGTGTTGTTGTCGTGGGTGCCGGGGTAGGCCACGCAGTTGCGCGGGTAGTTGTGGGGCAGGTCAACGCTGTCCTCACCGGTGAAGGCGAACTGCAGCACCTTCATGCCGGGGAATCCGCTCTCCGCCAACAGCTCGCGGACCGAGTCGAACATCTCGCCCAGATCCTCGGCCACGATGGGCAGGCTGCCCAGGGCGTTGTGCAGTGCGCGGAACAGCTCCATGCGCGGGCCCTGCTCCCAGCGCCCGTTGCGGGCCGTCGTCTCCCCTGCCGGGATGGCCCAGTAGGTGTCAAAGCCACGGAAGTGGTCGATGCGCAGGATGTCATAGATGGACAGCGCGTGGCGGATGCGCAGGACCCACCACGCATAGCCGGTGCGGCGGTGGTAGTCCCAGTCGTAGAGCGGGTTGCCCCACAGCTGGCCGTCGACGGCAAAGTAGTCCGGCGGGCAGCCTGCAACGCGGCGGGGCTTGCCCTCGGCGTCGGTCTCAAACAGCTCACGGCCTGCCCAGGCGTCGGCGGAGTCGGCGGCGACATAAATGGGAATATCGCCCATGATGGCGACGCCCTTCTCCTTGGCGTAGGCGTGCAGGGCGCGCCACTGGCGGTCAAACTCATATTGCAGGAACGCCCAGAACTCGATCTCCCCGGCGTGTTCGGCCTTGAATTCAGCCAGCGCCTCCGGCTCACGCACGCGCAGGGCGCGTGGCCACTGCTGCCAGTCCACCATGCCGTTGGCCTCCTTGATGGCCATGTACAGGCAGTAGTCGGGCAGCCAGTCGCTGCTCAAAAACTGGAAGCGGTACCAGTCGTCGGGGTAGGGCGTCTCGTAGCCGGGCACGGGGCGCTTTTTCAGGAAGTTCGCATAGGCTTTGCGCAGCACAGCGAAGCGCTTTTCGTAGAGGGTGCCGTAGTCCACATGCGCCGCGTCGCCGCCCCAGTTGATGGCAGCGTAGTCCTTTTTGGTCAGCAGGCCGTCGGCGGCCAGCAGGTCCAGATCAATAAAATAGGGGTTGCCCGCGAAGGCGGAGCAGCTCTGGTACGGGCTGTCGGCGTAGCCGGTGGGGCCGACGGGCAAAATCTGCCAGATGGTCTGCCCGGCCTTGGCCAGAAAGTCCACAAAGTCATGGGCCGGCTTGCCCATGCTGCCGATGCCATACCCGCCGGGCAGACTCGAGATCGGCATCAGAATGCCGCTGCAGCGTTTGAATTCCATAGTGTTTTTCCTCTTCTCTGTATATGTACGTTTTCAGGTTCAACCATGCCTTACCGCCCCTTTGCGGGCTGTGCGTAGGGCGGGGTGCCCTCACCCCGCCGCGGCGGCCTGTGGGCAGGCCGCCCTACAAGTCCCCGGGAACTGCGGCTTTCCTTGTCTTACTCCGCCCCCAGCGCGGCCAATGCACCATCCACAAAGGCGGTGCGCTCGGCCTTGGTGTGCTTTTCGCTGTCCTGCAGGGTCAACTCGTTGGCAGTCAGGGCATCGGCGGCTGCAGTGTCCAGCGCCACGCCGGGCAGGATGCCCGTGCCGACCTGCTGCACCTGCATGGCCGTGACCGCCGTCGTGCCGGCAGCCGTGTTCCATGGCGTGACGACACCCAGTGTCTCGGTCAGGGCGTCCTCTCCCGCGCCGTTGGAGTAGAGCCACAGCGCGGCGCTCTTGGCGGCCTTCAGGCCGTCGGCGCTCGTCCCGGCATTGATGGCAATGCTGCCCACATCGGCCAGAACGGGGTAGTTCAGCAGCCCCTCGGCGTTGTAGTCCTCGGCGGTCAGGTCGCTGTCGTCCAGCTGGCACTTGAACGGTACCAGCACCAGTCCGTTGCAGGTGTCTGCGCCGTACTCGGCCAGCAGGTCGGTCAGCTTGGCGCGGCGGAAGATCCCCTCCCCGCCGTCGGCGGCCATGTTATCCCATTCCAGCGTCACGGCGCTGTAGACGCCGTTCAGCGGGCCGGTCAGCGCGTCCGCCGTGTAGGTGCCGTCGGCGGCCAGCAGTGCCGCCGTGTAGCCGGACGCGCGGTCCAGCGGCGCGGCAAAGACACCGGTGGCCGTAAGGCTGCCGGGGCGTGCGTCGGGCAGGGTGTAGTCCGTGCCGCTCAGGGTCACCGTGGCGGCCTTCGGCTCGGCCATCCAGGCGGAGAGCGTCTCGACAAAGTCGCTCCACTCCTCCCAGTTTGCGGTCTGCAGAGCCGCCGCAGCGCCGTCGCCCAGCAGAGCGTTCAGCACATCGGCGCGCGCCCAGTAGCCGTACAGGCTGCGGCCCAGCGGCAGAGCATTGGCGTTCTCGGTAATACCGGCGCGGGCGGCAGCGGCGGCCAGCAGTGTGTCGCTCGTCACATCCAGCAGACTGCCGCCCGGCGCGTGGTCGGTCAGCAACAGGTCTGCCGACGCGGCTTCGTCGGTCATCGTCAGCGCAACGCCCTGCGCCTCCGCGTAGGCCTGTGCCGCCGGGGCCAGCGAGGCTGAAGTGTAAACTTTCAGCGTCTGGGGCGCGGCAGCGGCGGCGGTTTCAATCGTAGCGGTGTTCGCGGCGGGCAGCGCCGCAGCACAGCCTGCCAGCAGCAGCGCGGGCAGAGCCAGCGCCGCAGATTTGATTTTTTGCATGAAGCAGTTTTCCCTCGCAAATGGTTGTAAAAATTCAGTCTATCCTTTATTATATAGGATAAGATGGTTTTTTTCTACACCTGTTTTATGTTATAATAAGAAAAATCGCAAAAATTTAAGGGAGCGTTTCTTTCTGTGACAGAAAAATTATACGAAGTAGATTCCTATGTGCAAAATTTCACCGCGCAGGTCGTAAGCTGCACCCCCGTGCCCGGCGGCTTTGCGGTGGTGCTGGACCGCACGGCCTTCTTCCCCGAGGGCGGCGGCCAGCCCTGTGACACCGGGCGGCTTGGCGGCGCGCGGGTGCTGACCGTGCACACCGACGGTGAGACCATCACCCACACGACGGACGCACCGCTGACCGCGGGCGAGACCGTGGACGGCTGCCTGGACTGGCCCGCGCGGCTGGATGCCATGCAGCAGCACACCGGCGAGCATATCCTGAGCGGCGCGCTGCACCGGCTGTTCGGGGCCGAGAACGTGGGGTTCCACATCGGCAGCCCTTATGTGCGGATGGACACAAGCATCCCGCTGACGCAGGAACAGCTGGCACAGGCCGAGGCCGAGGCCAACGCCGCCG
>ULQT01012877.1_pt1 | contig 30293 bp, 51 predicted proteins | sample 1954791 | NCBI WGS metagenome assembly ULQT01 (sample SAMEA4835663, study PRJEB28245) | human gut metagenome | biome: gut microbiome; material: fecal sample | place: Denmark | collected 2008 | reverse complement strand
GTATCATTAGTTCTTCTTTTATCAATATCGTACAAAAGAAGAAACAAAACCTAGAAAAAGAAAGTGATAGTCAATAAGAAGGTTGATATAATGAATTTTTGCTAATAGATAGGTTATAAAAGAGATTTTGTAGCGTTTACTTGCAATTTTTTCTGTAATTATTGTTATTTCTCAACTATTTAATAGAGAATGGGAACTTTAGTTATATGTGGATAAAATAGTACGAGCAATGTCGTTTAGATTAAGCAGAATGGTAAGAAGGATTGTTTTAAAGTATACTTTTTTGTAATGGGCAGTGTTGGACTTATATTATCCATATTTTTCATGAATATCATATTTTATAAATATCATATACGGAACAAAAACTTCTTTGTTGAAGTTTTGTCCCGTATTGAAGGTTCCTATTCTTTATATAATTCTTAACTCGGATAAATCATAATTTATGCAATATGAATATTATATGTTGGAAATTATTGTTTGGGTGTGCCATTTTCATTGATTCTGATACTTACACTTGGTTTACCTTCTATCTCCAATTCCACTATATAATATTTTCCTTTAGGAGTATCCACTTCATCGGCTTCATCGTCCAATTCCGCTCCTTGATGTTCCTTTAAAGCGTTTTCCACAGCTTCTTTTACTTTAGCGGGCAATGTGTCATACAGAACCTCTTTAGCAGTGGAAACCCATACGTTATTAACAAAGCAAACTTCCAGTTTTATAGCCTGCAATAGGATATCGACTTCCAGCACATGGGTGGTTTTGTCTAAATCTGTTTCAAGCAACTTATATCCTGCATATTTTTCGTTCAGGATTTTGCTCACAGCATCAGGTAAAGCCGTAGGCAGATAATTTTCGGAGTCATCTTCCTTGTCAGCCACTTCTTTCAATAAATTTCCCTTGGTATCGAAATAAAGGTCATATTCTTCATTGCCTTTCTCTACTTCGATCACATATACAGTTTCCATATTCTTGCGTTCGAGCATGTCAACATCATCACGTTTCCAACCATCGTATTTGGTGAGTGCTTCAAATGTCGTTTTCACTTTCGCAGGCAGTGCTTCATAAACAATATCCGTTTCTGTCATTAGCCATACGCCATTTACGTCAAACCAGGCTTGTTTTTCTTTATTGTCTTGATTGAACGTTGCTATGTGATTTGTTCCACGGGTACTCCAGTCATGAGCGATATTGCCGAATTCTTTAACAAAGGCATTTTCTAATTGTTCCGAAACAGGAGCATTGTCATCATCGTCACAACTTTGCATTGCGAAACTAAGTAACCCCATAGCCAGCATTACGAAATACATTTTTAGTTTCATAGTTTTCTATTTTTTAATGTGATTAATTTGTGTCTTTATTTTATTCTCTTAAAATTAGTCATGAATTTGCCTTATCTGCTAATTAAGAACAAAGTAAAATTGAATTTTTTTTTTTTAATGCAGATATTCATTTTATAAAAAACAAGAGGCTTGATCAATTCTTTTTATCAGCAAAGATTTTCCATACACCGGCACTTAACGCAGCACCCACAAACGGTCCTGTAATAAAGATCCAAAGTTGGTTTAGGGCTTCTCCTCCTTGAAAGAAGGCGGGAGCTATGCTGCGGGCCGGATTGACAGACGTTCCAGTATAACGGATACAAGCGAGATGAATCAATACCAAGGAAAGACCGATAGCAAGTCCGGCAAAATTCCCGGCTCCTTTTTTCTCATCCGTAGTGCCCAATACAACTAGTACAAATATGAATGTAAAGACTATTTCTGCCAGTAAAGCTCCAGTCATGGAAACGCCTTCTTGACAGGCATTGGCACCGGTTCCCTCCAATCCTGAATTGGAGGTTAATGTCCAAAGGATGGTTGAGCCGATAAAGGCACCGATCACTTGAAACAGTATGTACATGGCGGCATCCTTCCCGTTCATACGACCTGACAAGAGACAACCGAGCGTGATGGCCGGATTAATGTGGCAACCTGAGATTCCACCGACAGTATAGGCCATGGCTACAACAGACAATCCGAATGCGAGAGCCGTACCTATAACTGTAGAAGCCAGATTTGGATCTGATGATGTACACGACAGACTAACTGCTGTACCACATCCCATAAGAACGAGAACCATAGTTCCCAACATTTCAGCAATGTACTTTTTCATAATTCTTTAATTTTAAATTAAACCTGTTTATTATATTAATAAATTACTTTAAAAGGTAATATCACTAAAGTTTTTTTTGCAAATATATAAATAAAAAGATTTGATTGAACAGGTTTGAGATATAATTGGTAAAATACTCTTGGCAATTTCTTGGGATTGCTCCTGTTTACCCAAAATATATTTAGAATTGTTTATTTTTTATTTTAATTACAACAGAATGTGTTAAAAATACACAATGTAATATTGTTTAAATTAGTATTTCGGCAAAATTTCACCAAGTATTAATGTGATTTTAAAAAATGGTTGAAAGATCTGCGAGTGCACAGTGCATGATGATATAGTGACAGTGTATGTGCTTTCTATGGGATACCATTATACCAAGTGAAAAAACGCACGGCACGGGAGTAATCTGGTACTCCGTGCTATAAAACAGAATGTAATTGTACATCAGTGATTATTCTTTGAGATACTTATAGGTCTTTAGATATTTATTCAGCCTTGATAAATCGCTCTCTGTAATTTGCTCCAGTCGGGTAATGTCCATATTATCTTCCAAATCGTGTAACTTTACTTGCCTGTCAATCGGATTAAGGCGGGAGCGCTTGATGGAATCTTCATAGCTTTCATCCTTGTTGTGGGTAACAGAAAGAATGGCATCAATATTACGAGGAAAGCCTTCCATTAGCAAATATTCAGCAGTAACTTCGGTATCTTCTATTGTATCGTGCAACAAAGCAGCAATTCTTTCTTCGTCAGTAGAGCATCTGTTGGAAACACGAATAGGATGGAAAATATAAGGCGCTCCAGTTTTATCAACTTAATAAATATGCGCATCAACTGCGATTTGCAGTGCTTTTTCTAATAATGAATTATCCATAATCAATATGTTTCTATTACACGATTTAAAAATTTAGTTCTCAACGTCTTCTTGATAACACGTTTCATGTCCTTGTCAAGGTATGTATATGCTTTATCAAAAATATTATCCGGTACTCCGTAGAATGCTTCTGCTAATCCTCCAGCAATGCAAGCAATTGTATCACTATCTCCACCTATTGATACGGCATTACGAATCGCATCTTCAAACCCGTTACTTTCATGAAAGCAGATTATTGCTTGCGGTACAGTTACCTGGCAACTTTCATCAAACTTATTGCATGAACGAATGAAGGCAACTGTTTGTGATAAGTCATATCCAAATGTAGATTCTGACCATTTTTTTACATCGCCTTTAGTGTGTCCGGTGCGCAATAAGAATATTGAACCTGCAATAGCTTGTGCGCCTTTGATACCTTCTTTGTGATTATGAGTTACTTTTGCGCTTTTCTCCGCTTCTTCAAGAACCTTTGTCAGTGAATTATAATAGAAACCAATTTGACTAACACGCATGGCAGAACCATTACCATAACTGTTATATGGTTGTGGGTTATTACTTCTCCACCATCTTTCAAAGGACACACCGTAAGAGCCCTTGGGGTTCGGATATTTCCTGCACCATTCCAACAGCACATCTTTATAGTCTATCTTCCGGTATATAGCATCAGCAATCGCAATAGTACAAATGGTATCATCTGTAAAACTGCAATCTTTAGTAAACAGTTCGAATTCTTTAGTATTGATATTGTTAAATTCAAAGCGAGAACCTACAATATCACCTATTATTGCTCCAATCATAGTGGTATTATTTATGTATAAAGGTAAGAAAATTATTTGATTTGGCGAAATATAGTATCTTATATTTCCTCCATATAGATATATAAATTGCCGAATACCTTCTTATCAACAGCTTTGATTTTTGTAATTTTAAACTTGGAAGATTTGTTGAACAATATTTCTTTTTCTTCCTGCATATCGGATATAGATGATATGTCCACTCCATTTTTACCTTTGATTTCAAAGATAACTTTATACTCTGTTCCATCGGCAAAATCCTATGCTACAAGCTTATTGGCGGATGTTGACATAAAGCCGTTCTCTATGTAGTCATCGCCTTTCTTTAAAGATTTCAGTTTGTCAAACATTATTCTGTCAGCAGTAATGCCACGATAACTTGTTCCAATACACTTGTTAGAAAGGTTAATGTATTTGCTGATACCATCAATGACAGAAAGCGTTTCTTCATCAAGCTGCTTTCTTTGACCTCTTAAATATTGTATATTTGGAAATAGCCTCAATATATGTTTTTATCTTCTTTCAGAAAAGATGGATTATCTTTCAAAAAGTATGGAAGTGTACCTTGTTTCTTGGCATTATCAATTCGTCGCTGATTATCGAGAACCCACTTCTTGAAGCTGTCCGGCACATCTTTCACTTCGTTCACACTTTCAGTACTTGCTTCACTACGTCCGTCCCATTCCCAAAATTCTTCTTCTGTTTTGAGGACAGGAATTTTATAGCATCTGCAATTAGACCCCCAAAAGCATTTCCCATTGCGACGGATATACATGATATGGTTTTTCTCCAGAGTAAGGTCATATACAAACCCATCGTAATGCTGAATCTCTTTATGGAACACTGTCGCCGTGACGGAATAGCATTCACGGATTGAATAACAATCGTAGTTTGAAGTTATGATACTTCCGTTGCTTTTGTGCGACACTCCAGCCTTGTTCACTGAAAAGGACGGACGATTCCCGGATTTCAGAATAAGCTCAGACAAATCCCCTGCCATACGTTCAGATACGGTAAAATAGAGGATTTCATCCTTGTCTGACTTAAACTCTGTTCCATGATTACCTACAAAAGATTTGCATGGTCGCCTGTATCCATCACAAAGCATAAAGGCATTAAGAAATATTCTGATCTGTCTGACAGATGCATTCTTTATCGCAGATGGTATAAATTTATGGGAACACTTGCCGAATATTTTCAGATAATTCCTTATTGGAGTACTATAAAATGCAACTTTTTGCTTGTCTAAATGTGGCTCAAATCCGATACGCTTCACGCAGTTTACAATTCTGTCCCGTGCAGGCTCACCTTCTGGTTGGGAGATAACAACCCCGGCGTTTCCCATTGTACTTCCGTCTGAAAGCCAATACCCCATAAACTCACAAAACAGGTCAAATGGTATTTTGATGTTGTCTATCTCATAAAATGCAACATCTTCTGACTCATATTCGCATCCTCTATAAAAAGCCCCTTTCCCCTTTGTGTACTCTTTAGCTTGGCAGTTCTTTATCCTGCCATCATTCTTGTTTAAATAAACCATATTATGTTCCGGTGTAACCAAACAGTCCAATGATTTATTGAAAAAGTGTATCATGTCACCATTATATCGGTAACACTGCCTATTCGTAGACTCTACCCACTCAGGTGTTCTGTTAGTAGGATTCAATGACAATATCAAATCATCATCAAATACATCTTTAAACAGTTTCCACCCTCTGTTTGTAAGCACTTCGCTGTCATCGGAATAACAATTCGGGTGCCAACCAACCCAAGTAAAATCCTTGGGATATTTCCCGGCAAGGGATTCGCATACAGTGCAAGGAAACTCTCTTCCGGAGCGTTTGATTTCATAACCTACCACAAAGTCCATTTGCTTCCAACGTTCATTTTCGGCGGTCCGGTAAGCCATATTGATTTCAGACCGAGCCAACCGGATAGAACGGTATTCACAATCTTTTAGATGTTCTGCACTTCCGTACTTCTCTTTGTAGTCTTTTTGGAGCGATGGAAAATCAAGGAGGTGTTTGGATATTTGCTTGCTTAGGGCAACGGCACTTGTTCCTTTCTGAATAGCACAGGAGATGGCGGCTTCCAGTTCCTCCTTGTAAACGGTGGACTGTTGCCAGAGTTTAGCCGATACATCAAACCCTCTGTCCCTGCGGTTCTGAAATGCTTTCAAAGCATCAGAATTGGTTTGATAGAGAACTTTGTACTTTTCTTTATCAATAGTGGCGGTATAGGCTTTCAGAACCTTGTCAGCCATCAAATCTTGTACCTCATTGCTATTCTTCCACTCATCAGAAGTACCACGATAGATAACAGACCGAATATCATCTACGAACTGAGCTTGAATGTCCGCAATAGACTTCTTGGTTTGCGGATAGTCAGAAAACTTGAAGACAGTACCACTGTCGGCATCATATTCAGTATTCAATGCAATCTTTGCGGCTTCCAGATTAAGAGTATCGTATATCTGCTCAACAAGGGCAACATATCTGTTTAGCCGGCTGTTGAGTTCCTGATATTTCTTCTTCTGATTTGGAATGTTTGGTTTTGCCATACTATTCTGTTTTTAAGCTATTTTTTGGAGTGGGTAGAAAAAACATGTGGGGTAAGACAAAAAAGATTGTTCTGTTTTTAAGATTAGCTCACTTTTTTCTTGAACTTGTCACATACGTCACGGTTAAGAAAGCGGCTGGAAGTGAAAAATGGACAACGGCACATGAAGAACTCACCTCTCAAGTTCTTCTCATGTCGGTCATACGAATGCACACAATCCTTGCAATGGTATGAGGATATGTTAGAGGGTATCATCTTTTTTGACATGGCGTTATTCTTCAATTCTATCAGGTGCCGGCATTTCCAGCAGCCTGATAGCCTTAATCGTTTTCCTACCTTCCAAGATAGCTTTGCATAATCTATGGTATCCGTCTGCTATTTGTCCTACTTCATCCAATATAATAGGGTAGTCTAAAGAACAATCACGAACACGTTTGCATTGAAAGATGAAGCTATGAAGCTGACTACACTCAAATGGTTCAACAGTCAGGTCTATATTCCACAATGGCATATCACGTACAGGGTACTCCTTTGCTTTCGCAAAATTATAAAGTGTTTGAGCATTCCATATCTTATTGCCTCTGTGGTATTCACTTTCAGCGAAAGTCATATTATCTATTGGTACTTTCATGCTATTTACTTATTTAGCAAGGTGCGCCAGCGTTACAGACATCCAACGCACCCGTTACACTTTTTACATGTGGCAGATAGGCTATTGAACAATCTCCCAATCATCGGCAAACACATCGCTAATAGACGGAACCCATGAATCAGCACGCCCGGTGTTCTCATTGTAAATAAGGCATTGACTAGTATAGTCAATGAAACCCTTACCTTTCAGAATAAGGTCTTTTGCTGATTGCGGAAGAGATTGCATCTTGGGGATAATGTCGCTTTCTATATGAGCTGGGATTTGCTTGATGACAAATACCCATTTGTCGTTCCAGCCCTTTCTACGGATAGCGCCACCTTGTTTCAAAACGTCTATAGCATCACCGAAACAGATAGGAGTTTCTTCCTTGACTTCTCGATATGATTCTTCAAACAGTTTTTTGGGTGACCAACTTTCATAGCCATATTCAGTACGAGTGTGATATCCCAGTTTATAAGACTCATTCTTTTCTATTTCACTTTTTACTAAGCCTTTACTGCAAGCTTCACCCAATGTCATAGGTTCTGCCTCAATCTGTTTTGTTCCAATATACTTTTTCATATATCTGTAGTAATTTAATTATTCTCCAGGAGTATATGTACCGGTAATAGAGGCAGTGCTGTCATCGGTCAGAGTCGCTGTGCCGGTAATGACTGTACCTTTGATAGTCAAAGCTATTGATTTGATTTTTGCACCGGCATCGCCTTTGTCTCCTTTCGCTCCAGCAGCACCTTGTTCTCCTTTATCTCCTTTGGGCCCAGTTTGTCCCTGTTCACCTTTATCACCTTTGGTGCCAACTACACCTGTATCTCCTTTCTGCCCTTTGAGGTTCTTAAAAGCGAAATTCAGCTTGCCTTCTTTCATTGTTACATCCACAGAAGGTGTACCTACATTCGCATCAACGCTGGCGGTTGCCTCGGTTACGGATGAGCCATTACCACTCGCTTGAGGTAATACAATCATCTTAGCGGCAGTAACAGCGGTAGCACTGACAATGCGAATCATCATCCCGACAGGTACACAAAGGTCGATTACCCGCTGATAAGGACCGTGAAGTGGAATCGCATCATAGGCACTTGGTTCCATTTCAGGCATGTGCCGGTAGATTTTTAGCGGTTCAACATTTCCGTTGTCTATTTGAATTACACAATTGCCTTCAGAGGCGAAATCTGCGACAAATACGCCTTCTTGTTCTTTAAATACAATATTTTTCATATTTCCTATATTTGTTATTTACTATTCGGCACCTTCAAACAAGTTGTTCATCCTTGCCTGTCGGTCCGCTTTGTCTTCTTTTTGAATCTGGTTTAATGTTCCTTTGGGATCATTGGAGTAACCTGCCATTTCGATGGATTCAAGCTGGCTGAATATCGCTTTGCCTCCATTCCCTTTCATACATCTGTTAATCAGCGCGTCCTCATCATTCTGAATAAACGGAGTAATGACATGCTCAACTTCTATATTGTCAATCTCATCAGCCCATGAAGTATTCATCATTTTCAGAAATTCTTTGATGACATTACACTCCCGTTCAAAGAACTCTATCCAGGCACCTGACTCATCCCCGATTTTCAGATGGGCGTCAGACAATATCATTTGTCTGGCATCAAAACCTATGTTACCAAGACTTTTCATGTTTTCGAAAGATAGGTCTGGCATCTGGGCCTGCATGAAGAAAAGCTTGAGCAATGTATCCACATGATATTTCAGAGCTTCTATGGCCTGGGTCCATGAAACATAAGCTATGTCACCGCCATTCTTTAGACGGAACAATCTGCGGGCCTCTCCCTTGTCCTCGTCACCGACAAGTTCGCCTGTCACTTTCAGTAAGGGGGCGGAATTGTAGGCTATCACGTCTGAGTTACGGGAGAGCGTGTATTCAATTTCCTCACGGATATGCTCTAGTCCATGAAAAATAGGAGCGGGGCGGTATGCATAAACTCCGGGAATCTTTTTGAGGATAATCCTTTCGGGATCTGTAACAGCAATCCAGCTGGCTTCCCCCTGTTGTTTCCACTTGTAATGACGGTCAGCGGTATATGTCTCAAAGAAAGTGAACTCCTTATCCTTTATCTTCTTCTTATATTCGAAGGACATGGCGATCATGTCTCCCCACTCGTCAAACAAGGGATATAATCTAACCCCGTCCATCGGCGAGTATGTCTTGCATTTCAGCTTATACTTGCTGTTGAATCCGTATAGTGTGTTGGGTCTCTCTACCACATACCAGATGGTGAAAATTTCACAGGATGCGAAATAGGCATTGCCACGTTTGATGTTTTCGGAATCTATACGGGCATATTTATAGATTGCTTCAATAGCTTTGGTTATCTGCTGGCGTTTTTTATTTTCTTCCGTATTATGGTAGACACGTCTGACGGGAATAGCGAAAGCGAATTCCGTAATACGTTTCACAAGCAGTTTCTCCAGACCAAGATGAATACGCGAAGCCGGCTCGACTCTTCCATCAGATCTTATTTTGTCCTTACGGGTCAGTTTGTCAGTCACGATTTTATGTCTGGAGGGATCGTAATCTTTCAGCGACTTGCTCCATTCCGGCACATCCACTGATTTTTCTTTCAAATCACTGATAATGTCAGAAACAGGTCTTGTACTGTCAAGGATTGTGGTAATTTCGTCCATTGTTATACTGTTGTGTGGTGCAGCTTCGCACCGCTTGTTTTTTATTTGGATAGGAATTTATTCACGAAATATACTTGTCCTTTGCCGGTTACTTTGGTCGTGGTCGTGACAAGCATGGTACCATCCGGCTTGTTGATGGTGGTTTGCTTCAGCTCAAAAAGTCCCAATTTCATAGATTTCTGCGTCGGCTGATTGCAGTAGTCACCTTTTTGACAAAGATAACCATTCTCGCGCATCCAGCTAAACAAACGGTTCTGACCGATATTCACCCCATTTTGTTGTAATATTTTAGCCAGTTCAGCAATTAAACAAGAGCGATGTGAAGTTGAGACAGCATCAGCAAAAAGGACTTTAGGAGCATCTTTTTGGATCTTCCGCTCAGCCTCTATAAGACGCTGTTCTTTTCGTTTCAGTGTTTCTTGTGCCACAATAAGCGCACGTGCCATGATTTCTTCTGGAGTGTCGTCCATTTTGGTAGCGATGTAGCCACCTGTCTTACGGATACGTGGCAACACTTCGCTTGTTACCCATTTGCGGAACTTTTTAGCTTCAGGCTTACGACTATCCAATATTGTATCATACAAACCATCCTCATCAACAAAATTTGCCTGTTGGATTCCACCGGCTGTTTCAAGGGGATACTTTGAAAGTACATCCTTATCTAATCTTTGCGCTACCTTACTGGGAATCAAATCCAAAATCTGGCATACATCTGCTAAGCAAAAGAAAGGTTCGTTATTCTCACTCATCGCAATTCTTACCTTTCCGAATTGCTCATTCTCAAAAATTTTAATTGTGTTCATAATGTAGTTCCGTACTCCTTCATACGGTGGTTAGTTACACATAATACTGCTCCAAAAAGAAACCGGATAATACAATACGCACTACCCGGTAACGTGAAGGAGCACGTTAGCACCAAATGCTATGTCGCAAATATAATCATTTTATTTGAAAAACAAATAAAATAAAACTATTTCAGAGGAATATTGCAAAGGATTTCTTGTGCACATTTTCCTCTCAAATAATCTACGGTGATGGCAGCTATGGATTTTGACTGTATAGTTTTCAGCTCATCATATCTGTTAAAAGTGACATCATTATTTTTAAGAATTTCCAATGCTTTAGTATATCCTTCTTTGGCAGAAGCATTAACAAACTTGTTTATTTTCTTTTTCTGCAATATCGCTTCTATCTTATTGATAGTATCGGCAATATGTTCTTCCTGCGGAATGGGCAATTTATGCCCTAAGAATATTGCCATACGGTTTAAATCTTGCTGTTTCATAATTCCTGTATTTCAATTTATGCAACTCACAACATATTTCGTAGAATATCCTCATCACTGACAGCCAAGTAATCCCACGGAAAGAATGTATTGGCGAGGGAATCGAACCAGTCAGGAGAACGTTTGATACGTTTTTTAATCTCCTCTTTCTTTTCTATGATGATACTGCCATTACTCATAAATCCCCAATGTGTTTCCGTTGCTTCTTCCATAAGTTTATCACAGGGTGGGAGAGCGGCACCAAACCCATTTTTGGGATTAAGCCAGTCACGTACCGCCCAAAACAGATAAGCCCTCATGTTGGCGAAGGTGTATTCGCCTGTTATATCATGCAGCCCACGTGCACTCTCGGAGAACTTACAAGAATACACATTTGGGTACCCAAGTTCCTGCAACCGAGATAACACTCCTGCTCCTTCGCCGATAGTATCAATAAATGCTTTCGCACCCTTCTTGTCAAGATATCTGGTTATCATTCCGGCTACGTGCATGTGGTCTGCCGTTCCAGCAGACTGGTGCGCTTCAAACTCACTGACATAGTTGCCATATCTTAGACACAGCACACTGTCATCACGTCCCATGCCGGCAACATCGACACCAATCTTGCAGCTTTTCTTTGGAACAAAATCATCTTCTTGCAGTTTCCTCCAATTCTCGTTGGCGATTTCAATCCATTCGTAGGGGATAAGCACATCTTCCGCCACTTTAGGGAACATACCGAGCACTTTCACACGGAACAAGTCATTCGGCCGATATAGACCGTCTTCCCATTTGAAGTCCCCTTCACCTTCGTTGAAGTCAGCTTGCTGGATAGGTGAGCACCAGTTTTCCACTTTGTCTTTCACCCATTCATAATCAACTTGACCAGGAATAACTATTTTCTTGCTTACAACATTCTCAGCATTAAGGGAACTTAACCTGAATTTGGCAAAACGGTCAGACTTCATGGCACGTGCAGCATATCCTGTGGTCACGTTAGGGTTGAACACTATTAGCAAACGGGAATTTCCCTGCAAATTACCTTCGATGGCATTGTAGATAACTTCTGATATACCGGAGGCTTCCGTAACAACAAACAATGTGTTTACGGCATGGAATCCAGACCATGCTTCCATATTGTCATCAGAACTCTTGAACCCCGTTAGAAACCATTCTTCGTAGTTGGTTCTGATTCCTGAAGACAATAAACGTCCAGGCAGGAAACCAGCATTCCGGAATAGCCTGGAAACTTCCGGTATCATAATATCTTTTACTTGGCGACCGGACGGAGCTGTCATTGCAATTTTGGTATTCTTTACCAATCTTCCGTTAACCCAGCGTGGAGTAAGATACATAAAGCACATAGCGGCACAAGCGGCACAGAAATCCTTGCCACGGGCAGTTCCGGAGGCTACAGCGGTCATTCGGTTGTATTGAACCGAGTGAATAATATCCTGCTGTTCTTTATCCAAACGCGCTTTCAGCACATCGGAACAGAACTTGCACCAATCGTCTCTCCACGCCTGCATATACAAGGCTGCCTTATCGCTCAGATTCATTATTCTTCTATTTTGTCCGGCAATTCTTTTATCAAACTTTCGAATGGATTGACATTGACATCCTGCTCGACACGCTCAACATAACCACGTTTCTTACCCTTTGTTTTCAGATAAAAGATTATCGCAGTTAAATCATCATTATTGATTGCGGAAAGCAATTTAGATTCGACTACATCAATGGTTTCTTCTTCTACTTCCTCAGCACGTTCCTTGAACTTAAGGTCACTGTCCCGCCATTTGTAATAACAGGCTCTCGTTATACCTACTTTCTGGCAGGCATACGAAACAATTCCATGACTTTCACGGAAATGTTTCAAAAACAATTCTTGTCTTTCCTTCTTTCCCATAATTTTATAACTTTACATGCCGATACGTCTTCGGCTTTTCACCAAAGACGCATCGGATATACACTAGTTATCAATTAAAACATTCAATCAAACAAGGACTGCTGTACGCATCCGTCCTCAATCTCTTTCATTTTTTTCTCATCCGGCCTCGGAGTTATATGATCCTTGTCATAGAATCCGTTCTTCTCCAGATAGAAAAATCTGTCCCAACCACATTGGTCGTATTCACCTTCTTTGTAAGGGGTTAATGCGGATTGTTCGGCAATGATAAATTCTTTTTTGGTCTTTCCTCTTTGCTTCCCTTTATGGGTATGGCAGTCAAATACATAATCAGGTATTGACATGTATCTGTTGTCATAGTCTTTCAAACATGTGGCAGGATAAGGGAAATCATTTGCATAGAAACCGCAATATCCGTATTTTACAACTTTCAGAAGTACGGTAACAGCCTTTGCTACGAAAATGGATGATTTGGGTGAACTACCGGGTTGCATATCGTCTGCTTTCTTCAATGCGACAATTTCAGTGGTAACAGCCTGATAGTTGAGATTACCTGCTATCATAATAAGCCGTTTCCAAAGGAACTCCCGATACCTTACCATTAACTCATTGGCCAGATAACCGGCTCTGATATCGTCTTTGCCGATTATGGCACGTTCCAATAATCCGGCAACTAAAAACATGTCATGCCCATTTTTGGTGTAACATCCGGCGTTACTTCCGACATATTCATCCTTTGGCAATTCTATCCTGTCTCTTGAATTAAGCAGGTTACAGGCGAAATAATCAGCATCACGATTCTTTCTTGTGGCAAGAAGAATGCCGAGAGCCTTTTCAATGAATAGAGGTGATTTGTCCTGCCAGCTTTGTGCGTCATCAGCCTGTTTGAGTGCTACAATCTTATTCGTAACAAGGTCATAACAATCCTCTGCTGAAACACAGAGTAATCGCTTCCACAGATATTTTCTAAATCGTGGTGCCAACTCGTTAGCAGCATAGCAGGCATAGTCTTTGTTGCTCCTGCGTATTGCCTTCTGAATGAGGGATGAAACCTCAAACATATTGTGACCGTTTTTTGTGTATAGTGCATTTGCCATATCTCAATCTATTATGCGATTTCAAATTTTGAATTTGGATTCAATTTAATCAATCTTGCTATCATTTCCTCTGCCGTTTTTTCAGTTCCACAAAACTGATGAAATGTAGGGCGAGCAGATTTCGTTCCATCTTTCTTTATTCTGTAAATAAATGCACCTTTTGGCAAACCTTTTGAATTAATGTACTTTGTTGCTTTCATTGTCTATCTCTTATTTTAAATTATTACTTTGCTTTTCTTTTATAATGCTAAGATACTGATTTATAGTGAGATATTAAAATTTAAATATCTGATTAACAATGAGTTAAACAATGATTAACGGCTTATATATCATCAATGCAAATACATTTTGGTTTATGTGTTATAAAGTCATTGGCAACATTACAACCATAAGCTCCAACATTAGAAATAAGAATCTTATCACCAATATTAGTTGGACCGGAATAATCACGATGGATAATATCATTCTCAATACAGGTACATCCGTAAATGGTAGCGTGTTCGACGTAATCACTATCGTTTGAAAGCACATTGCAAGGTGGATTTTTCGTATGGCAGACAAAACCGACATCATCACGCTTGCAATCCACAACGAGCATTGTTTTTCCTCTGATAACTTTCTTGCCGATAATGGTTGCAAGTAGAGACATGGAAGTGGAAACTATCGGTGTGCCATTCTCGGTGACAAGCTGCACTTCTCCATCAGGGAACTCTCTTGCAAAGACTTCACCAATAGTTTTGGCATACTCCTCATACAATGGTATATATTCTCCATATTGAGCTTTTAAACTGTCATCCATGCGACCGAACATGTTGCCGCCAATATCAACTATATTGGCTCCAAGTTCTTTTGCATATCGAGCCATCATTTCGGTACGCTTCTTGAAATATGACAGTCCACGAGCATAAGAAATATGACAATGAACACATTTGACTTTTATCAATCCTCTTCGTTGTAGTTCTATGATTTCTTGATAACTTTTGCTATCAACATCAATTCCAAATCTTGAAACTATGCCATTCCCAATATCAAAATTTAGACGCACTCCAATTGCAAGCGGTGAGGTGTATATTCCGATAAGTGAACCAAGCTCACCTACATTATCAACGTTCACTATTCCACCATGATTAGCACATCGTATCTTATTGCCCAAATCAGGGATAACTCCATTGTATATAATCCGGCTGTCATCAAATCCATAGTTCCGTGCAAGCTGATACTCTTTGGGAGAAACAACTTCTGCATATCCACCGATTTCTTTTACCACATTGATGAATTCTTTGCAGTAATTCGTCTTGAAACTGTACCCGATATTATAGTTTGGGTAGTATTTTCTGAAAGCGGCTACAAAATCGGTGATATTCCGTTTGAAGTCATTTTTGTCTGCAATGTATAGAGGTGTTTTCAAATCATCGCTTGACATTAATCTTTGCTGTATTTTTTCTAAAGTCAAATTCATAATACTTTCCCCATTTATTTTTCATTGCACATCTATATTCGTAGTTCTTTCTGGAATCAATGGTGGTTCCTCCTTCATTGGAAGCTTGGATACCGTAGCTGTGAAAATATTTAGGCAGGAGTACAACTCTGTTCATAAGCAGTTCCTGTAACATCATATCAACATCGGATATCGCCGGGTCTTTCAGATCATATCTGGCCTTGAGTGCTTTCTTGTTTATCCATCTTACATGACCGGGCATTCCCTTAAAACAAAATTCCTTGTCATACACATACAAAGCCATTTGTGGATTATCAAAAGCAAGCCCAAGATTTAAATCGTAAAGTAGCTGGCCGATACGGAGTATTTCATCACATGTGCGTTCTTTCCAGTCAGGGTAGTTTTCTGCTGTGATGGCAGTATAATTGTCAAGTCGATAACAGAAACGCTTTATATCATCATCGGCAACAAATATCACATCCTCCGGTGTGTTTTCAATTATCCAATATAGCGTTGACATGAAACTATGTACCTTGCCGCCACATTCAAGCGTGGCATCCTTAGGAATGACAAGCATATCATCTATGCCGGCATTTCTATAAGCATCAGCTTCTTCTTCCCTAACGACATAAGTACAGTATTCAAGGCAATTCTTAGTCATTATTTTATGAGGTCGCTGATATGACATGACGTATATGTTAAACGTAATACCGGGTGTCATAGAACTTTTTCATCTTTAATCCATAATTTAGTTCATATGTGGATGGAATTTCATAACCAAGTAATTGTTTGCATCGCAAATAAACCATATTGCAACCTGCATGACGTACAAACGGGAGAGAGGCATTGATACGCGGGTTTATTTCAAGCAGTACCACCTTGCCGCTCTTCTTCAGAATGAAGTCAAAAGCCACATTACCATCAAGTTCAAGTTCTCTCACAATCTTGCTGACAATATCATACGCCATGTCGTTGGACTGGATTTCTCCATACATAATGGAGCCGAAAGCCATCATGTAGCCGACATAACCGCAGATATGAGTAACTACTCCTTTGTCTGCAAGCGCACTAACGGTGTAATCCAGTCCTTCGATTCTCTGCTGAAGGATAACCTTATTTTTACCATTGTCAACGATGGATTTCAAATCAAGCAAGGATATGTATCTGTTTTCTCCGAACTTGTTGAATAGAGAGGTATCATTGCACTTCTTGTCATCCACAACGGCGAAGCCTTTACCGCCGCACAGATTGTCCACTTTACAACAGATAGAGCTGTTTTTGTACTTGAACATAGAGGCGAAAGCATCCACATCGGAAACACTCTCAGGAATGATCTGTTTGGGCATTAAGCCGGCATAACAACTATAAAGAGCAATCTTATTGTTGGCAACCAGAAGACTGTCAATAGAAGAAACAGATACAAGAATACCGTTTTGCTCAAACTTATCTTTAGCGCGAGCCATTATTTCCAACTCCAATGTCGCTGTAGGCATGATGATTGAAACATCATATTCCTTGCATAAGGATATGAGTGTTTCAACATAATTTGGAGCGGAAACGGGCGGAACCACAAAATTACCGTCTGACAGTTCAGCAGGCGGGAGGTTGGCCGCAACAGAATTTGCGACATACACTTTTATATCAACTCCGTCTTCATTGTTTTTCAAACAATCTATCACTTCCTTTACGTGGATGGAGCAGCACGTAAGCAGTACATTGAAATTTTTCATTGTTCTTTTTCTTTTTTAGGCATAATCTGGGCTTTTATATCATCGTACCATACGGCACGTGCTTTAATCTTACGCTCTCTGGTGGCGTTTCTGGATACAAGAACTTTCTTGTCGTCAATTCCAAGAGCACGGGTCAGATTCAGATGGTCTATCTCGTTACGACATACAATCATCACATAATCGTATTTTTCATAGCGTATCAGTTCCATATCCTTGATCTTTGTTTCTTTGACATTCAGATTTTCAAGGTCAAGGCTCAAATCGATTTTCAAGTCTGCGGTCCATTCAGCCAGCTTGTCCATATCCCATTCGCCGGCATGTGTGTTCGCTTTGATATTAATAGCCTTTAATTCTGATTCACTGTAACCAATAAGGCGTTTGCACAAAACTTGAGTGTCAGGATTCTCCATAAGAATGGAAACACGTTGGTGTCCGGATATGATATTGTTGTGTTCGTCAATGACGATAACGCCGAAATCGCCAAGGTTGTCAAGTGACTCCTTCAGCTTCTCCTTGGCCTTCTTCTTTAATGGTTTACGGGGATTCCCAAACTCTGTCTTAAGTTCGGACACAGGCAGTTCTATAATTTCTATTCTTTTATCCATTGCTCTTTTTTTATAATGAATATATGTACGTTAGGCCTGACAGAGGAAGTACCGATATCATTAAATCCGAGTTTCAGGGCATTCTTCCATGCAGCGGTATTACAGGGATTAATATATTGGTAAACCCCATTCATTTTAGCGATGCGGAAAGCATATTCAAGGATAAGCCGGTTACATTCATAGCCTATGCCTTTACCCCAAAAGGCTTTGTTAAGGATATGAGTGTGAAGTTCTCCAAATCCGTATGCTGATTCATCTATTCTATCTATGAAAACATTGCCGACATATATGCCGTCTGCCAGAACAGCAAAGCGTATACACTCATCACTTTCTGACTGTTCTCTATAAAAGTTGTTTTCTGATTCAAGGGATAGGGGAGAGTAGGGGCTTTCGCAAATAGCGTACTTCCATATATCCTTATCCTTACGCATCCTCCAGCTATGTTCTGCGTCGGATATTCTTTGAGGCCTTATTGTTACTTCCATATTTTCCAGGTTATGTACAACTTCATACATTTTCTGCGTAAATGCCTGCCGGGCATATTTCCGACAGGCTTAAACACAAACTCAATCATTTTTCAAGCTACTCGCAAGAGCACTCATGCAATTTTTCGGCTTCTTTCAGTCGTGTCAGATGGCAATTTCCATCACCCCGTAAATTACATAAGCCTTTTTGTCCTTGTTTTCGCTTGACTACTACTAAGGGTTGCGGGAACTCAAGGATTCGAACCTTGTTCTTCGGATTTTCAGTCCGACGCATAGACCAACTTTGCTAAATTCCCTTGTTAGCTAATTGAAGGAAGCAAGACTTGAACTTGCAATCGGATGATATTCCACGCTGTCAGACTGTTTACGTCCATCCTTTTTCACCGCTGACAGGCGGCTACTTAACAATCCCATTTCTGTCATTCCTTCAATTTAGCTGTTTTCTCTTATTTCTGCCTCAAAAATACAATATTTTATTTGTCTTTCAAATAAAACTGGGCAAAAATACTATTTTTCTACTCTCAAGGTCTCAACCTTCCAACATTTCATCATATGGTCTGTATCTATTCCTATATTGAAGCGTTTACCTATATAGTTTTCGTGCGCTTCTTGTTCTGGGAGGTTAATGGGGGTAACGAACCAGTCTTCATTGCCATGCTCGTCTTTCAGATAGACTTTTACTATCGTTTTCATAATTCCTCAAATTTTCCAAGTTCACATTCTATAATATCAACTTCACTTTCATTGGTATATAAACCATTTTCTTTGGCAGCATCAATAGCAGCATTTTCATAAAGAAATACACCGAAACACACTCTACTTGATTTTGTTTTCCAAATATCAGTTTGAAACAAAACGTATACTTTATTCTTCATCTCCCCACAACTTTAGTGCAAGTTCATAATTCTTCTGTGCCTCATTTACGGCTTTCTTGGCATAAGTAAGAGTGTAGGCGTGTTCTCGTGGGTATTTGCCGGACTTCACACCTTCATGGAATTCTTTAGCTTGTTCCAGCTTATGTTCGTAGAAATCGATACTTTCAGGCATTGAAAGATTGATCGTTTCAGCACGTTTTTCCCAATACTTGGCTACTCTTTCATGTTCGGCAGCCTTGTCGCTGAGCTCAGCACTTTTGCCCATATTGTTCCAGGAATCTTCTATCATCTTCCTGTGCCGCTTTTCACTATGATGTCCGACTTTGATTGGTTCGCCTAAGGAAAGGAAATCTCTATCTTTGTTCGAGCGATTGAAATACTCATTACTCTTTTGTGCAGCCAATGATGCCCAATCATGCCTGCGTTCCGCTCTTTGCTTCGCCCATTCCTGTACATTAAATCCGTCAGCCCGAACGATAGAGTAATAATAGAAACCATCTTTCTCGAAAATCAGATTAAAAACTATGCTTTCATTCTCTTTGCCATACTTGGTTGTAACCTCAATAACTTCTCCTTTTTCGTGCTTTTCATCGCACTTTGCCAAAAATACATTTGGACAGAATTTATAATAAGTATTCATCGTTCTATGATTTATCCGTTATACTTTGCAGATATCTCTTCTGCTTTCAATTTTTTGGTAAGCTCTCCATTCTTGTAGAAGCGTACAGCAACAACTCTCACCGTTTCTGACAAGAACCGACCACAATCATTGGTTAACTTCACTTTTAGCTTGCTTGCCTTGGCTAAACTTTTTGTACGCTTCTTTATTGTGTTTTTGAATCCGAAAACATAATCTTCGGTATCAATCTCAAATGAATATGTAGTGGAATACATCACTCTTTGAAACTCTTTTGTTAGTTCTGTTACTTTGCTCATTTGCTCTCTTCTATTATTAGTCGTTATTATTTCCAAGAAGTTCTTGTAAAGCAGACTTATATCCGTCCAACGCTTGTTGTGTATATCCCAATCTGAATTTTTTATCTGCTGAAAGAGAGTCGTTGTTCAATCCTTTTTCAATAGCTTCAATGTTTGCTTTGTAGTATCTGATAAGTTCTTCTGTTTTCATTGCTCTTGACTTTTACTTGTTATTAATAGGTTTATTTTGATATTGTAAAGATACAAATAAATAATTGATTTACAATGGTTTATATCTTTTATTTTCATCATAAAATACTGAAAGACAAAGATTTAACTTTTACTTGCAGAAACGAAAAAGGCAGAACGGACTTCTCCATTCTGCCTTAATGCAAGCAAATGTTCTATGAATATAAAATTAACTTCAAACAAATGTAGGCGTAAACTCGATACCCAACGCACGCGCAATGCGGAAAAAACTTGATAACTGGATATCTACTTCCCCTTTTTCAACACGGGCGATATAACTTTGCTCCTTACCAATTTTCTGCGCCAACTGCTTCTGGGTCAATTTTAGCTCCTTGCGGCGTTCACGAAGTATATCGCCATAATACCATGCCATTGCATTTTCATTGAATTTCTCGCGGGTAGCTGTACCATGTTCCCCGTACTTTTCATCAAGCAACTGGTTGGTTGTCTTGAGCTTTGCCAATTTCTTTTCATCTAACTTCATAACGATAAACTAAACATTTGAAAGTATTTTATGCGCTTTCTCGTATATTTTTTTTATCTTTATGGTTGAAATAAATCACGCCGACAATGGCTATGACCGATACAAGCCCGAACATAATCAATGCTCCCATTTTATCATCCTTTCTTTTTGTCATTGACAAGCCAAAGACCTGCCAATAGTGTGATTACTATTGCCAACGAACCTCCAAGATATATTATCCATTTTTCCTGCACATCCCCGAAGATGGATGTCAACACAACTGCGGTGGTTATATACTTGGCTATATCCATCAGCCATTTTCCTAATTCTTTTCTCATGATGCAAATATAACTAATTAGTTATAATAAAACAAGCTTTACACTCAATTTCATACTAAACTTTTTCGTTGCTCAAATACTTTTCTGTGATTATTTCAACCGATTTGCTTATCATGTAATCCGTATCGATTCCTAACTGTTGGTAGAAGTTCCCATTTCCTGTAAGACTTTCACTTGCAATTTGCAGTGTTCTGCGTTCTTCTTTGGTGAATCCGATGCGGAAGGTGCGGAAGATGGATAATGCTTCTTTCAGGCACCCGGACTCGAATAAATTGATTGCTTTTTCTGTTTTCGTTCTCATATCCTGATATTTAGATGTGAATGTATAATATAATTGATATCAAAATGTTATAAATTAATTACCATCATAAACAACTAATAGATCCCTAAAACAGCCTTATACAATTCAAAATTCTTGTTTTCAACATATTCATCGGAAGCATAGCGTTTAGCTCTGGCATACCACTTATGGAAGCAATCAGAACAATACCAGCAATTAAGGACTGCGATGTAGAATCCATCTTGGCAATTACTGGAACCACAGCTGTCGCAAATTCCGACACATCCATATTCACTGAGCGCGCATATCATTTCGCCACGAGTGGCTTGTATGATCTTGAATCCTTTCTTGTTTTCGTAAACTTTTGCCATCTTTAGTTACTTTGGTTCCCATTACATTAATCTCCTGTCTTCACTTACACTTTCGGCATGAATTCCTTTTTGAATTTCAATATTTCGACCGACATTTATTCCTTCCTTAGCACATAGCCTATCAATTTTGGCTTGTGATTCTCGTGCATTGCCAATCTTCTCATTTTTGAGAAATTCATCTATTTCTGCTTTTGAAGCGACTACCAATGCAGTTACATTGCTTGTTTCTTCCAAACCTTGCTTCATGGAAGCAAATTTATCGCCCAAACCAATGACGCAGCCATACAGAAAGGATTTCATATACATAGCAAGCGTTTTAGGCGTAATTCCATATTTACGAATACATTCATACTTGTAGTTTGGATATTTCCTTTTCCCGATAATAACAAATTGATGCGCCAAGAATGAAATCAGATACAACACTACTTCTACATTTTTCTTGCGACCAATGATCTGAAATTTATCCCTCACCATACGGTAATTCTTGGGTCTGCTTACAATAAGGCTTCGGCACATATTATATTCGCATACCGTTGATACAAGAAAATTATACCAAACACAGTTGCTCATTTCAACCTTGTAAGGTATCTCTTCTGCTATTACCGGGTTCTCCAGTTTCTCCTGCTCTGGTATATCTTCTTCTGACAGGTTGTATTCCATCAGCAGACGGGCGATACCTGCTGCTGCATGTGCTTCGCCTTCATTGCCTAACGCTTTAGCTGATTCTTTTAGGTTCATCAGCTTACGAAGCTTCTCTAAAATTTTGTCTCTTTTCGTTTCCATTGTAGTTCACCCTCTAATAATCACATATCTTCCGGCAGCTATTTCACTTCTATACTCGACAGAATAGCCTTTGTCTATAAATGCTCTTATGACATTATCGTGCGCCAACTCCGAAATTTGGTGTCTGTCTTTAGCGTCACTTCCAGTATTTTTTGCCCAACAATGAGGCCAGTTATTTCCCCATCCTACGCCATAATGAAAGTAAACACATTCACCTTTCTCTTTGATTTCCGAGAGGATGAAAGATGCAAGTGCGTCTTCCTCGGATTTTCTTCTATTTGATTTTGGTATTTCTATTGTCAACATACTGATTTATTTTTAGCGTCCAACCATTTGTCCCGTCTTTCTCTACACGCCTCTAAGGTAGGCGCACAACAAGCAAAGAGTTCACCACTTTCAGTACGGTAATCGTACTGGTACATTCTCACTCTTTTACCTCTCAACCTGGTGTTGTAGGTAGTGTAATTCTCTTTGCCGGGCTGGCATACGCTGCAACCGTTTACATTTATTGAGTTCATAATTCAAGTAATTGTTTCGTTTTATCCACGTCTACAAAACTCGTCCACCCTGCTTTATGCAGCTTTATAGCTGCCTCTCTGATTGTGATTTTGCCACTCTTGACACTTTCTTTCAAAGATTCTAATACATTCTTCATTCTTAATTCATTTTTACGTTCAATCTTTCTTCACTCGTATAAGCCACTACAAGCCCTGTTTCATCATGCTGTATGGTGATGTACTTTTCACCCCTCTCTATAGTAGAGAAGTCATAAGGGGTTACCATCTTACCCAATACCTTGCCCAGTTGCTTCATCAGTGGGGCTTCAGGGCTGATAACTAAAACTAAATCTGCTTTCATAATCGTGTATATTGTGGTAGCCATAAGGCTACCGGATTAGAACTCAACCAATATCAATCTTTCTAAAGAACCTGATGCTTTCACCCACATATGATTATGTCCGAAACCATAATCGAAAAACAGTTTAAAATAAGGGTGTCTTACTATTAAAGAGCTCATACAGCCTCTTAACTCGTCTTCTGACATACAAGAAGTTATTTCATTGATAATTTGAACGAAAAGGTGTAAAACTTCTGGTTCATTATTCAATAACGGTTTTTCTATAACTGCTTTTAAAAATATATTTTCTTTCATATTCTTCTATATTGCGCAGGGCTTTCGCCCTGCCGATTTATGTTAATGCGTTTTATCCTCATGTAATAACTCGCAGTAAACTGGTGTTGTGGCATCTGTGTGCTTATTGGCTATAAGAACCTCATTACTATCCCAGTTAATATATACCTGTGTAGCAAATGCACCGAAAAACTGAATTTCTTTCGTGCCAAACAATACCACCGCGTCATCATTTACATTTGCAAGTGCTGCAATTAATTCTTTCTTGGTCATATTCTTTTTTGTTGCGCAGGGCTTTCGCCCTGCTGGTTATTATGCTATCTTTAGCTCTTTAAGTCTCATATCTACCAATGATTTCAGCTTGCGAGTATCAAATAGTGGACTTCTATACCCATCTTTGATAAGCTGTATCATTTCTTTATAACCAACCTTACATACAACCTCTGTCTTCATGCTGTTATCATAAATAGCAGAATTGCAAGCGGTTATTGTGAATGCCATTGTTTTGTAACCTTTATCCTTCTTCATGATAGATGCAAACAAATACATATATACAGCATTTTTCATGCTATTCAAGGCATCTTCTTGACTGGCATTTACCTTTCTACCACCTAAAAAGTCACCACATTCAATTTCTTGACCTTTTTTGATAATAGACAATGTACTGATGTACATTTTAATATCTGTTGCTTTCATATCTTCTATGTTTTAATTGTTAGTAATATTGGTTTCTTTTATATAGCTAAGATACTGATTATTAGCGATGTGTACAAATATAATCATCTGATTAACAGTGAGTTAAACTTGATTTAACTTAAAGTTGGATATTGACATGTTCATTTCAGTCGCGCTTTGTATGAATACCGTCCAATGATATGTGCAATGCTTTTTCATATATCGACTTATCACAATTAGAAAATAATCGTTAACTTTGTTCATACTTTTAAAATTATAGGTGCATGAAAAAAATTGTGACTTTATTTGCAACCGTGCTTCTGTTATACGGTTGTGGAAGTGTTCCTTTGACAGGCAGGAAACAGATGCTGCTTGTATCCGACTCCGAAGTGCTTTCATCAAGTCTGACCCAGTATTCGGAATATATCAAGTCGGCACCGATATCAAGTAACGCGACGAAGAAAGCGATGGTGACACGTGTCGGAAAGAAAATAGCCGCTGCCACGGAACAATACTTGGAAAATAATGGAATGTCCGGTGAGGTGAGGAACTTCTCATGGGAATTCAATCTGGTTAAGGATAATCAGGTGAACGCTTTCTGTATGCCGGGAGGCAAAATCGTTGTGTATGAGGGACTGATGAATCTGGTTTCCTCTGATGACGAACTGGCTGTAGTTATCGGACATGAAGTGGCGCACGCTGTGGCCAAGCATAGCAATGAGCGTATGAGTCAGCAGCTGGTTGCACAATACGGAGCGAAAATTTTGGGGGAGGCTCTCAGTGGAAAATCCGCCGCCATACAGAAAGCCGGGAATATAGTCTATGGTCTTGGGGCACAATACGGTGTGATGCTTCCATTCTCACGCAAACATGAAACCGAGGCTGACTATATGGGGCTTATTCTTATGACGATGGCTGGTTATAATCCGAATGTGGCCGTCACATTCTGGCAGAAGATGTCGGCGGGCGGATCGGGTTCAGTGCCAGAGATCATGAGTACGCATCCGAGTGACGCAACACGTATTAGTGACATAAGGAAACATTTGCCGGAGATGAAGAAATATAAGTAAACTTTAGAAAGTTACTGTAAAGTATTTGAAAAAACTTTAGAGAATGGTACAAAAAGGCGTGAAACCAAATGGAATCACGCCTAAATTATAATAAAACTCTTAAAAAGGTGTACATAATTACCAATCCTTAATTCTCTAACATCAATCATAATAACGCTGCAATCTTACGCACCTTATTAATTCTCTCCATAAACCTGTTGTCTTTTTTTGCCATTTGCAAATTATAAGATGTTTGCATTTTGAGCAAAGGTTCCGCATCTAAATCTAACGCGGCTTCTAGGAGCATAGCATATTTTGTATTTAGTGAACGCTTTGCATTCAGAATTTCATTTAATACAGTATAAGACACACCCATCTCTTTAGCAAGTTTCTTTTGAGAAATACCCCTAAATTCAATTTCATCTTTTAATACTTCTCCCGGGTGTGTCGGTTCAAAAGGAATTAAGTTATTAGCTATCATTTTAGGGTCTACGCCATCTATTTTAATCATAACTTTCTATTTATAATGGTTAGACAATTCAATTATATTACAGATGGTAGTCACTACTTCACCTTGCACCTCTGTGGTTGTAAATTCAATACGATATTGATTGTTTACTCTAACAGAGCAAAAGTCCTTTTTGTCCCCTAATAATTTTTCAAAACTCAGCCCATTGTATTTACAAAGTGAAGTTACATCAGGGACACTGATTATTATATCTATACAACGTTTATATCTACGTACGATATCAGGTTGAAAACGATGCTTTTTATCATTCGCCTTTCCAAACTCATACAATTCTTTCAGATACTCTTTATCAAACGTTACTACCATCTCATTTGTTTCTTTAATGCAAAGATAGCATTTTAATTTTATTCATTCGCATTTTTGCGAATAATTTTCTTTAAAAAAATTAGCGACAACTCCAAAGAATCACCACTAACTATTCTATTTTTCTTATCACAAAATTGTGAACTACCGCTAAAGTAAAGATTTAGGGGGCTTCAAATACGATTTTCAATAAGCCAAGAATGCTGGAAAGCCACGCAAATTTGGTATAAAGTCTGATTGGGAGCTTTCATAGAGCTATATTTCCCATTAAGTGCATTTCTTTTTAAGTATTTCAACACATTCTTTATCCCATCATCGAAACCATGCTTATACCCTTTAGCGTATTCTCCAATGTTATATACCGCCATTGCCAACATAAACAGGATAATGCCTAAAGCCTTATGCCAGCTAGGGAGCGAGATGGAAAACGGTTTAAATGTAATTGTGAGATCTCCAACTCATAAAATAGCTATTATGAATATAATTGTAAATAAAATTGTTTTCATAATCAATATCTTTTTCCATTAAACATAAGGTCTTAGTTCATTGTATCTCATCTTCTGCTCGATATGCCAGAGCAAATCTATGTCAAGATGTTTGGCAAGCCCAAAAATTAACAGTATCATATCATTCACAGTAATAGAAAAATCAAATATTCCGTCATATCTAACAGGAAGTGTAGAGATGGAATAGATTGATTCGGTAAAAGTTTCGTCTTTACAGGCTTCTGCCATATCTTCAATACAGTCATCAATATTTCCGTTGGCAAGTTCAAGGCTTATCCCTCGAAGTCCTGCAAGGTCAAGCAAGCGAATAACAGCATCTGTCAGTTCATCCGGAAGTGTATCTTTTAGATTCTTTTCAAAGGAACACTTAAATCGCTTTTCTTCTTCCACTAATGCAGGATAGCGATTATAGTCCATTTCAAAACGTGATTTACATTTCTTTCCTAATCTTCCCTTTCTATCTGCTTCCACAGCTTCCATAAGCTCGGAAATGACAAGGCAAAGGCAGTGTTCGTTACTCAGTTCTTTATTGTGAAAACCATGCTCACATGCTGTCTTATAAGCACGATCCCGTAGTTCGTTCAAATTAATATTTTCCATAATCATATAAGTTTTAATGCTTCCTGTAATCCTGCTTCAAGTGCTTCCTCGTAGGTATTATAACGGATAATAGGTCTGTCAGACAATCCTATCAAGTCATGTTTCGGAATTGTCAGTATATCATACGTCCAATAGTTTTCATACATATAGGATATTTCGATATGCAGGTTCTTGGTTTCACGTAGCCACTTCTGGGCAATGGATTGCGGAGGAACAGATAAATATCTATAACAATAGGGTAAAGTAGAAACATCCATAATATATTTTCTTTCATTGAATCCTTTCTCTTTCAGCAGCTCCGCTGTTTCCAACGTTACAAGTTCTTCGGTCATAGTTGTTCCTCCTTTGTTTTAAAGTGTTCAATCAGTTCGTCTACGGTAGCCTTGTGATAATTGTCAATCTTAAAATCATTAGGCATCCCATAGAAATCCATTCCAGACAAACATCCATCAGAGCCATCCCGGTATATACCCCAATCGCCCTTACCATTAGTGAATAATTGATTGTTATCTGTATCATCCCTTAATGCAGCGATAGCTAGGAAAAGTTCCTCGTTCGTTCCGCAATCAACAAGGACATCTCTTTCTTTAAGAGCATTTATATCATCATCGTCCAATGAATAAACCGAAATAATTCCAAAAATACAAGTACATAGATTATGCCAACCTAAATATGGATTACAATAATAGCCAAGTTCTTTTAATCTATTTCTAATATTATCAGTATTTTTGCGTATAAAGCAGGGCGTTGTAAATCCCATAGTTATTCCTCCTTATCTATCTTAATATCCGTTACTTTACCACGACTGACAAAGAAGAAACAACCCATCACATCGCACAGATATGCTTCATTCTTCATCTCACACTCATTGCATTCTTTATTCAACGAACATTTACTGCAATCGAAATTTATATTAGATGCATCAATCAGTTCAATCATTTCATGCAGCGCTCCATCTATTATTATTCCGTTATTTACTTTCATACCGTTCATTCATTAGAAGTTACACCCAAACACAATACTTTGTCAGAAACGCCTATATCGTCAAATTCCAAAGTTAAATACTCTGTATCGTAAGGATAAGGGTATCTGCAATTTTTCAATTCTTCATCCGTCAATTTGCGTCTGATACGCATCTCTATTTCAAAATCATCGGGAAGGTTCTCTATGATTTTTCTAAGTTGTCCTACGTTCTTTATTTCCATAATCAATCTCCTTTTTCTTTAATTCGTTCAAGTACATCCCTGTTGGATTCGAGTATATCGTCAAAGGATGGTATAGGCATCCATGCCAACACGATACTATTTCCAAAAATCCATCTTTCCTTTGTATCTAAATTGCTACTTCTACAAAACTTTTCTTCTCGAATACATGGTATGCCATACCACATTACCAAAACAAAAACTTTTTGCCCTTCTTCCGGCAACCGTTCTTTAACGTTAATCCAAGGCGATTGCTTTGACTGCCACTCTGCACCACATTGAAAATCTTCCATACTATCAGCATGATGTGAAACGTAGATATCCGCGTCAACTTCTTTCAGAACGTCTTTTCTGAACTTCGTTTTATTAGTAGCATAATCGTATGCTGCTTCTTCTACTGTCTGTTTCATTTCTGTTCAGTTTTAAATCGAATACCAAGCCAAATGTCCGTAGGCGGATTCTGACATGCTTCCATATTCGTTTACATGGTCAACAAAATCATCCAAAGGAACGGCATCTGAATATGTTTATAATAGTTCTTTTATTGAAAATAGCCATAACAATCAAGGCTAAAGCGACTTTCAATAATTGCTTTTTCCCAACAATTACGACATTACTACGATTTAGTCCGTCAACAGTCGTGATACTGTACCAATTCTTATAAGGTGGCAGTACTTTATAGATAGATATTTTTAAATTATCTTCTTCATTTATGTTCTTATTTACACTAATTCAATTATATTCTTCTTTAAATTAACAAATAAAGGTATTGCTGACATGTCCCCATTGTAATCCAACTGTCTTAAAGAGGGAACAACCTCCCCGTTATCATCAATCTCATAATCTGCAATATAGGCTAACTTCTTCGCTTCGGGAACCAATATCCTTTCATTGTTCCAAAAAGTATATCTTTCATGAGCAAGGACCGTTATACAGACCTTACTTCCAATAGGATATTTTTGGTTGGATTCAATGTATTCCTTTTCCAACTGAATTTTCTGATTCTTCAATTCCCTTATTTTTGAATCAATATCATTTTTCTTTGTCTGAAATTCTTCTTTGTTCATTTTTATACTAGTTATGAGTCTTCAGACTACGTTAATATTCAATTTGTTTTTTATAAAGGATAGGATGTGTGCAATCACATCGACCGTCCACCCGTTGCCTAACATTCGGTACTGCTGTGTGTCGCTGCATTCCCATTTATACCAATCGGGGATCGTTTGCAATCGGGCACATTCGGTAGGTGTCAGGCGTCTTATCATTGTATCAATCCGTACACATGGTTGTGTGCTTCCATCATTTCTAGCTCTTGCCAGCAGTGTGCATGATTTGCCCGATTTTATTTCACGGAAATGTTTTCCTCCAAATGTACGTATCGTTCCCGAAACAACTATCAGATTATCCTTATGGACAGTTGTAAGGCAATTCGTCTTACTATCAGTACGTGGTTCAAGCTGTTGGATATTCTTTCTCCGCTCAGAAACCTCACCGGCTTCATACTTTTTCCGTATCTGTTTTCCATATTCGGTCCTTCTTGGTGTAAGACAGGCTGATTCACACCCTCGCATGGCAACACATATCAGATCCATATCAGAATGGTTGCCACTCGAATGTGCACCGGCGGTAAAACAGGAAGCCTTGTTTTGTTCCTTCTTAATTTTTCCGTCCCTTGAAATCTTCACATAATTGTCAGCATCCCCCATTTTATGAACACGTTGATTGATTGTCCTACATTTCACTTCATATGGAAATTCAAATGGCTCAAACTTACAGGGGGGACACTGTCCAAAATTTTGTGTAAATGGAAACAGGATTCA
>ULQT01043897.1_pt1 | contig 31639 bp, 40 predicted proteins | sample 1954791 | NCBI WGS metagenome assembly ULQT01 (sample SAMEA4835663, study PRJEB28245) | human gut metagenome | biome: gut microbiome; material: fecal sample | place: Denmark | collected 2008 | reverse complement strand
TCAAATACAATGCTGATGTAATCAATCTTAACGGATAAATTCTTGTGTGTAGTTATAGTGCATTTCTCCTTTCGTCTGCCCCGTTTTTTGCTGGGTAAAAATCGTGTTTTGCCCTTTATTTATCACAGTTTCTAGGTACTATGACATGTATACGCAGGGCGGTGTTACTTGTCAAGAAGTTTTTATTGACTTTTCAATATATATTAAGTATGATATGCTTATAAATACCAAGAAAAGCAGTGAAAGGAGAGGTTATACTAAGTTATGGAGCATTATTAAAAGAAAATCAGTTTCTTATGAGAGAACATACAGACCATAAGGAAACACAGAGGAATGAAACAACAGGAACTTGCGGACAAAATTGGTATCAATATGCAGAGCCTTTCCAAGATTGAACGAGGCGTGAATTATCCTACCTTTGATACGCTGGAAAAGATAATGGACGTGCTGGGAGTAACACCCAATGAATTGTTGTCGGGAGAATGGAAGTATATTGACCATACCGAGCCATACATCATGGATATTATTAAACGGGAACAGGATTTCAATGTTTCCTTAGATTATCTGTCTGAAAAGAATTTTTTAATGATGGAAAAGAATGTAGATTTTACAAGGTATATAAACTCATACAATATATTCATAACTACATTACCAATGAGGTTACAGAGTTGGAAGAACTTATGGAAATCAAGCAGTTGATACAGCGTCAGAAAATAGAACTCATGATGAAAGTGCATAAGGAAATGCGAGGGTTAGATCGATACAGAGAGCAACTGAAAGAATACAAATATCACGACCCTTATGATGACTGGATATTCCGTCAACTTGCGGATATTGATAACAGAAACAACATTCCTAATACTTCTCCACAAGTAGACTTTAATGAAGCATACTATGAAGATTATCTAAAGGCGAAATGGAACAGAGGTCTTTGATTTTCCTCTTGCATGAAAGATACAGCAAACAAAAAGCCCAGTAAAGAGTGCAAAGCACCACCAATGGTGGCAAGGCTTTTGACAGGGTTTTTCTTTTCTGTGGTAGGTAATCAAGAGGAAGAAAGAAAAAGTGTGTATTTTTAAAGATTAGTAAAATGGCAAAGTGTGCTGAAATTTATTGTGGTGAATATGTAGAACTGTTATAATATGGATATGAAGAAAATAAAAATTTTGACTATATAGGGAGGAATATATTATGGCAAATAAACTTAAACTTCCGATTGCTACAGTTATCGGAGAAAATGCATTGAATGAAGCAGAAGATATTTTATTCAAACTCGGCAAAAGTGCATTCATAGTAGCCGGAAAATCTATGATACGGCAGGGACATATAAATTCGTTGACAATGATACTGGAAAAAAACGGAATATCGGTCACAATATTTTCTGAGATTTCCAATGAGCCGACAGATGAGGATATCAATAAAGGGATTACGTTATATCGGAAACACAATGCCGATTTTATTATCGGTTTTGGCGGAGGGAGTCAGTTGGATGCAGCAAAAGCGATAGGAATTCTTGTGAATAACCCTGCACCAATTTCAAATTATATGGGGAAAGAAATTCCAAATAATCTTCCTCCGTTGGTTGAAATTCCATCGACAGCAGGAACTGGTTCGGAAGCAACACCTTTTACAATCATCACGGACACAAAAACTCAAGTTAAAATGTTGCTTAAGGGTGATATGCTTATGCCTACACTTGCAATTATAGACCCTCTTTTCTCGTCGAAAACACCTCGAAGTATATCTGTGTGCACTGGTTTGGACGCCTTAACTCACGCTATTGAAGCGTTTACATCAAAGAAAGCGTTTTCAGAAAGTGATATATTTGCAATATCAGCAATCAGACGCATTTTTACATATCTTCCTAAAGTTCTTGTAGACGACGATGATATATCTGCAAGAGAACAAATGGCTATTGCTGCTTATGAGGCGGGCGTTAGCTTCAGCAACTCGTCAGTAACTATCGTCCACGGAATGAGCCGACCTATTGGTGCATTATTTCATATACCTCACGGTCTTTCTAACGCAATGCTTTTAAAAAACTGCTTAGAATATATTGCAGACGGCGCATATTCGCAATTTGCTGAACTTGCACGAGAAATAGGCGTTTCAGATACCGCAGGAAATCACAAACAAGCTACTGAAAACTTCATAAAAGCCGTTGATGATTTATGTCGCTTGTGTGAAGTGCCAACCTTACAAGAATATGGCATTAATAAGACAGAATACTTTAATTCAATAGAAAAAATGGCGAATGATGCCATTGCAAGTGGAAGCCCTGCAAATACACGAAAAAATATTTCTACAACAGATGTTGTTCAAATCTATAATCAATTATGGAAGTGAATACGTTGATTAGAAAGATATTTACGAATTTCCGCAAATTACAGCTTAACAATTTCATATCAATACCCACAAAGCAGTTAGTCTTAGGATTGACTGCTATTAAAAAGACATCGTTCAGTGTGAGGTCTTTTTAATATTATTTTATAGTCATATTAAGGCTCTTTCAGTCATGGTAAATTCGTGGTAAAATGTTTGTTTCTTTATACTTCCAAATATTTGAAAATATAGTGTTTATGCGGATAATCGAAAATCAGATATAAAATTTATTATAAATATTAAAGGTTTTAAGTTTACTAAACTTGAGATAAAAAATCACTGAATATCCTATAATGTAGTTCTTCGTCTAGAGACAGACGTGCAAGCATCTTTGATACATAAGGGTCCTTAATTTCTTTTGACTGTTCTAAATATGCTTTAGCTGCCAATTGTTCTGACTGAGCATTCTTTGACAGAATTTCGTGTATGTCACAGGTATAGTCTACCATATCTCCTTTCCAGTAGGAATCGGGTTTTGAGGACCGGCATTGAGGATGACCTCCAAGGAGAGCAATAAGCTGTCCTATTATAGTAAAATGACGCTGTTCAACTGTAGTTATTCGCTTAATTACTTGTTGTATGGTTTTATATTCTTTGCTGTCAATTGTCCAGGATTGATATAAATATTGATGTACAGTAGTCATTTCGCTGGATGAAGAGGCAAGGTCCGGCATAAGGATTTGTGCATACTCCGGATTTTTTTCTGTAACCATAATTGGAGGATACCAATTTGAGTATGCATCAGGAATAAAATTTGGATTTGTATGTATACTATATTTAATATTATTCATAAAACTGCCTCCTGAAAATAGTTGTCAAGGTAAATTTATTAAACTTTATGAGAAAAAAAGTATATATAGAACTTGTTTGTATAATATTAACATTCATAAGCTATTTGTTTGCTGAAATAACAAAAACAGGATATGAAATCATTTTAATATTAATCATCATTGCAGGCAGATTTGTGAGCCAGTATATTTGCCAGCATATCACTGAGGACAACAAGATTTGCAGAGAGTATAGATAACTCATCATCTGTTAGGCAACCTGAAAGTTGATAAGCAATAGTTGATAAAGCATAAAGATTTGAAGAGAGTTTCATATAATACCTCGTTTTTTTTAAATAAAATATGCAGCACAAAAGTCAAATATGTATAAAATTCATTTTAAAAGTATTTATAAAGGGATATATTAATTTATCAAAAAAAGTTTTTTACTGTTTATATACATATTCAGTTGAATTAGTAATTGTAAAATCATAGCCTTTGCCTCTGTACCATTCGGTGAATACTCTGTTTAAGACAAAGGATTGTATTGCAAGAATATTTGCTATTATTGCTGCCTCTGACCAAGTTGAATATATTTCTGATGAAGCTACGTTTTTAATATAGTCTTTGTAGGGAATGTAATATACAGGACCGCCTCCTGATGGAACACCGTCTTTTACAACTATAAATTCAGGAATTACAACTCTGTCCAAAACTACAAAGCCTGTTTCCTCGGGAATTGGTTTTACCTCGTCTTCAGGCTCTTTTTCAGGATAATCTCCCCAAAGAACGGGAGGAGGAACATTGATAACCTGCTGCCCCGCACCCGGCGTCATTAAAACTCGCTGCAGTGCTGTTCTGTCTGCATAAACCTGAGCACCGTTAATTCTGATGTCAATATAACCTTCTGCTGTAATGTCTATATTGTAAGTTGAAAAAGGCTGAGGTTCACCTTCGTTTAAAGAATAGTCAAGGGGAGGAGCTTCAAGTTCCATTTCTATGGTCTGACCGGAAATGTCTGTGAAAACATCATAAAGAACTTCTTCATCAGTTGACACAACAACTCTTCCGCCGATAACGGGCATTGCCCGGCTTTGGTCAAAAAGTTCGACCTGTAATCGTCCTGTTGCCATTTTTTGCCTCCAAAAAATTAATTATATATTAATTCTATTCAGAAATCTTGATATGTTGACTTGAATGTTGTATACTTATATTAAGTGAAAGGAGTTTATGTATGGACAAAATATTCGGACTTGACAGTAAATTTTATAAATATGGTACATTGCTTTGTGATTTGATTATACTAACGTTGTTATGGTTTATATGTAGTATCCCCATTATTACTATAGGTGCTTCAACAACTGCCCTTTATTATGTAACTACACGTCAGCTCTCAGACCGGGAGGGGTATGTTACAAAGGACTTTTTTAAAAGTTTTAAGCAAAATTTTTTAGAAGCAACTGCGATGACTTTGATTTTAGGTGTGGTTGGTGTTATTCTTTATATTAATATTCACTTATTTGTACCTGATACAACTATTAACATAATTATATATTTAATTCAGTATGTTATATTGTATGAGCTTATGATATTTACCATCTATGTTTTTCCTGTACTCTCACGTTTTGATTTAAAGCTTGGTGCATTAATCAGAACTTCAATATTTATGGCAAACAGACATTTGCTGACTACAATTACTTGTGCTGTGCTGTTTGTAGCTGTGTTTATGATAGTGCTGAAGTACAGAATGCTCATTGTCCTGTGTGCAGGGTTCTATGCAATACTTACTTCACTTATGTTTATGAAGCTTTTCAGGAAATATGTTCCTGATATGGACAAAGACAGACCGGAAGATATGATATAATGTTTATTATGAATGGGGAGATGTAAATAAATGAACAGAGCTATTGGTTCAAAGGCAAATTTGAGGGATTTATCAAATCCGGAGGTTTTGGAATTCAGATCATATATTGAAGATATATGGAATTCCGATACAGTTAAAAAACTTGACAAGTTTGAACAGCATCACAAAACTTCCAGACTTCAGCACAGTCTTAATGTTTCCTATTACAGCTATAAAATTGCTAAGAAAATAGGAGCAGATCCACGTATGTCAGCAAGGGCAGGTCTTTTGCACGACTTATACTGGTATGACTGGCATACAAAAAAGGTGCCTCAGTTCCACGCTTTTTTCCACCCAAGACTGGCGGTAAAAAATGCGTCAAGATTGTCTGAAATTTCAGACAGAGAAGCTGACGCTATTTTAAAACATATGTGGCCCTTATATCCGGGTATGCCTAAATATAAGGAATCATACGCTGTTACATTGGCTGATAAATATGCTGCTACTCTTGAAATTGCTACACAGTGGAGCAAAACGCTGGGACATATGTCAAGCAGAACCGCAAAAAGTTCTTTTATAAGAGTAAAATCGGCTTTTAGAAGATAATTAAAGAGGTATCTCAGTAATAAACTTACTGTGATACCTCTTTTTGATTTTACTATCTTTTATGAAATAATCTTTTGAGTATCAAAAGAAGAACAAGAACACTGCAAAGTTTTAAATAGAAAACAGGATTTTCATTCACACTCATTATAAAGAAATCAAGCATATCAAAAAATGTGGTTTTTAAGTTAATGTCTGCTTTATCAAGTATTGCAGATGGTTTGATATAGTTATCTGTGATATTTTCTGTAATATCAGCAGGCTTGATATTTGGATTAGTACTGCCTGTTAACGGAGGATATTTGCCGAATACAGATTCAAATGAAGTATACCCCTCTGTGTAAGTACTGCTGTCATTTTTTATTAATTCCACAGTTCTTTTATAGCTGTAAGCTGTACCGTTGGCATCAGGGTAATCCTGTGTTTTCCAAGCATGGTCAATTGAGATTTCATTGTCAGTCAGGTTGTAATAATTATATTTTAAATAATCAAGACCGTCATAACTGACAGGGTCATCCCACGTAGTATCAATATGGTAATAGTCATTGTCAAGTTTTATAAGATTCCATGCGTGACCGTTTCCCTTACTTGTGCCGGTAACCTTTATGTTTTCTATTCCGCAAAGGTCAAAAAGTATTTTTGCGGCTGAAGCATAACCGTCACATACGGCTTTGCCGTCTAACAGGGCTCCGTATGCTGTATAGTAATAAGGGTTTTTATTTGTTTCATAGTCTGTGGCATATTTGCAGTTATTTACAATATAGTTGTGAATTATATATACCTTCATATAAGGCGGCATATTCTTTGCTACATTTGATGCAATAATTTCACATGCCTTCTGCTGGAGGTCTTTTTTCATTTGCAGGAGTGTATTTGAATCAAAGTCATATTGAAAGTCAATTATATAATAGCTGTACCCGCCTATCTTACTGTCAAGAGCAGACACACTGCTGCCTCTGTATCCCATAAATGCTATGGGACAGCTCTCTGAAATACCTGCAATTAAATCATTGACAGAAGTTGAGGAAGAAGGCATATCTTTTGTTACAATATGAACTTTGTCATTATTGTAGAGCAGTGCCCGTGTAATAAGATTTATAAATTCTTCCTTATTTTCTGCTGTGTAAATATCATTAATAGGGGTATCCTGATTATCATATATGATATTTACAGTAGATGAAAAAGAATTATAAGTGCCGTTGTAGCCTTTAAAATACAATATAAGTCTTGGGTCATAGTCAAATGTATCTGACAAAGCACTGTTTATATCACTGCTGTCAATTTTAATTTCAGGTTCAAAGTTTCCTATTTTTTCAGCAATATTAGCAGGATTGTATGCAAGTGCATTACAGCAGATAATAAGACTTGATATAAGAGTAAATATAAATAAAAAAAACTTTTTCATTTAACCTCCTTATTGAAACATGGGTGTCGATAAATAACGCTCGCCTGTATCTGTTAAAAGTGCAACAATCATTTTGCCTTTGTTTTCCTCCTGCTGAGCAAGTGTAATGGCAGTATGGAGGCAGGCACCTGAGGATATACCGACAAGTATGCCTTCTGTTTGTGCAAATTCTTTTCCTCTGTAAAAAGCGTCTTCGTCTGAAACTGTAAATACATTGTCACAGACAGTACTATTATATGTATCGGGAATAAAATTTGCTCCTATGCCCTGTATCTTATGAGGTCCAGCATATCCCTTAGTAATAAGAGGAGATGAAGCGGGTTCAATACCGTACACTTTTATGCCGGGATTCTTTTCTTTAAGAAATTTTCCTGTTCCGCTTATTGTGCCGCCTGTGCCTATTGTGGCAATAAATATATCCACTTTTCCATCTGTATCTTTCCATATTTCAGGACCTGTTGTGTTGTAATGTGCCAAAGGGTTTGCAGGATTTACAAACTGTCCTGCCAGAAATGAATCGGGAATTTCTTTTGAGAGTTCTTCTGCTTTTTCTACTGCTCCTGCCATTCCTTTTGCCCCGTCTGTAAGTACAAGCTGAGCCCCAAATGCTTTAAGTAAATTTTGTCTTTCAACACTCATTGTATCAGGCATTGTAAGTATGGTTTTATATCCTCTTGAAACAGCAGCAGCTGCAAGTCCTATTCCTGTGTTGCCGCTTGTAGGTTCAATAATTACTGAGCCGGGTTTTAATAAGCCTTTTTCCTCAGCATCCTGTATCATTGAAAGGGCAACTCTGTCCTTTGCACTTCCGGCAGGATTGAAGCATTCAAGTTTTACAAGCAGTTTTGCCTTTAAATTATACTTCTTTTCTAAATTGACAGCTTCCATAAGAGGTGTGCTGCCTATCATTTCTGTCATATTTTTATATATCACGCTGAAGCCTCCTTATAGTTTAATATGTAAATGTATTATCTCATTTTTTTATATAAATTACAAGAGTTTAAATATGATAAGAAAACAGAGAAACTGTAATTGTATTTCAAACTGAAATATAAAATTAAGAATGTCAGATGTATATTAATTTACTTTTATGTATAAATTTGTTATAATTAAATTACAGGGAAGAAATGGGTTTTATTATGAAAATACTATAAAGGGGGTATTTATATGAAAAAGATTATAACAATAAGCAGAGAGTTTGGAAGCGGCGGCAGAACTATAGGCAGAATGGTTGCTGAAAAACTTGGGTATGAGTTTTATGACAGTGAGTTGATTGAAAAGGTAGCTGAGGAATCAGGATTTGCTAAAAAGTTTATCGAGGAACAGGGAGAATATTCTCCTACAAAGAGTATATTTGCCTATTCCTTTGTAGGCAGAAATATTGACGGTATGTCTGCCAATGACTATATATTGTCTATACAAAGAAAGGTTATACTTGAAATTGCCGAAAAGGGCAGCTGTGTAATTGTAGGAAGATGTGCCGATTACATATTGAGAGACAGAGAAGATGTGTTAAACGTATTTATACACGCAGATGCAGAAAAAAGGGCAGAAAGAATTGTAAGATTATATGGTGAAACAGACAAGTCACCTTTAAAAAGGCTTGAGGAAAAGGATAAAAAGAGAAGTATTAATTACAAGTACTGCACTGACAGAAAATGGGGTGTGGCACAGAATTATCATTTAGCACTTGACAGCGGTATTATTGGCATAGAAAGATGTGCTGAATTGATTACTGAACTGGCAAAGGAACTGTGAAAAGGAGAATAGGGCTATGGATACAAAATACACTGTTTGGAGTTTTGCAGTTACGGTATTTGCTTTAATATTTCAAATTATAGACAGGAAAATATATTTTGTTGTATCAAGAACTTACAATATTATTCCAAGACTTATATCATTTCTTGTATTTTCAATTGTATTTGGTGCATTGATTACTGTAATAAACAGACTTAACATAAACAGGATTGTAAGCTGTGTATTTCTCATTATTAATGCTGCTGTAGTTATATTATTGTACAGATATACCGGAGAGAATTATTATAGTTTGATTTTATGCGGAGTATTTGCTATGGCATTGATAATGGGCAGTAAAAAAGAAAATTAAAAATATATTATGGAGCTGTTTTCATACAGCTCTTTTTTTATTTAGGTACCTTAACAATTGCAGTATAAGCTGCTACAATATCAAGGTACCTAAACTTTTTTTGGAGATGATAATATGGACAACAAAGAATTGCTTTTGATAATGGGAAAATGCGGTCACTTTTTATACCACAGAAGAGGGGGGGAAAAGAGGTCAGCTTAAAGTACTTAAACTGCTTAAAGAAAAAGGAAGTATTACTCAAAAGGAACTTTTGGAGATACTTACATTAAAGTCGGGCTCTGTAAGCGAGACTGTGAAAAAACTTGAAAACCAGGGTTTTATAGTAAAAGAAAAGGATGAAAGTGACAGAAGAAAAATTAATATTACAATTACGGATACAGGTATGAAGTATCTTGATGAAAATATGAAAATAAACAGTGAGCAGGAGAAAATATTGTTTACTTCCCTTAGCGAAAAGGAACAGGAGGATTTAAAAAGAATACTTGAAAAACTGTTTCCTGATTGGGAAAGCAAGTTTGACAGTTCACTTTTCAATCACAGAAGGGGGGTATAAAATTGCTTAAATTTTTGAAGAAATATTGGATATTCGGGCTTATGGCATCGTTATTTATGCTTGGAGAAGTGGTTATGGACTTAATTCAGCCGCAGATGATGAGAGTTATTATTGATGAGGGTGTGTTAGGGTTATCTAATAATGGTACGGGAAATCTTTATTTAATAATATCTATGGGTATAAAAATGATAGGTATAGTAATATTGGGGGGCATAAGCGGAGTACTCTCGGGAGTGTTGCAAATGTATTCAGTCAGAACTGGGGTAACGATATAAGAAAAGCTGCATTTAAAAGAGTAATGAAGTTTTCATTTGAACAGACTGACAAGTTTTACACAGGGTCACTTGTTACAAGAATAACAAATGAAGCAACATCAAGCGTTGATACAAGAACGGAAAAGCATATACAAGACGCTATGGTAAAGCTGATGAAAGACAGGACAAGTCTTATAATTGCTCACAGGCTTTCTACAATACAGGACGCTGACCTAATAGTTGTAATGGATAAAGGAAGAATTGCAGAAACGGGAAATCACAGTGAACTTATTGAAAAAAGAGGAAAATATTATGAGCTTTACAGGACGCAGTTTGAAGGAAATGCTATATAAATACCTTTTAAGAAGCAAAATGAAAGTTGCTTTATAAGTTTATATGTGTCAGATTTTAAGAAAAAACAGCATACAAAACTTTATAAATTTATTGCCTTAAATTTCTAAGTATGTTATAATATTTATAACGAATTTTATATACAAGGAGGAATATAATATGGCTTTAGTTACAACAAAGGAAATGTTTAAAAAAGCATTTGAGGGAAAGTATGCAATAGGTGCATTTAATATTAACAATATGGAAATAGTACAAGGTGTAGTAAGAGGTGCTGCTGCTAAGAATTCTGCTGTTATATTACAGTGCTCAAAGTCTGCATTGAAATATGCAGGACCGCAGTGCTTATTGGGTATGGTAAAGGCCCTTGTTGAAGAAACAGGTGTTGATGTTGCTTTGCATCTTGACCATGGTCCTGATATTGAAACTGTTAAGCTCTGTGTAGAAAACGGCTTTACATCTGTTATGTTTGACGGTTCACATTTTGACTATGAGGAGAATGTGGCTAAGACTAAGGAAGTTGTTGACTATGCCCACAGTCACGGTGTGGTTGTTGAGGCTGAACTTGGTAAACTTGCAGGTGTTGAAGATGATGTAAATGTAGATTCTGCAAATGCTACATATACTGACCCTGATCAGGCTGTAGACTTTGTAACAAGAACAGGTGTTGATTCTCTTGCTATTGCTATTGGTACCAGCCACGGTGCTTACAAGTTTAAGGGTGAAGCAAAGCTTGACTTTGACAGACTTGCTACAATTACTGAAAAGCTTGAGGCAGCAGGCTTTAGCAACTATCCTATTGTTCTTCATGGTGCGTCAAGTGTTGACCCTGCTGTTATTGAAATGTGCAATAAGTACGGCGGATCTATAAAGGGTGCCAGCGGTATTCCTATTGAAATGCTTAGAAAGGCATCAAGTATGGCAGTATGTAAGATTAATATGGATACAGATATAAGACTTGCTATGACTGCAGGTATCAGAAAGTCTTTTGTTGAAAAGCCTGAGGCTTTTGACCCAAGAGGATATTTGGGAACTGCAAGAGATATGGTACAGGAATTAGTTGAATTTAAAATTGAAAAGGTTTTGGGCTCTGTTGATTCAATGAAGTAAATCATAGCTTTATTTTGTAAAAAATATCTTGCATAATTGAATATATTGTGTTATCATATTCATTAATATAAGTTTATGTTGAAAAATGTAACCTTTAGATGACGTAACTGCAAAAGCGATTGTGAAAGTATTTCTTAGCAATCGTTTTTGTTGTTTAATTGACAGAACTTTAATTATCAAATTTCAGACAAAGGAGAATGAGAAAATGGCATACTATTTTAAAGAACCATCACATACTTTCAGTGAATATTTACTTGTACCGGGCTATTCTTCTGAGGAATGTATTCCTGCAAAAGCAAGCCTTGTTACACCTTTAGTTAAGTACAGAAAAGGCGAAGAGGATTGTCCTCTTACTATGAATATTCCTTTAGTATCGGCAATTATGCAGTCAGTATCTGATGATAATATGGCTATTGCACTTGCTAAGGAGGGTGGTGTGTCATTTATCTATGGCTCACAGACTGTTGAAAAGCAGGCTGAAATGGTTAAGAGAGTTAAAAGCTATAAGGCAGGTTTTGTTCAGAGTGATTCAAACATAAGACCTGACCAGACACTTGCTGATATTATTGCTTTAAAGGAAAAGACAGGTCATTCTACTGTTTCTGTGACAGAGGATGGTACTGCTACAGGCAAGCTCCTTGGTATTGTAACAAGCAGAGACTACAGAGTGAGCAGAATGGATCCTGAAACTAAGGTATCTGAATTTATGACACCTATTGAAAATATGATTTATGCTAAAGAGGGTACTACTCTTAAAGAAGCAAATGATATAATATGGGATAAGAAATTAAACGCTCTTCCTATTGTTGATGACCAGCAGAGACTTGTTGCTTATGTATTCAGAAAAGACTATGAAAGCCACAAGGAAAACACAATGGAGCTTTTAGACGCTCACAAGAGATATATTGTAGGTGCAGGTATTAATACAAGAGACTATGCTGAAAGAGTTCCGGCTCTTGTTGAGGCTGGTGCAGATGTTTTATGTATTGATTCATCAGAGGGCTTTACAGCTTGGCAGAAGAATACTATAGACTGGGTAAGACAGCATTATGGCAACAGTGTTAAAATTGGTGCAGGCAATGTAGTTGACAGAGAAGGTTTCAGATTCCTTGCTGAGGCAGGTGCTGACTTTGTTAAAATTGGTATAGGCGGCGGTTCTATATGTATAACTAGAGAAACAAAGGGTATAGGCAGAGGTCAGGCCACTGCTGTAATTGAGGTTGCAGCTGCAAGAGATGAATACTTTAAGGAAACAGGTGTTTATGTTCCTATCTGTTCTGACGGCGGTATTGTACACGACTATCACATTACATTGGCTCTTGCAATGGGCTGTGATTTCTGTATGCTTGGAAGATATTTCTCAAGGTTTGAGGAAAGTCCTACAAACAAGGTTATTGTCAACGGCAACTATATGAAGGAATACTGGGGAGAAGGCTCTGCAAGAGCAAGAAACTGGCAGAGATATGATATGGGAGGAGCAAGCAAGCTTTCTTTTGAAGAAGGTGTTGATTCTTATGTTCCTTATGCAGGTTATCTCCATGATAATCTTGCTATCACACTTTCAAAAGTTCGCTCAACAATGTGCAACTGCGGTGCTTTGTCTATTCCTGAATTACAGGAAAAGGCAAGAATTACCCTTGTGTCATCTACAAGTATTGTTGAGGGCGGTGCCCATGATGTTGTCCTCAAGGATCAGAATGCAATGCCTGTAAAGTAAAAGGTTTTTATGCTTTATATTTTTTAAAGGCAGTTTAATTGGTATAAATAAATATTTGAGTTTGTACTTTAGTAACAAACCCTTCTCCTGCAAGATAAACTAATAGTGGGAGGAGGGTTTTTATGTTAAAAGAGAGAGCTTTGGACTGTTATAACAATGGGTATAACTGTGCAAAATGTGTATTAAAGGCATGTGAGGAAGAGTATAATGTGAAAATATCAGAGGATTGCTTTGATGCATGCAGTGGTCTGTATAACGGACTGGGTGTGGGTAATTGCTGCGGAGTTATCCTGGCTTGTGTAATGGCTATTGGAATATTGTGCGATGATGTTGCTTTTTACAGATTGGAGCTGGCAGAGAGATTTAATGAAAGATTTGGAAGCCTTAACTGTTATAAACTGAAAAAGGAAAATAACTGCCAGGAAGTTATAGAAGCTGCCTGTGATATTTTAACTGATATAATTGACAAAGGAAGAAAAAAATATTAGACTGTTATTATAAGTGATTTTACAATAATAAAAAATTGCGGAGGAATGTACTATGGATATAAATGAAATATTAAGTAAGGTAGACCATACACTTTTAAAGCAAAGTGCTGTATGGGAGGAAATAAAGGAAATTTGTGACGACGGCATAAAATACAAAACTGCAAGTGTGTGCATACCTGCAAGCTTTGTTAAAAGGGCTAAGAGGTATGTTGAGGATAAGGTGAAAATATGTACTGTAATTGGATTTCCCAACGGATATTCAACTACAGCTGCAAAGGTATTTGAAACAAAGGACGCTATTGAAAACGGTGCTGATGAAATTGATATGGTTATAAATATAGGTGACTTAAAGGATAAAAACTATACTGCTATATTAAATGAAATAAAAGAAATTAAGGCTGCCTGCGGGGATAAAGTACTAAAGGTAATTATTGAAACCTGTATGCTTACTGCGGAGGAAAAAATTAAAATGTGCCGTATTGTAACAGAGGCAGGTGCTGATTATATAAAGACAAGTACAGGTTTCGGCGGTCAGGGAGCTACATTTGAAGACATTAAAATTTTTGCAGAAAATGTGGGAGAAAATGTGAAGATAAAAGCCGCCGGAGGTATTTCTTCCATTGCTGACGGTGAAAGATTTATTGAGCTTGGTGCTGACAGACTAGGCACAAGCAGAATTGTAAAAATAGTTAAGGAGGAAAAACTGTGCTGACCAATGTACTATTAGGCATATTAATTTTTTTAATGCTTATTCTGATAATGTGTTTATTAAAAAACAAGGGAGTAAGCGTAAAAGATGTTAAAGATACAGTTGATAAAAGCAGTGAAAACACTGTAAAATCAATAAATGAGGGACTTTTAAGCAATCAAAGGCTTTTTAATGATATGGTAGGTGAAAAAATTGCGTCTATTGACAGGAGTATATCAGCAAGCCAGTCTGTACTGAGGGAAACTGTAACGGCTTCACTTTCACAGCAGGAGGAAAGATTTAAGACTTTTTCTGTAGAAAATGAACAAAAACTTGAAAACATAAGGGCCACTGTTGAAAAAAGCCTGACATCAATACAAAATGACAACAACAAAAAACTTGATGAAATGAGAAATGTTGTTGATGAAAAGCTGCAGAAATCCCTTGAGGATAAAATGAATAAGTCTTTTGCACTGGTAAGTGAAAGGCTTGAGCAAGTTTACAAGGGACTTGGAGAAATGCAGACACTGGCAAACGGTGTAGGTGATTTAAAGAAAGTTTTATCCAATGTTAAAACAAGAGGTATTTTAGGTGAAATTCAATTAAGTGCTATTTTGCAGGAGATACTATCGCCTGAGCAGTATGACGAAAATGCCGAAGTTGTACCGGGAAGCGGAAAAAGAGTTGAATTTGCAATCAGGCTTCCCGGTAATGATGAGAAAGCCGTATATTTGCCTATTGACAGCAAATTTCCAGGTGACAGGTATCAGGCTCTTTTAGACGCATATGACAGCGGAGATAAAGATAATATAAACACTGCTGTAAAAGCCCTTGTTGCGGTTATTGAAAGCGAAGCAAAGGATATAAGCAGCAAGTACATAGCACCGCCTCATACTACTAATTTTGCTGTTATGTTTCTGCCATTTGAGGGGTTGTATGCAGAAGTTGTAAACAGAGGACTTATTGAAGAATTACAGGTCAAGTATAAAGTAAATATTGCAGGTCCCAGTACTATGGCGGCACTGCTTAACAGTCTGCAAATGGGATTTAAGACCCTTGCCATACAAAAAAGAAGTATGGAAGTGTGGGATACTCTGGCTGCTGTTAAGACTGAATTTGGTAAATTTGCCGACGCTCTTGACAAGACAAAAAAACACCTTGAAATGGCAAGTGATGACCTTGAAAAACTGGTGACTACAAGGACAAAAGCTATGAAGAGAAAACTGAGCAATGTTGAGGCTTTGCAGGACAGCAGCAAGGCCGATGAGATACTTGATGTTGAGGACGAAGAGTAATAAAAGGTGAGAATATGAAAAACAGATTGGTGTGCGAGTGTTATAATATATGGACTGATGATATTAAAAAGGCTCTTTTGGAGGGTGCTGATTCCTTTGAGGACCTTGAAAGAAGTATGAGACTTGGAGTACTGTGCAGTGCCTGTATAGGTGATGGTAAAAATGTAATTGAAGAGTTGAAAAAAGAAATTGGGGGATAGAACAGTTTTATACTGTGTTTTACTTATTTGCATTTTTTTCTTCTCCTCTTTGGTGTATGACAGGCGTATGTCCGGCACTGACAATTACGAATTGATAATTACAGTTTTAGGAATGATTTTTTACATAGGATATGTGAAAAATTTGGTTAGTAAAGATAAATTGACAAGAACAGGTAAATATGATATTATGCAAGTGAATACTTGCATAAGGAGGATTGTATGGCTGACAGAACAGAAATTAAAATTATTAATTCAGCAATGACCCTGATTGTTGAAAAGGGATACTCACAGACTACCACAAAAGAAATTGCAGCAAGAGCAGGTGTAAATGAATGTACTGTATTCCGCAAATTTAATTCAAAAAAAGATATTGTTCTGGAAGCTATGAAGATGCCTAAATGGAATCCAAATCTTTCAGAAAGTGACTTTACATATTGCGGTGACCTTAAAAAGGATTTAATTGGATTTTCAGCAGTGTATATGAAGAAGGTTACGCCTGAGATGGTTAAATTGTCCATAGGACTGCGTACACCTGATTTATACGAGTATACTGCTGGGGGCATAATGAAAATACCTCAGACTTTTAAAAATGTGCTTATAAAGTACTTTGATGAAATGCGGGAAAAGGGAAAAATTAAATGCAAAAATATTGATGCTTTGGCAATGACATTTATTTCAATGAATTTTGGGTTTGTGTTTTTGGCTGCCTCATTTGGAAATAAACTGACTGATATGACTAAAGAACAATATATTGAGGACAGTGTTAAAATTTTTATAAACGGTATAAATTAACGGCATTAAATGCTGTTAATTTTTTAATATTAATGCAAGTGAACACTTGCAGGGAGGTATATATGGTTTATTTTATAATTTCGATTAATATTGAAAATAAAAAGAACAGAAAAGATTATGATGATTATATTGCAAAGGTAAAACCTATAATTGAAAAATACGGCGGCAGATATGTTATAAGAAGTGAGAATGTAACAGCATTGTCAGACAAGTGGAATCCTGACAGAGTTATTATAATTGAATGGAGGAATAAAGAACAGTTGTTTAAGTGCTTAAATTCTGAGGAATATGCGGCTATTAAGCACAAAAGAGAAAATAATGTTGAGAGCCGGGCAGTAATTGCGGAGGATTATTATGAAAATACATCAGATAAAAATTGATTTTAACGTAACGGAAAATATAAAAAGATATGTCTATGTGTATTTGATAGAGGGCAAAAATTGTTATCTTATAGACAGCGGTGTAAACGGAAGTGAAAAAATTATTGAAAAATATATACTTGAAACAGGCAGAAGAATATCAGAAATTAAGGGAATATTAATAACACATACTCATCCTGACCATATAGGTACAGCGGCATATTTCAAAGAAAAAACAAATTGTAAAATATATACAAGTGAAGGTGAAATGGCTTGGATTGAAAATATAGATTTGCAGTACAGAAAAAGACCAATACCTAATTTTTACAATATTGCTGGAAAATCTGCAAAGGTTGATGTCATTGTCAGAGACGGAGATACAATAAAGCTTGATGATGAAATCTCTGTAAATGTAATCGGTACACCGGGACATTCGGCTGATGAAGTGTCATATAGAATTAATGATGCTATTTTTGTCGGTGACAGCATTCCCATAAAAGGAGATATACCCATTTATATAGATAAGGATAAAAGTATGAAAAGTTTAGAAAAACTGAGCAGTTTAAATAATATTAAATATTGTTATCCGGCATGGGATAAAATTTATACATATAAGCAAATGACTGAAAAGTGCAATGAAGCGGCAGAAATGATAAAAAACATTGATTGTGCAGTAAAAAGTGTTATGGCTAGCTGCACAAATATTAATAAATCGGAAATTATAGAAGTTGTATGTGATAAATTAAATTTGCCATTAGACAATAAATTGATTGAGACAACAATAGAAAGCCATTTGAATTGTAATTAATTACAATAATGGATATTTGATTTGGAAAATTCGCCCCGTCTACACGCTGATAGTATGGTTGAGGTAACCTGAGAGGCGGAGTAGAATGGGGCAGTTTATAAAATTTTTTTTTGAGCAGTCTTTGGAGCTGGTGGTGTTTTTATGCACAAAAACTACAGGATTGATATGCTGTTTTAAAAAAGACTAAGCTATGAAGCAGTAAAGGTTATGCTTATTGTCACAATTATGTTATTATCTGATATTTTCAAAATAAGTTTGGTTTAATTGTTATATAGAGTTGTCTTTATCTAAAGGTTCATAACCCATACTTATTATCAATTCAATAAATTTATTAAAATCAAAACCTAAATTCATTGTTATATTTACAAGAGTTTGAAATGAGGGTAAATATAAACCGTGTTCTAAATCTATGTAGTGTCTGACAGATAGGCAGCATTTTTCTGCCATAGTTTCCTGACTGTAATTTAAGTTGATTCTCTTTGTGAATATAATGTAACTGAACTCTTCTTTTAGTATATCGTACATAATTTCATTCTCCTTTATAATTTGATAAAATATACCAGTATTCTATCAAGAGAAACTATTATTTGCTGTTAATATACCTTATCTGGTGTATGATTGTTATTGGCGTTAAATAAGTTTTATCAATTTATGGATTAATTTGTCGAATAATATTTGAAACAATAAAATAATGTGTTAGTATAAGAATAAAAAGACGAGACTTTAAAAAAATATGGTACATACAATATGCGTATTTTATTGCAGGCGGTTTATTTACTTGTCTTATGATTATTTTTATATTAAGTATTGTTTAATAATTTCAATAAATACTTGTAAAATAATTTGAAATGCTATAAAATAAATACATACAATACCTAGGAGGAAATAATATGAAAGCAGTAGAAATGGCTAAAGTATTGTCAATAGATTTTATAAGTGATAATATATGTGATCTAAAATTAAAATGTCCTGAAATTGTAAAAGAAGCTAAAGCAGGACAGTTTGTTGAAGTTTATCCTGATAATGGTGTTAATCTTTTGTCAAGGCCAATAAGTATATGCCAAATTGAAAAGGAAGAAGGTTCTTTAAGGCTTGTATTTCAGATTGTGGGAAAGGGCACTAAGTTATTTTCTGAATTAAAGGCAGGAGATGAAATAAGAGTTTTAGGTCCCTGCGGCAATGGTTATACTTTAGGCAGCGGTAAGTCTGTGCTTGTGGGCGGAGGTATAGGTGTGCCTCCTCTTCTTGAAACCTGTAGGCAGCTTAAGGGGGAAAAAGTTGTTGTGCTTGGGTTCAGAAGCGGTTCTTTCCTTACAGAAGAATTTGAAAAGCTTGGGGCAAAGGTGTATGTAGCAACAGACGATGGCTCTGTAGGCTTTAAGGGAAATGTTGTGGATTTATTAAAAGCTGAGAATATTAAAGGTGATATGATTTATTCCTGCGGTCCTAAAATTATGCTGAAGTTTCTTTCTGTATATGCAGAAGAAAACAATATTGCGTGTCAGGTGTCTATGGAGGAGAGAATGGCCTGCGGTATAGGTGCTTGCGTGGGATGTGTTGTGCAGATTAAGGAAAATGACGGCTGGACTTATAAAAAGGTGTGTAAGGACGGTCCTGTCTTTGACAGTAAGGAGGTGTGCTGGTAATGAATACAAAGGTTAATATTTGCGGTGTTGAACTTAAAAACCCTGTTATGACGGCATCAGGCACTTTCGGCAGCGGCAGGGAATATTCTGAATTTGTTGATTTGAACAGACTTGGTGCTGTTGTTGTCAAAGGAGTTGCAGACAAGCCGTGGAATGGAAATCCTGCACCGAGAATTGCTGAGGTTTACGGCGGTATGCTTAATTCTGTGGGACTGCAAAACCCGGGTGTTGACTATTTTATTGAAAATGATATTCCTTTTTTAAGACAGTTTGATACAAAGATTATAGTAAATGTATGCGGACATTCTATTGAGGAATACACTAATGTAGTTAAAAAGCTTCAGGGCAGAGATGTAGATTTATTAGAGCTTAATATATCCTGTCCTAATGTAAGCGAAGGAGGTATGGCCTTTGGTACAGACCCTGTAATGGTTGAAAGGGTTGTAAAAGAGGTCAAAAAGGCTGCTGATAAACCACTTATTGTAAAACTCAGTCCAAATGTGACAGATATAACTGAAATTGCAAGGGCAGCTGTAAGCGGCGGTGCCGACGCATTAAGTCTTATAAATACTCTTACAGGTATGAAGATAGATATTTACAAAAGGCAGCCGGTTCTGTACAGGAAAGTTGGCGGTATGAGCGGTCCTGCTGTTAAACCTGTTGCTGTAAGAATGGTGTATCAGGTGTGTAAGGCTGTTGATGTGCCTGTAATTGGTATGGGCGGCATTTCAAATTGGGAAGACGCAATTGAATTTATAATGGCTGGTGCAACAGGTATATCTATTGGTACAGCTAATTTTGTAAATCCCGGTGCAACTGTTGAAACAGTGGAGGGAATTGAAGAATATATGAGAAAGTATAATATCAATGATTTAAGTGAAATCAGGGGTATTATTGACTAGGAGGGTTAGTATGAAGAAATTATTGAGTATAATACTTGCCGGAGTAATTGTTATGGCTCTTATGACAGGCTGTGAAAAAAACAACAGTGCTGAGGGGAGTGAAAATACAACTGAAACAGTGAGTAATGAGAAAAATAAAAATATTACAGATATTAAATCATACGCATCTGAGATTAAGGCTTCTGCAGATAAGTTAAGTGAATATATGGAGGACGGGCTTAACAAGGGATATGTTGATCAGGCGAGAATGGATGAGTATAAGTCAATATGTGAAAGACTTGACCAAATTATAAACAACCCTGAGGATACTGAGGAAATAAAGTCAGAGCTTGATTTAATAAAAAATAATATTACTGTAATGGCGTCACAGTGTGCTGCACCAAATGATGTTGTAGATTCACTTGTAAGTGTAAATGGTGAAAATGTGACTGTTGAAAGTAAAAGTGAGAATGTAAGTGTTTCTGAAAAAACTGAAGAACCTAAGCCGCTGAGCAATGATATGACACAGCTTATTGATGATTATACATTGCTGCAGAATGAGGCATCTCAAAATGTGGATAAGGGTGAAATAAGTCAAGAAGATTATATGACGCTTATAAAAGACGGAACAAATCTTGCTGCTTTAAAAGAAGAAATGGAATTGAAAGGAGAAAGTGATGACCTGAATAAAAGAATAGGCGAATGTAAAAACAGAATACATGATATTGCTGTTAAAATGGGCTCAGAACTTTCTTCAAAATTTGAATAAACAAAATAACTAAAAGTACATTAGTTTACAGGCTAATGTACTTTTTTGTTTACAAGTTTGAATACAGGATAATATTTATGTTGTAAATATGATATGTTGAAATTTTAATTTTTATATGATATAATGAATAAAAAAACAAATGGAGAAGAAAAATGGGAAAGAGAGAAAGTTTTTCATCAAGATTAGGTTTTATTTTAATTTCGGCAGGCTGTGCGGTCGGTTTGGGAAATGTCTGGAGATTTCCCTATATTACAGGTAAATACGGAGGAGCTGCTTTCGTTTTAATTTACCTGGTTTTTTTAATTATGCTGGGGCTTCCTATAATGGTTATGGAGTTTTCAGTAGGACGTGCAAGTAAAAAATCAGCGGCTGCGAGCTTTGAAGTACTTACACATAAGGGCAGCAAATGGAAATATACAGGTTATGTAGCGATGGCAGGCAATTATTTACTCATGATGTTTTATACTACTGTAGGCGGCTGGATGCTTGCTTATGTAGTAAAAATGATAAGGGGAGAATTTGTAAATGCTTCTCCTGAACAAGTAGGAAGTATTTTTCAGGATATGCTTTTAAGACCGGGATATATGACTTTCTGGATGGCAGTGACTGTTGTGCTGAGCTTTGCTATATGCAGCAGGGGGCTTAGAAACGGTGTAGAGAAAATAACAAAGATAATGATGGTTTGTCTGTTTTTTATACTTACAGCTTTGTGCATAAGAAGTGTAACATTAGAAGGAGCTGCTGAAGGTCTTAAATTTTATCTTGTACCTGATTTTGGGAAGATGACAGAGTATGGTATAAGTAATGTAATATTTGCGGCAATGGGTCAGGCCTTTTTTACATTAAGTTTGGGTATTGGTGCAATGGCTATATTCGGAAGCTATATTGACAAAAAGTTTACTTTGACAGGCGAATCTGTGAGAATATGTCTTTTGGATACATTAGTTGCTGTTATGGCAGGTCTTGTTATATTCCCTGCTTGTTTTGCATTTGATGTAAACCCGGGTGAGGGTCCGGGACTTGTGTTTGTAACATTGCCTAATATATTCAACCAAATGGCAGGTGGCCGTATATGGGGAATGCTGTTTTTTATGTTTATGTCCTTTGCGGCTCTTTCAACAATTGTAGCCGTGTTTGAGAATATAATAAGCTTTGGTATTGACCTTTGGGGCTGGTCAAGAAGAAAATCTGTTGCAGTCAACTTAGTTCTGATACTTATATTATCAATGCCTTGTGTTTTAGGCTTTAATTTATTAAGCGGTTTTACACCTCTGGGAGGCGGAAGCAATATACAGGATTTAGAGGATTTTATTGTATCTAACAATATACTGCCGATAGGAAGCCTTTTGTACCTTATTTTCTGTACCGGAAGATATGGCTGGGGCTGGGATAAGTTTATTGACGAGGCAGATACGGGAAAAGGTCTTAAATTCCCTAAAATTACAAGATTTTATGTTTCCTACATATTGCCTTTAATTGTAATATTTATTTTTGTAATGGGATATAAACAAAAATTTTTTAGTTAATTGAGAAATTGGAGAAGGGACACTTTGGTGGTGATTATTATGTGTATAAATAAGAAAAGGAAAAACAAAGATTGGCTCCATGCAAAGCCGGTATAAGCGACACTTGCATGGAGTAACTTTAAGTCGCTGAATAAATATGCCGGCTTTGCTGCTTGACTTTATCAATCAAGGAGGAAGCCTGAATGAAATATGTTAATGCAAATGCAATTCTCCCGGGTATGTTAGTTGAGGAACTGCAAAAATATGTTCAGGCAGGGTATATCTATATTCCTGCAAAAGACGAACAGCATAAATCTTGGGGTGAATTGTCCGGCTATAGAAAAGAACTTAAAAAACGCAATGAAATTATTACTGTGGAATACAAAAAAGGTGTTCCCATTGAAAAACTTGCGGAGAAATATTGTCTTTCAGTATATACTATAAGAAAAATAATATATCAGAAATGATTAAAGAGCTGTCTTAAAAAGGCAGCTCCTTTTTTATACTGTTTGCATCTGCATTGTTTGGTGTATTGAAAATACTTTTGGCTGTGGGTAAAATTATGGTATAACTATTAGCAGGCAGGAGGATTATAAAATGGCTGATTCAAAAATTGTCTATCCAAGGACAGGTGATATACAAACTGTTTATCTCAAAAATGTGATTACACGTTCCAATATAGAAGTCGGTAATTATACAATGTATAATGATTTTGAAAACGACCCCATAAAATTTGAGCAGAATAATGTATTGTATCAATATCCCATAAATCATGATAAACTCGTCATAGGAAAGTTTTGTTCAATAGCCTGCAAAGCAAAATTTATTTTCAATAGTGCAAATCATAGGATAAATTCTCTGTCAACATATCCGTTTCCTCTGTTTTTTGAAGAATGGGAACTTGATAAAAAGAATGTTACTCAAAGCTGGGATAACAAAGGAGATATTGTTATCGGAAATGATGTGTGGATTGGATATGACGCTGTTATTTTATCAGGAGTTAAGGTTGGTGACGGTGCAATTATAGGTGCTCGTGCCGTTGTCACAAAAGATGTTCCACCTTATACTGTTGTCGGCGGTGTTCCTGCAAAGTTTATAAGAAAACGGTTTGACGATGAGACAATCGTTAAGCTGCTCAGATTAAAATGGTGGGACTGGACGGAAGAAAAAATTAAAGATAACATTCAGGCAATCAAATCAGGTCATATAGAAGAATTAGAATATTAAGGTGTTTGAAAATGAGTATTACAAAGAAAAAATTTAAAATTAATATTATACCTGCAGTCCTTTGGGGAGAACCATCGGAAAATCTTTATTTATATATTCATGGTCAGGGAGGAAATAAGGAAGAAGCATATAATATTGCAAAAGTTATCTGCAAATATGGCTATCAGGTTTTAAGTGTGGACTTACATGAACACGGGGAGAGAAGAGAAGCAATTTCTTTTGACCCATGGCATATTGTGACGGAATTAAAATCAGTTATGGAGTTTGCCAAAAATCATTGGAGACAAATTTCCTTATTTGCAAACAGTATAGGTGTATGGTTTAGTATGCTGAGTTTTGGCAATAAAGAATTAAACCAATGTCTGTTTGTTTCCCCTGTTATTGATATGAAGCTGCTCATATTAAAAATGATGAGCCGGGCAAATGTTTCTAAGGCTCAATTGAAGCAGGAGCGTTTCATCAAAACTTCCTTTGGTCAAACGCTTTCTTGGGACTATTGGGAATATGTGCAAAATCACCCTATTGAGAAATGGAATATTTATACAAATATTTTGTATGGGGAGAATATACGCTTATTGACTATGATACAGTAAAACAATTTGCTGATAAATTTAACTGTGGCATTACTATAATGAAGAATGGGGAGCATTGGTTTCATACAGATGAGCAATCAGACTTTATGTGTGATTGGCTGAGACAAAAAATTAAAGATAGAAATTAAATAATAAAAACAGGCAAATTTATGGACATAAGTTATTAAAGATTTTTCTTGTTTCTTGAAAGCTGTTTTATTTTTAATATAAGGATTTCAATTTTGTATGTAAAAAATAACTGTGCTTGTTCGGCAATAATTTTTTGCACAGGCGTTTTTATTTGGATATTGGTTGAAATTTACATATAAATGTGATAAAATGTAAACAGTTTTTTTAAGGAGGATAAGAAAATGAATGCTAAAAAATTATGTATTATGGGTTTGCTTATTGCACTGACTTGTGTTGCAACAATGTGTATACATATACCTATTCCGGCAACGAGCGGTTATATTAATGTAGGTGACAGTATTATACTTATTGCTGCAGTATTCTTCGGGGGTCCTTACGGACTTGCAGCAGGCGGTATAGGTTCTGCCCTGGCTGACCTTTTGTTAGGTTATACTAATTATGTGCCTGTTACCCTTTTTGTAAAAGGTATTGAAGGTCTTATGGTAGCACAGATAGCAGGCAGCGTTGACGGTTTCTTTAAAATTAGAAAAATAGCTGCTGCTGTTACCGGTCTAGTTTGGATGGTTGCAGGCTATTTTATATGCGAAGTAATTATGTACGGTGCAGGTGCTGCAGCAGGCTCTGTTGTTTCAAACTGTATTCAGGCAGGAGGAAGCTTAATAATATTTATTGTACTTGGCTGTGCATTAAATAAAGCTAAAATTAAGAATTATATTTAATAAATCGGTTAAACTATTTTAAAACAATGGAAAGAGGTAATAGAGTATGGATAGCAGATTTGAACAGCTTGCACAAAATCTTATAAACTATAGCTGTCATGTTGAAAAAGGAGAAAGAGTACTTATTAATTGTAACGGTACTTCTGCTTTTCCCCTTGTTAAGGCTCTTATAAGAGAAATATACAAGGTAGGAGCATATCCTTTTGTGGATATTAAGTCCAATATTATTCAGAGAGAGCTTTTAATTGGATGCAGTGAAGAACAGTTTGAGGAAATAAAGGAAATTGACAATGCAAGAATGGCTTTATTTGACGCTTATATAGGTATTGGCTGTAATGACAATACGTCAGAACTTGCTGATGTTCCCGGTGAAAAGCAAACTATATGGTCTAAGTGCTATGATAATGCTATACTTGAAACAAGATTAAAGACTAAATGGGTTGTGCTGAGATACCCTAACAATTCTTTAGCACAGTCTGCCGGCACAAGTCTTGATGCTTTTGAGGACTTTTATTTTAAGGTGTGCAATCTTGACTACAGCAAAATGAGTAAGGCTATGGATAATCTTGTGGATCTTATGAATAAGACTGACAAAGTGAGAATAGTCGGCAAAGATACAGATATTAGCTTTAGTATAAAGGATATACCTGCAATAAAGTGTGCAGGTGAAATGAATATACCTGACGGTGAAGTATATACTGCACCTGTAAAGGACAGTGTAAACGGCACAATTGCTTATAATACTCCTACTGAATATCAGGGTGTGACATATACTGATGTAAAGCTGAAGTTTGAAAACGGCAAAATTGTAGAGGCAACTGCCAATGATACTGAGAGAGTAAATAAGGTATTTGACACAGATGAGGGAGCAAGATTTGTAGGTGAATTTGCTATTGGTGTAAATCCTTATATAACAAAGGCAATGAAAAATATTCTCTTTGATGAAAAGATAAGGGGTTCAATTCACTTTACTCCGGGTAATGCCTATGAAGACGCAGACAATGGCAACAGAAGTGCAATTCATTGGGATTTGGTTCTTATTCAGACAGAAGAATACGGCGGCGGAGAAATTTACTTTGACGATGTTTTAATAAGAAAAGACGGTTTGTTTGTTCTTGATGAATTAAAGTGTTTAAATCCTGAAAATTTAATGTAAAAAAATCTTTTGTAATATAAAAATGGAAAAGTAAATATTATATTTACTTTTCCATTTTTTATATTGAAAATATAACTTTTCAAAAAGAAAACATATAATAATAAAACAAAAACACAGCTTTCTTGTTGAAAAGCTGTGTTTTCAACAAGAAAGCATTTTAATCTTTTTTTGTTTGCTTTGTTCTTTTTGCTTTACTGTTTAAACATAAGTTTCTGCATTTTGATGACATCGTTTATGTCCTTTTTGCCGTCACCGTTAATATCATTTGCGTTATTCTTGTCTATGCCGCTTATTATTCTTAAAAGTTTGGCAATATCAGCTTTATTTATTGTTTTATTTCCGTCTGTATTAAGCAGAGTATAGCTGTTTATGCCAAAGTCTGAAAGATAGTCACTTTCGGATATATATGGGGCGGTAAAAGCCCGCTGATATGCTATTGTATGATTAAGTCCTGTGTCATACTTAGCCATATTTACTGAGCCTGTAAACAAAAATTTATATGAATTAATGTTGTTATAATTATCAAACCAAGTAGGGTCGCAGTGGTAAAAGCTGCCGTCTATATTAATAAGGTTCCATTTGTGCCCTGTCATTGAACCGTTAAGTTCATATATTGCTTCAACGCACATACATTTTACATCTGATAAGTTACATAGTATTTTAAGGGCCTCAGCAAATCCTTCACAAACAGGAGCGTTGACAGTATCCCTGCCATAGAGAAAAGCTGATGTGGGAAGATACTGCATAGCAGTTGCATTTGAAGAGTAGTTATAATCTGCATTGTCATTAAGCCAATTTGTAAAATAATTTACTTTTCCCCAGTCTGTACTGTCTTTTGGAATGTTTGAAACAATTTCATAAGCTATATCAAGCATATTGTTATAATCTGTAATTACTTGTTCTGAGCTTGTATAGCAGTTCGGATAGTAATTTGTATAATTGCTTTTTAAACTGAATTCAATGCTGAATGTAGTATAACCGCTGCTGCGATTGTATCTTGCCCAATATTGAATTGCCTGTTTGTTAAGGTCAATCCAAAAGTATTCGGGTTTATCAAGATATAAAAGGGCATAGGTCGGTCTTGTTACGGCAGTTACCAAATCAATATTGTTCTCACTTTCAAACTTGCTTACGGCAGCAGCCAAAAATTGATCATTTGAAAGACCTGCATCAATATAGAAATTAAAATCCAGCTGTAAACTTTCCGTTCCGTTCATTGTAGAGTTAATATTTGTTTCAATGTAATTGTATATATTTTTTTCACAGTCTGTAAGCTGGTCATAATAAAGCTCTGACTTTGCGGGGGAGTTACTGAAAAAACTTATTTCATTGCTTTTTCCCGCAGTTTCATAGAACAAATCCATAAAACCAACCTTTTCTCCAGAATAAAAGAGCTCAGCAGTACTTCTGTTATTGGCGTATACAGGCAGTGTAAAAAGTACGCAAATAATAAGTGTAAGTATTAGTTTTTTCATTTACATATCTCCTGTATTGATTTTACCAATGCTTCCATTTGTTCCGGTGTACCGATTGTTATTCTTAAATATTCACTTATTCTTGGCTTACTAAAATATCTGACAAAAATATTTTTGCTTTTTAAAAAGTTAAAAAGTTTTTCTGCACTTATTTCAGGATTAGTTGTAAATATAAAGTTTGCTTTACTTGGAAGTGTTTTAAAACCCAGTTTTGAAAGTTCATTAACTGTCCATTTTCTTGTGTCAATAATATTTTTAACACACTCATTAAAATAGTTCTTGTCTCTTGCAGAAGCAGCTGCAATTACTTGTGAAAGAGAGTTAAGGGTATAGCTGTTAAAGCTGTTTTTAACTGCTTCAAGAGCATTAATAAGTTCGCTGTTTGCCATAGCATAGCCAACTCTTATGCCTGCAAGTGCTCTTGACTTTGAATAAGTCTGTACTACGGCAAGATTATCATACTTGTGTATAAGGCTGACAGCACTTTTGCCGCCGAAGTCTATGTAAGCTTCATCTATTATTACAATTGAATCACGGTTGTTTTTTATAATGTTTTCAATGGCGTCAAGCTCCATATATATTGAAGTGGGGGCATTGGGGTTTGCTATTACAATACCTCCGTTTTCTATATTGTAATCCTCTTTTACAATACGGAAATTGTCATCAAGAGGTATTTTTTTATATGGTATATTGTAAAGACTGCACCACACGTCATAAAATGAATAAGTTATGTCAGGGAAAAGCACAGGTTTTTGTGAATTAAAAAAGGTCATAAAGCAAAGAGCAAGTACTTCATCTGAGCCATTGCCTAAAAAAATCTCATTTTCTTTAACAGGGTAGTTTTCCATTAAAGCTGACTTTAAGTCACTGCATACAAAACTTGGGTAAAGTCTTAAATCACTTTTATTATAATCTGCAATAGCCTTGTCAATTGCAGGTGAAGGTCTGTAGGGACTTTCGTTGGTATTAAGTTTAATAACGTCTTTATTCTGCGGCTGTTCACCGGGTACATAGGGTTCAATTGCACGTATATTTTCTTTCCATTTCTGCATTTTTGTCACCTCATAATCAATTGTAAAGCAGTAATTTTCAAAACACTGCATTATAGTATTTATCTGATTTAAAACAGTATATCACATTTTAGGAAAATTTAACAGATGTATTTTTTATTTTATTTAAAGTTATTGACAAAAAGTCTTATTGCTGTTAAAATGTTAGCTGGCTAACATTTTAAGGGAGTACTTATATGGAAAGAAAAATAGGAAAAGAGCTTCACCTGGTATCAAATAAATTATGCAGAAGGATAGATCAGATTGTAAATCAATGCAGTCTTACCCATTCACAGTTTGCCGTTATGCTTTATATGATTAAAAACAGCGGCAAAGATGTGTTCCAAAGAGATATTGAAGAAGAATTTGGAATAAGACGTTCAAGCGTTTCTGCCATACTGTCTCATCTTGAGGAAAAGGGGTATATTGTAAGAAGCTCTGTTTCGCATGATGCACGGCTTAAAAAAATATCAACAACTGCTGATGGAGAAAAAATGGTTGAAGAAGCTACAAGGCTTATCAGAAATTTTGAAAAAAAGCTTTTGGCTGAAATATCAGAAGATGATCTTGAAATTTTTTACAAAGTTTTGTTTAAGATAGCTGAAGTTGTTGATAGAACTTAGGAGGAAGTAAAATGGATAATAAATTTGTAATTACTATAGGAAGAGAATACGGCTCAGGCGGACGGGTTATAGGTCAGGCTGTCGCTGAGAGGCTGGGAATAAAATTTTATGATGATGAAATAATTGAGCTTATTTCAAAAGAAAGCGGACTGAGTATTGAGGCTGTATCAAAGCTTGACGGTACAAAAACCTCCAGCTTTTTATATAATGCTTTTATGTCAACTCAAGCCATTCCTTTAAATGATGAGATATTTTTGGCTCAGTCAAGAGTTATAAAAGAGCTGGCTGAAAAAGAATCCTGCGTAATTGTAAGCAGATGTGCAGATTATGTTTTGAGAGACTACAAGAATTTGTTTAACATATTTATATATGCACCTATGGAGGCGAGAATAGAGAGAACCAAATCTCTTTATCACGATATAGCAAATAACTATGAAAGCTATGTTAAGAAAATGGATAAAAAAAGGGCAGACTATTACAACTACTTTACTCCGAAAAAATGGGGAGAAAGGTGCAATTATCATATGATGATTGACAGTTCTGTGGGAATAGAAAACACAGTTAATATGCTTGCAGCTATGGTTTGTGCTTTGTTTGGAGGTGAAAGCTGATGGAGGCTGCTATGAAGGAAAATAAAATGGCTTCAATGCCTGTAAATAAGCTGCTTATATCTATGGCATTGCCTATGATGATTTCAATGCTTGTGCAGGCTTTATACAATATAGTAGACAGCATTTTTGTGGCTAAATACAGTGCTTCTTGTATGACTGCAATTTCTCTTGTGTTTCCTCTTCAGACTTTGATGATTGCAGGAGGCTCGGGAATAGGTGTTGGTATGAATGCTATCTTGTCAAGGTATCTGGGTGCTAAGGACCAGGAAGGTGTAAACAGAACAGCCCTTAACGGTATAGTTTTGTATGCCGCTTGTTATGTTGTTTTTCTTGTTGTAGGTCTTTTTGCTGCTGAGCCTTTTATGAGAGCTCAGGCCAGTTCACAGGAGATATTTGAAGAGGGCACAATTTATTTAAAGATTGTATGTTGTATGAGTATTGGTATGTTTGCACAGTTCTGCTTTGAAAGAATGCTGCAGTCAACCGGAAAAACCATATTTTCAATGTACACACAGATGACAGGTGCAGTTATTAATCTTATATTGGACCCAATTTTAATATTTGGTTTGTTGGGTGCTCCAAGAATGGGAATGGCAGGTGCCGCTCTTGCTACTGTAATCGGTCAGTGTGCCGCAGGCGGTATGGCGGTATTATTTAATGTAAAGTTTAATAAGGAAATACATTTGAATAAGATAAAAGGCTTTAAGCCCAGCGGACATACTATGGGGAAAATACTTTACATTGGTGTTCCGTCTATTATAATGCAGTCAATAGGCTCTGTAATGGTGCTTGGTGTAAACACAATTTTTTCTCATATGAATATTATTGATACGGCATTAAGTCTGACAGAGGCAAGGGATAATGCAATTGCAATATTTGGTATTTATTTTAAACTGCAAAGCTTTATATTTATGCCTGTGTTTGGTCTTAACAACGGTATGGTTCCAATAGTAGCGTTTTGTCTTGGAGCAAAAAATAAGGACAGGCTTATTAAGACTGTGAAATTAAGCGTTTGTTACGCATTTGTACTGCTGACAGTAGGTGCTGTTGTATTCCAGAGCGTACCTGATAAGCTGCTTATGCTCTTTGCAAATGAAAGCAATTTTGAACATATACTGACAATGGGTATTCCGGCATTAAGAATTATAAGTTTGAGCTTCCCAGTGGCAAGCTTTTGTATAATAAGTTTGTCAGTTTTCCAGGCTCTTGGAAACGGTATGCTCTCAATGATAGTATCTTTCTTAAGACAGCTGGTGGTACTTGTGCCTGTTGCATTCCTTTTATCTCTTACTGAGAGGGTTAGTTTAGTATGGTTTGCATTCCTTATTGCAGAGGCACTTTCAATCACTCTTTGTGTATTTTCATTCAGGTATATGTATAAAAAGGTTATTAAACCTATGGGTGCATAATTAAATAAGTAATAAATAAAAAAACGGCATACCTGTTGTTAAATGGGTATGCTGATTTTTTTGCAAAATAAAAGCCGACGGTATATAAATATGATATGCCCCCTGTCAAGTAGACAGGTTAAATATCT